>OAVH01000063.1_pt1 | contig 81191 bp, 69 predicted proteins | sample 1495281 | NCBI WGS metagenome assembly OAVH01 (sample SAMEA2580082, study PRJEB22360) | human gut metagenome | biome: human gut; feature: human-associated habitat; material: faeces | place: Denmark | collected 2008/2010
TGCATATTCACCGTTTTCTTACGGCGGGGCATATCTATAAGCTGCCGATAAAGGAAACGATGGTGAGAGGACTCCTGCAGGTAGATGAGCAGCTGGCTGCCGTCGTAGATGTGGAAGCCTTCCTCTTTCATCGTGAGCCCTTGCAGGAGCGCTATATCATCGTGCTAAAGCATCAGGGAGAATATGTAGGTGTTTGTGCTGCAAACATTGCGGGGATACAGGAGCTGGACGAAGAACGCTGGCAGCCCTCTACCTGTAAAAAGCTGCCCTATTCCATAAAGGATGGAGACAGGGAGCTGTACCATCTGCAGCTGGATGGTCTTGAGGGAGGTGATGGCTATGATCAGGCTGAAGGATGATGAATTTATACAGCTCTGTGATTTTATGAAAACCAAATACGGAATCAATCTGTCAAAAAAGCGTATTTTGATAGAATACCGCCTGATGAATACATTGAACAACGAGCATATTTCCAGCTATTCCCAGTATTTGCGGCTATTGAAAAAGGATACTGGCGGGAAGCTGGAGGAGGAGCTCGTCAACCGGCTGACAACGAATTATACCTTCTTTATGCGGGAGCCGTCGCATTTTCAATTCATTGAAGAACACATCCTGCCAGAAGCTGATATGCATGCACCCTATCATATCTGGATTGCGGGCTGCTCCAGTGGACAGGAATGCTATACGCTTATCATGCGTCTGGAGGATCAAAGAAAACGGGGTGTAAAGCTTCCTGAAATTACCATAACAGCGACGGATATCAGCACAAAAGCATTGCAGGAGGCACAGCAGGGGGAATATCCTGTTGAGGCACTGGATGTACTGCCCAGACACTGGAAGCACGCATACTGTCAGGTGCATGAGGAACGTAAAACCTTTACGATCCGTCCGTTTGTGAAAAAGCAGGTGAAATTTGTCCATCACAATCTTATGGAGCCCTATCATCGCAACTACTTTCAGTTGATTTTATGCAGAAATGTACTAATTTATTTTGATGAGGTATCCCGCTTACGGATATATGAGAATTTCGCATCCAGTCTGAAGAACAGAGGCTATCTGATTCTGGGACATGCGGAAATGATTACGCAGGGATATCCGTCGTATGAATATCTGAAATCCTCTGTTTACCGTTTAAAGGAAAGACAGCCGTATGGATAAGCAGCACATCGTTATATATCATATCGATCAAAAGCAGGAAGCAATGGCGGCTTCCATTCTCATGACGGAGCAGGAGCTGATTCTTCATTATGCCCGTACATCTGATGAGGTGCAGGCATACGGAACGCGCTATAGTATCACCGCGGTGATAATGGAATGTGATACGGCAGATGAACGAATACTGCAGGAGGGGGAAAATGTCAGACTGCTTTCTATGCCGGTTTTACTCGTCTGCCATCGCGTAAGTGCAAAGCACTGTCCGCTTACGGTGCTGATCAAGCCAGAATCAGTTACTCCGGCCTTTGCGCGACAGATGCTCGTACATGTACTCGTTTTGCAGAAGGCAACAAGCAAAGCGAAGGCAGGACAGCAGGGAACAGCGAGCCGTGCAGTCATCGGTATTGGTGCTTCTGCAGGAGGGCCGCATGCTCTTTGTGAAATACTGCGGCATGTGCCAGAGGATATCTGCGGTATTGTGGTAGTACAGCATATGGCAATAAAACAGCTGCACAGCTTTATCCGCTATCTGGATGCCCTGTGTGAACCTGCGGTTGTGCTTGCCAGCGAGCATTTGCTGATACGAAACGGAATGGTATATATTGCGGCAGAGGACAGACATTTGCAGGTGATAAAAGAAACAGATGGCTTTTATCTGCATCTAAAGCAAGGGCCAAAGGTGAATTTTGTCCGTCCATCCATCGACATCCTGTTTTCCTCACTTGCCAATCAGGTCAAAGCACAGGCAGCGGGGGTGCTGCTTACCGGTATGGGAACGGATGGGGCACGGGGATTGCTGGAAATGAAGCAGGCGGGTGCCTTTACAATCATACAGGATGAACCATCCTGTGAGCTGTATGGGATGCCCAGGGAGGCCAAATCCCTGCAGGCCCAATGCGTGGAGCTGCCACTGGACAGGATTGCGGATACGCTGTGGAGGCATTATGAAGTCAAGGGGAGAAAAAGAGGTAATGGAACATGAGAAAAAAAATCATGATTGTGGATGATGCCATGTTTATGCGCAAGCTTATAGAAAAAATGTTGCGAGGTAATGGATATGAGGACATCGTACAGGCTGCGAATGCGGAGGAATGTCTGGCTTTGTACAGACAAGTTCAACCGGATATCATTTTGCTGGATATCACGATGCCACAGAAAAACGGACTGGAGGTACTGGACGAGCTGCTGAATGAAAATGCCGATGCATATGTCATCATGTGCTCTGCACTTGGTCAGGAGGAGCTGATTGCGGACGCCTTGCGTAAGGGAGCGAGGGATTTCATCGTTAAGCCGTTTACAGAAGCACAGCTTCTTCAGGTTCTTACGGCACTGGGGGATCAATGATGGATACAGTTACAAAGCAGCTGCAGGTACAGGATACGATTCAGGAGCTGGGAAATATTGGAATCGGGGCAGCCGCAACCGCACTATCTGCGCTCCTGCAGCAGCGGGTGCTTACCAATACCTCAAGGCTTGGAGTCATTGACGATGCTTTTTTATTAAATCAGAAGCTGCTGGAGGATCAGGTCGCAGGGATCCTGTTTCCATATGATAAGGATATACAGGGATATGGACTCTTTATTCTGGAGGAGGAATTCGCCTGTGCTATCTCGAACAGCTATCTTCACAAAACGGTGAGGTTTGCGGATCTGAATAAGGAATGTATGGCGGTTTTGCAGGAAATCTGCAGTATTATGATTTCCTCCTATCTATCCGCTTTGGCATCCTTTGCGGATATCAATATTCGTGTACAGCTGCCTGCAGTGTCCATGGACATGAAGGGTTCGATTATCAATGATGGTCTTTCCTTTATTCTGCGGCAGGAAAAGGAGGCCTTCTGGCTGGATCATGAGCTGAAGCTTTCTGCTTCCGCAAAACCAAGTCATCTGCTGTTTATCATGAATATCGACAGCATTCAAAATCTGATGGCAAGGCTGGAGGTGGCGATATGAAGGAGGTCGTGGCACGGCCAGGAGAGCTTGTTATTGCACAGCAGGATGGAATCATCACATCGTATGCGCTCGGCTCCAGTCTGGGCATCTGCCTCTATGATAAAGAAAAAAGGGTTGGAGGCTATGTCAACAGCATTCTGCCGGAAAATCCCGGAGCACAGCAAAATGCAAAATATGTCGGCGATGCGGTTATGATGCTGTATCATGCCATGCAGCGCTATGCCGTTCATGACCACCAGCTGTATGCCAAAATCATCGGAGGGGCAAAGCTGTTTCTACTGCCGGATGAGGATCGCAGCAAAGAGGTTGGCAGAGCGAATATCCAGGCGGCCTATGCGGCCCTGACAAGGCTGCATATCCCGATTGAGGGAGAGGATGTCGGAGATATGTACGGCAGAACACTGCATTTTCATATAGAAACCGGAATTGTCTATATCGAAACAGGAAACAGATATGTGTATCATATCTGAAGAAAAGGGAAAGGAAAATCGTAATGAAAGCATTTAAAAATATGAAGGTTACCAGAAAGCTGCTGCTCAGCTTTCTAACTGTAATTCTTCTGTATGTCATCAGCATATCCGCTACGCTAGTCGGCGTACACAGCATTACCGGCAGCTTTAACGAATTTTATAACAATTCTTATCAGATCGTGAAGGAATCCATGAATTTTCGATTGAACCAGTACATCGTTGCCCGCAATGTATTACAGATCATATCGGATCGTGATCTTGCAGTTTCAGCGGAAACACTCAGTGAAACCGAGGCCAGTATGGAGGTTGTCGATGATTCCATGAAAAATCTGGAGCGTCTATATAAGGATAAGGAGATGCTGAGTGAGCTGAAAACACGCTATGAAAAGCTGGTTACACCGAGAGAAAAGGTTTTAAATCTTCTGAAAACAGAGAAGTTTGATGAAGCGATGAAAATCTATGAAAAGGAATATAATCCCCAGGCGATGGAAACAAGGACGTTTTTGCGTCAGATGGAAACGACGACGAAGGAGGAAGCGGATGCATATTATCAGGCGAGTGAGGAAAGCTCGGATACCATGCTGCTTGTTCTTATCGCGCTTGCAGGTATCACGGTTCTGTTTTCCAGCGCTATCTGGTATCTGATTTCAAAAAGCATCACGCGTCCGATTCAGGAGCTGAAGCGTTCCGCTGAAGAGCTTGCGGCTGGAAATCTGCATACGGAAATAAGCTATACGGCAGAAAATGAATTGGGCTCACTTGCGGAAAGCATGCGGATGACTATTCAGGCGCTGCGTGAGTATATGTCGGAAATAGAAAAGAGTATGATGCTGATTGGAAAGGGAAAACTGAACTATCAGACAGAGGTGGAATTCAAAGGGGATTTTATAGCACTGAAGCGTTCTCTGGATCATATTTCCGTTATGCTGAGTGAGTCTATGATGAAAATCAGCAACAGTGCGGAACAGGTATCCGGCGGGGCTCAGCAGATATCCAACGGTGCGCAGATGCTGTCTCAGGGAGCCAGTGAACAGACGGGCTCTATTGAAGAGCTGGCGGCAAATATCAATGAGATTTCGGAAACGGTGAAGCGCAATGCGGATGATACCGTGACAGCCAGTGATCTGGCAGATGCCGTGGAACAGGAAATCATGGATAACAGTACACAGATGGAAGCAGTCACGATGGCGATTGCCCAGATTCGTCAGACCTCTAAGGATATCACCGGTATTGTTAAGGAAATCGAGGATATCGCATTTCAGACAAATCTGCTTTCTTTAAATGCAGCGGTGGAGGCTGCACGGGCAGGGGATGCCGGGCGCGGTTTCTCGGTGGTTGCCGAAGAAATCCGTAAGCTTGCGACGAAAACAACCGATGCCAGTAAAATAACAGCCCAGCTGATTCAGAAATCAACAAAATCAGTTGAAGAGGGAAGCGCTCTTATCGATGCCAGTGAGCAGTCCTTAAAGCACATCGTTGACGGAGCGCGGGATGTTGCTTCTAAAATCGAACAGATTTCGCAATCCAATATACAGCAGGCAAATTTCATTATCCAGATTCGTCAGAGCATTGAACAGATTTCTGATATCGTACAGGGAAATTCTGCGACCTCGGAGGAAAGTGCGGCCGCAAGTGAGGAGCTCGCAGCGCAGGCACAGATTTTGCGGGAGCTGGTATCCCGATTTGAATTGCTGGAAAGAGACGGGAAGGTGCTATGAAAAAGAAGGTATTGATCGTTGACGATGCGGCCTTTATGCGTATGAAAATAAAACGGGTGCTGGAGCCGCTGGATTGTGAGCTTCTGGAGGCCTCCAACGGACAGGAGGGCTGTATGCAATTCACTTCACAGCCGGTGGATCTGGTCATTCTGGATATATCCATGCCAGTTATGAACGGATTGGAGGCTTTAAAGGAAATGATGCGGATCAACAATGAGGTACCGGTTGTTATGTGCTCCGCTATCGGACAGGAATCGCAAATCGTTAAGGCGGTACAGTGCGGTGCCAGAGAGTTTATAATCAAGCCGTTTGCCGATGAGCAGCTTCGTAAGGTAGTTAAGAACATACTGCATCTTTAGGAGGTCAGAGTATGCTGCGTAAATATTCGGATTTGAATGAAATGGCAAAGGATGCGTTGCGGGAGCTTGGGAATATCGGAACCGGAAATGCTGCCACAGCGTTATCTGCGATGACCAATCAGGAGATTGATTTGGAAATTCCGGTTATCAGAATCGTTCCGTATCAGGATGCTCCCGGCTTGCTGGGCGGTGCGGAAATCGTGGAGACCGGAATCCTTCTGGAGGTCAGTCACGGTTTAAAGGGCATTTTCATGTTTTTGCTGAATGAGGATTTTACAGCCCGCATGCTGCAAAAATTGCTCGGCTGTGAGATTGTGGATGTCAGAAGGCCGGATGAAATGAGCAAATCCGCAATCTGTGAAACAGGAAACATCATGTGCTGCTCCTATATCAATGCATTATCCCAGATGCTGGATATGCAAATCCATGTATCTGTACCCTCGGTTTGCTGTGATATGGCAGGCGCGTTACTCAGTGTTCCGATGATTCGTTTTGCCAATCTGGGCGATGAGCTGATGTTCATCGAAAACCGGTTCTGCTTTGATGATGCGTCCTTTGTATGCCATGTCCTGTTTTTGCCGGAGCTGGATTCCTTGAAGAACATGCTGGATACATTGGGACTGTCCTATGAATGAGGTTATCACGATAGGTATTGCGGATGCTGCCATCGCAAGGCAGCCCTGTATTCTCGTCACCTATGCACTGGGCTCCTGTGTGGGCGTGTGCCTGTATGAGAAAAAGCGCAGGATCGGCGGTATGGTGCATATTCTGCTGCCCAGCAGAGCGGCGGCAGTCAATCAGGACAATGCCTTTAAATTTGCGGACAGCGGTGTGAAAAAGCTGTTGGACGGTATGCTTTGCAGGGGAGCGGAGCGTCAGAGCATCATTGCGAAAATTGCAGGGGGAGCAGAAATGTTTCAGCAGGAAACGTTGAACAGTCAGATTGGAAAGCGCAATGTCGCAGCCGTAAAAGCGGTATTGCGGGAGCTGCGGATACCGCTTGCTGCGGAGCATACCGGAAGCAACTTCGGACGCACGATCTGGCTGTCGTGTCAGGATGGAAGTCTGAAAGTCAGGACAGTAAACAATGGAATACAAGTTATATAGTAAGGGAGAGCTGATGAATGGATACGATACCTAGACTGCTGATTATTGATGACAGTGCCTATATCTGCCATATGATCGAACAAATCTTCAGCAGTGAGAATATAGAGCTGCGTAAGGCGAATGACGGAGCACATGCACTGCAGGCGGTCACAGCCTTTGCACCGGATCTGATTTTACTGGATGTGGTACTGCCGGATACCGAGGGCTATGAGCTTTATCATAAAATCAAGGAAATTGATAAAAACAATGCCTCTATAATTTTTCTGACCTCCAGAGATCAGGATGCCGATGTGGTCAAGGGCTTTTCCCTTGGGGCCTGCGATTATATCAAAAAGCCCTTTCACAATGAAATTTTAAAATCACGTATACAGGTGCATTTACAGGAAAAGCGGATGAAGGATGATTTGCGGCGGATGAATGAGGAAATGGCAGACAGTATGCGGAAGCTGAATACCCTGGCCTATCGCGATCCGCTAACGGGGCTGTATAACCGCCGGTATATCGAGGAACAGCTGAAGCCAAGGTTTCTAAGAGAGCCTTACGATATCGTTTTGTCCATGTGTGATGTGGATAATTTTAAACAGATCAATGATGTATACGGACATGAGATTGGCGATATGGTACTGATTGGAATCGCTAATATCATGGAGAGCTCTTCCTCCCGAATGACGGCAATCCGCTGGGGCGGGGAGGAATTTCTGCTTGTCCTTTTTCAGACCGGCTGTGAGGAGGGCTATCAGCTGAATGAACGCATTCGCAAAGATATAGAAAATTTCCCGTTTTATTCCAAGCAGAAAGCATTTCACTGCACGATTTCCATAGGTTTGCAGCGATATGATCCGCAGCTGAGCTTTGTGCAGAATGTAGAGCATGCGGATGCAGCGCTGTATAAAGGAAAGCGGAGCGGGAAAAACTGCTGTCTTTGGTACGATGGCATACAGGGCAGGTGAATATCATGCGTATATTTGATGAAGATCAAAGAGCGATGCTGGAGGTATATCTGTATGAAAGCAATTCGCTGTTTGACCAGCTGGATACGATTTTAATGCGGACAGAAAGCAGGGCTGTTTTTACCTCAGAGGATATTCACTCTGTTTTCCGTATCATGCATACGACAAAAAGCTCCTCCTCTATGATGAATCTGCAGGCGATTGCAGACCTGATGCATGCGGTTGAGGATTTGTTTTCCTTATTTCGTGAGGATGCAGCGCTTATGGCTGGCCACGAGCAGCAGACCTTTGCACTTCTTTACGCCGTTTCTGATTATATGCATGAGCAGCTCAGAGTAATGCAGGAGGAAGACTATCAGCCGGGCGATACATCCTCCTATGTGCAACAGACTAAGCAGCTCATCAGTACCATACAGAATGCGAAACCGGCTATTGCAGAAATTGCAGAGGAACCCATGCATACAGCTGCTTCATTGAAAGAATTGTCAGCATCTGATTCTAATCAAAACGAGGAGGCTATAACGCAGGCGTATATCCGGCTGCGTTTTGAGAAGGATTCCAGAATGGAAAATATCCGGGCCTATATGATAGCTTCACAGATTCGTGGAAAATGCCGCAGTCTTTCCTATTATCCCCAGGAGCTGGAACAGGATGCAGGCACTGCGAAGTTCATAAAGGAAAAAGGCTTTTATCTTCATATAGAGGCTGCAGAGCTGCAGAGTGTTTTAAAGCTGCTGCACAGAGCGCTGTTTGTGGAATCCTGCGAAATCATAGAAAAAGAGGAATACGACTTGAATTGCGGACAGCCGCAAAGGAAGGAAGCAGGGGCTGTGAATCCGCATACGGCAGAGAGTACCTCGATTATTTCTGTCCAGGTGGAAAAGCTCAACCAGCTGCAAAACCTGACGGGAGAGCTGATGATTGCGGAATCTGCCATGGTGAGCAGGCTGGAGGAGCTGGGGCAAAAGGAATTGCTGTCCCTGTTTGAGAACAGCTTTCACAAGGTGCTGCTCGATATGGAAGAAATTGTCATGGCCGCAAGACTTGTCCCGATTTCACAAATCGTTGCTAAGCTGCATCGTGTTGTGCGTGATATCGCTCATAAGGAGCATAAGGATGTATCCTTTCAGATTTTCGGAGAGGACATCGAGCTGGATAAGGAAATTGTCGATAACCTGTTTGAGCCGCTGATGCATCTGTTGCGAAATGCAGTTGATCATGGTATCGAAGCTGAAGCACAGCGTATTGCGGCACATAAGCCGAAAACGGGAAGCATTACCATGACAGTGGAAAATGTCAACGGAGAAATCGTTATTCATGTACGTGATGACGGGCAGGGAATCGATGTGGAACAAATTCGGAAAAAGGCACAGGAAAAGAAGCTGCTGAAGGAAGGTCACAGCTATACACGGGAGGAGCTGCTGAACCTGATTCTTTTACCGGGCTTCTCTACCAACCAAACAGCCAATGAATTTTCCGGCAGGGGAGTCGGTATGGATGTTGTGAAAACTATGGTTGATCATTTTAAGGGACATGTAAGCATACAGAGTACGCTGCATAGCGGAACCGTATTCTCTCTGCATTTTCCATTGACGCTAACCGTGATTGAAAGCATGCTGTTTCGCTGCAGCGCAAATACCTTTTCCATCCCGGCACATCATGTCCTTCATTTCTTTCCTTATCAAGAGGATGATACGCATTTAAAAACAGAGAACGGTCATAGTGTCTATGTTTATGAGGATAAGGTATTGCCGATTCTTCCCTTATCGAGGTTCTTTCATATGGAGCCATCTTCTGCACCAGGGAATATCCTTATGTATGTGCGCTCCTCTACACGGGAGGCCTGTCTTTTGGTTGACAGGATCATCGGTTATCAGCATATCGTGGATAAGCCGCTTCCTATGCTTCTGCATACACAGTTTAAAAAGGGCAGTGGGATATCCGGCTGCAGTCTGCTGGGAGATGGCAGCATCTGTCTGACCCTGAATACGGAATATTTATTGGATTGTCTGTTATATGAGAGGTGTATGTCATGAGTGATCTGTTATGCTTTCATGCCTTTGAGAATATATACGGCATTCCTGTCCATATCATACAGGAAACCTTTGATGAACAAAGGGTTACGCCGGTACCGTGTATGCATCCTGCATTTGCTGGACTCTGCAATTATAAGGGAATCGTTTATCCTGTTTTGTCCTTTTCCCGTCTCTGTAACAAAAGGATGCCATTAAAAAGGGCATGTATGCTGCTGCTTCATGTGGATAAATATCAGCTGATTCTGCGTATGAACGATGTACCGTTTTTTGTGTATGAGGCAAAGCTGACAAAAAGCATCCCGTATGATGGCGGAAGCGAATATCTGAAAATTGAAATGCTGTGTCAGCAGGAGGACAAAAGCATATATGTTTTAAATATGAAAGAAATTCTCGATTATCTGGCAGCGAATATGCTGCATATTCCTGAATAATATGCTCACAGGTTATCGATGACAAGGGACAACGGATTTTGACGGTGCAGAGACAGCCGGAGAAATTCGTTTTTTATATGCCTGGATAGAAAACGGTATTTAGTTTGCATGCTTTTGAATAGAGCTGTGTCTTGCTTGTCGTACTCTGTTCGGTTATGCTCCTGCTCTCAGCGCGCTACGTATGTTCTTCCTGTATCCATTGCTAATGACAGCTTTAAAAAGAGAATATGTAATACGGATGAAATCGGAGGTATGAGACTGTAGAGCTTCTTCTTTCTGTATACAGCACTGCACATAAAATGCAACAGGCAGCGTGTATATTTGATCTGCACTTTTATATCCTAGCAAATCGCTATACTTTTTTTGATTATTTAGCACTCAAGTGTTGACAGTGCTAAAAACTGTGCTATAATATCATTAGCAATCAAAGAGTGAGAGTGCTAAAAAGGAGCGTGATCGTATGAACTTTGATAAAATGAGTGAAAAGCTGCAGGAGATCATCATGCAGGCAGTGGAAATCTGCAAGTCGTATCAGCATACAACGGTGGATACCATTCAGATGCTGAAAGCCATTTTTGAGCATGATGTTCTGGATGGCTTATTCAAACGCCTGAATATAGATAAAACAAGAGCTTTATCCATCATTGACCAGGAAATGAACAGAGTGGCTACCAGCAGCAATGTCAATCCACAGCTATCCAATGAGGTGGCACAGGCCTTCTCTAAGGCCGAGCAGTGGAGTGCCAGTGTCCAGGAAACCTATCTGAGTGTAGCCAGTGTCTGGATTGCTTTGATGTTTAATAAATCCTATATTTCCAAACAGCTGGTCAAGGAGTTTCATCTGGATGAAAAGACCTGCAAGGATGAGGAGCTGAAGCGAAGAGGCGGTAAGAAAATGGATTCTGCGAATGCGGAATCCAATCTCGAGGCGTTGAGCAAATACGGACGGGATCTGGTTGAGGATGTGAAAAACGGAAAAATCGACCCGATTATCGGACGTGATGATGAAATCCGCCGTGTTATTCAGATATTATCCCGTAAAACAAAAAACAATCCGGTACTGATCGGTGAGCCTGGTGTTGGTAAAACCGCAGTCGTGGAAGGAATTGCATGGCGAATTATGAAGGGTGATGTGCCGCAGTCCTTGAAGGAAAAGAAACTGATCGAGCTGGATATGGGCTCTCTGATTGCCGGCGCAAAATACCGCGGTGAGTTTGAAGAACGCTTAAAATCCATTTTAGAGGAGGTCAAGCAGGCAGAGGGCAATATTATTCTGTTTATCGATGAGATTCACAATCTGGTCGGTGCCGGGAAAACCGAGGGCAGCATGGATGCCGGAAATATGCTGAAGCCGATGCTTGCCCGTGGTGAGCTGCGCTGTATCGGGGCAACCACCTTTAACGAATACCGCCAGTATATTGAAAAGGATGCTGCATTGGAACGCCGTTTCCAGCGTGTCATGGTACAGGAGCCAAGCGTTGAGGATACGATTTCCATTTTGCGTGGATTAAAAGACCGCTATGAATCCTACCATGGTGTCAAGATTCTGGATGAGGCAATTCTTGCGGCCGCTACGATGTCCAATCGTTATATTACCGACCGGTTTCTGCCGGACAAGGCGATTGATCTAATAGATGAAGCCTGTGCAACACTACGGGTGGAAATGGAATCCATGCCGCAGGAGCTGGATGAGCTGCAGCGAAAAATCATGCAGCTGCAGATTGAGGAAACCGCTTTGAAGAAAGAGGAGGACCGTAAGGCAAAGGAGCGTCTGGAGGATATCCGCAAGGAGCTCTCTGAGCTGCAAACGGAAAAGGATTCCCTGTATACTAAATGGGAGGACGAGAAGGCGGAGCTGGAGGAAAGCAAGGATGCCAAGGTACGTCTGGAAAAGGCAAAGCTGGATTTAGAACAGGCACAGAATGAAGCGCGCTATGAGGATGCTGCCAAGCTGCAATATGCAACCATACCGCATCTGGAAAAGCTGATTCGGGAACAGTCCGATAAGCAAAAGGAGGATGCTCTGATTCAGGAAACCGTCAACGAGGAGCTGATTGCGAAGATCGTATCCCGCTGGACAGGGGTAGAGGTCAGCCGTCTGGTTGAAAGCGAACGGCAGAAGCTTTTGCATCTGAAGGATGCATTGCAGAAGCGTGTCATCGGACAGGATACCGCACTGGAGCTTGTCAGTGATGCTATTCTGCGCAGTAAGGCACAGATACAGGATGAGCATCGTCCGATTGGCAGCTTCCTGTTCCTTGGGCCGACCGGTGTTGGTAAAACAGAGGTTGCCAAAGCACTGGCAGAGCAGCTGTTCGATAGTGAAAGCCATATTGTCCGCATCGATATGAGTGAGTATATGGAGAAGCACAGCGTTTCCCGTTTGATTGGAGCGCCTCCAGGATATGTCGGCTATGATGAGGGCGGCCAGTTGAGCGAGGCTGTACGCCGCAATCCGTATTCCATTATTCTGTTCGATGAGGTAGAAAAGGCACATCCGGATGTGTTCAATGTACTTTTGCAGATTTTGGATGATGGACGCATCACCGATTCCAAGGGTGTAACAGTGGACTTTAAGAACACCCTGCTGATTATGACCAGCAATCTGGGCAGTCAGTTTGCTTTTGACGGCGTGGATCGGGATGCCAATTATATGAATGAGGTAAAAAAATATTTTAAACCGGAGTTTATTAATCGTATTGATGAAATCGTCGTCTTTAATGCGTTGAATGATGATATGCTTGGCAAGATTGCACATAAGTTCATGGATGAGCTTACACAGCGTCTTGCACACAAGGATATCACGCTGCAGGTCAGTGATGCCGTATACAGAGCCATTGCCACACAGGGCGTGGATCCACTGTATGGTGCCCGTCCGATGAAGCGTTATATTCAGCGCAATATTGAAACCCTCATTGCTCGCAGAATGATTGAAGGCAATGCCGGCAAGGATGATATTCTCACTGTGGATGTAAAAGATGGTGATTATATCGTTCAGATCACACATCAGGATATGTAAGCATGCTGCGTATACAGTTTCTTGTATACGCAGTTTTTCCGTTCTCATCCTTTGGATATCTATTTTTATCGGGGCTTCAACGTATCGTGGGAGGGAGTGGAATTTGCCTCAACCTTGTATCTGTGCATAGTGAATTTCATTCAACTGCGACAATGTCTTTGCTTACGCAGAGACAGCGAAAGCGTGAGGTAAAAGCTTTTCTGATACTGAATATATAAAGCTAGAAAGACACAGTGTATGCAAGGGCGTATTTCCGGCTTTTTTCTGTAATAATAAAATCTGAGAGGAATGGATACGATAAATGAAAAAGAAACAGTACAGCTTTCAATATGAAAGAGCGACCTTTCTGATGGAAACGGACATACAGCCTAACCATTGGCAGCGCACAAAACAGGATAGGGAATCGCCTTTGAAAGGCTGTATCTTTTTCAGCGTAATTACGAATTGTCTGTATCCTGCAGAAAGATATGGGATTGGTAAGGTTTTCTTTGTCTTTTCCTGCAGAATATGATATCTTGTTCTTGGTGATACAAATGATGATTATAATCGCACCTGCCAAGCGTATGCGGGGAAGCATTGATTTTATGGATGCAGAGCAGGAGCCGGTGTTTTTGAATCAGAGCAGACAGCTGATCGGGTATTTGAAAACAAAAACCTGCAAGGAGCTACAGTCTATGCTGGGCTGCAATACCGCCATTGCTCAGTGGACTTATGACAGCTATCAGCACATGGAGCTGACATCCTCCGGTGTTCCGGCATTGCTCAGCTTTGACGGCATTCAATACAGCTATATGGCGCCGGATCTGTTTTCAGATGAATATTTCGCCTATGCCAGAAAGCATCTGCGCATCCTATCTGGACTATATGGTATATTGCGTCCCTTTGATGCGGTTGTCCCTTATCGCCTGGAGCTGGACAGTCCCGTTCATACGGATTTTTGTACAAGTCTTTATGAGTTTTGGGGGAAACAGCCGTATGATGAGCTGATTCGTGAGGACAAAGAGCTGCTGGATTTATCCAGTAAGCAGTATGGAAAGCTCATTAAAAAGCATCTGGACGAGCAGGTGCATTGTGTTACGGTGTATTTTTTGGAGGAGGAAGATGGAAAACGGCGGGAAAAGGGTGTGTATGTGAAAATGGCCAGAGGAGAAATGGTACGCTGGCTTGCGGAGGAAAATATCCAATCCTTTGAAGCGGTGAAAGGCTTTTGCAGACTGGGGTATCGCTTTGACGCCCAGGCATCCGATGACACTGCCTATCATTTTGTCCGGACGGGACCATGGAAGCGTAATAAAAAATTGATGTAGAACAGGAGGGAAAAGCACATGAATATAGAAACTGAAATCTGTTGCGGCAGCTATTATGATGCGTTGCAGGCCGCAAAGGGAGGTGCTGTCCGTATAGAATTGAACAGTGCCCTGCATATGGGGGGACTGACACCGAGCATCAGCTGTCTGCGGCTGGTGAAGCAGCATACTGATTTGCAGGTAATGACGATGGTACGGCCGCGCGGTGGCGGTTTCTGTTATGAAACAGAGGATTTTACAGCTTTGTGCATGGAGGCATCCGATTTGCTTGCGCATGGTGCTGATGGTATCGTATTCGGCTGCTTGCGAAGCGATGCTACGATAGATGTGGAGCAAACAAGACGGCTCGTCGAGCTCGCTCATGAGAAAGGAAGGCTTGCTGTCTTTCATAGGGCATTTGACTGTACTCCGGATCCATATGCGGCAATCGAAGCACTGATTTCACTTGGCGTTGACCGTATTCTTACAAGCGGACAGCGTGCGAAGGCGATGGAGGGTGCTGCCCTGTTGAAACAGCTGCAGCAGCAATACAAAGAGCAGATTGAGCTGCTTGCAGGAAGTGGTCTGCATGCGGGAAACGCAGTGCAATTCCTAAAGGAAACCGGCATCCGGCAGCTGCATTCCTCTTGTAAGGATTGGAAGCAGGATCCTACAACAATGCAAGCGAATGTCAGCTTTGCCTATGCATCGCAGCCGCATGCATCGGATTATGAGGTCGTGAGTGCGGAAAAGGTGCGTCTCTTCATTGACGAGGTCAATGCATACTGCAACAGCGAAAAAAGGAACCAGGCGGGTAAATAGTGCCGAAGCGTTTTTTGGATGTTCGCTGTCGCTGCATCCTACAAGGAAGCATGCTACTAGAAAAACATATAAGAAAATAAAAAAGGAAGGTACAGCTACTATGATGGAATGGATAAACGTAACAGATTCTTTTACAGAAAAACAAAGACATTACTCGAATACCTATCTGGAAATTGATGAGGTATTTGATAATGTGGTAGAAGTGAGCCTGTTTTCATCACAACAGGGACCATATGAAATCTTTATATCCTATGGAATCCTGTACGGTATTGTCTATGTGGAAGAGGATAAAGCATATGCCAAGCGGGAAGAAATAAAAAAAGAATTGGAAGCAGATTACAAAAAGCATAAAAAGCCATCGAACGAATTTATCCGTACGTTTTGTGAAAAGCATGAGGTGAAGATGCCGAATGATATTCTGTTTAATTTTCCGGACTTTTAAAGCATACGGCTACAAGGATAGACTTTGTGGGGATTGCAAGCGTACAGTGCAGGTGTAGACACGCGTTTCATGAAACTGCATCTTACATAACGATGGGAGGATTGCTTTGGTGAAGGAAGCATTGGGAATTCGTCTAAAAAAAAGAGCGCAGCAGCTAAAGCAGGACATACCGGTTATCTATTTGGTGTGGAAGGATCAGGATACGCCTCTGGCTGCGAGACTAGTTGTAGGATGTACGATCCTGTATGCTCTTTCTCCTATTGATTTGGTGCCGGATGTAATCCCTGTTTTGGGATTGCTGGATGATGTGATTTTACTGCCGGCATTGATATTGCTGGCAATACGGCTCATTCCTGAAGATATCTGGGAGCGAAACCGCCTGCGTGCCGCTGAAATGAAGCTACAGAGGATGGAAACGAGATGGTATTTTGCTTTACCTGTTTTGGCGCTTTGGCTGCTGCTATTCTCCCTGATCATAAAGGTGCTCAGCTGAAAAATGATGGTATGTCAGAGCGTTATGCGTACGAATCATAGGAAAAAAGAAACAGCAGTCGGGTCAGCTGTTTTATACTTATCGAAGCGGAATGGACAGAAAGTGCCATTTCAAAGCGTGGAATCCGTTTCCAAAAAGTGGTATAATGAAGCACATAAGGAGTGTGAAGCATTATGAAGATTGGAATCCCTAAGGAAATAAAAAACAATGAAAACCGTGTATCCTGTACACCTGCCGGAGTATTTGCCTTATGCAAGGCGGGACATGAGGTTTATGTGGAGACGAATGCCGGAGCGGGCAGCGGCTTTTCAGATCAGGAATACGAAGCTGCAGGGGCTCAGATAAGAGGCGTTGATGAGGTGTTTGCTGAGGCGGATCTCATTGTAAAGGTAAAGGAATATCTGCCAAAGGAGTATCACTATTTGCGTGAGGATCAGATGGTATTTACGTATCTGCATATCGCAAATGATGAGGCCTTCGCAAAGGCATTGTTAGAATCAAAGACTACAGCTATTGCATATGAAACTGTTAGAGATAGAAAAGGCGGTCTGCCGCTGTTAACACCGATGAGTGAGGTTGCCGGACGTATGGCGGTACAGGTTGGTGCGACCATGCTGCAGAAAAACAATGGCGGACGCGGCCTTCTGCTGGGAGGTGTTCCAGGTGTATTCCCAGCTGAGGTTGTTATCATCGGCGGAGGCACGGTTGGATTAAATGCAGCTAAGATTGCCTGCGGACTCGGTGCCATCGTTACAATTTTTGATATCAGTGCGGATCGCATGGGCTACATTGATGACATATCCGGTGGAACGATTCATACAGCCTATAATAACGAATACAATCTGCGCAGAGCGTTGCGCACAGCCGATCTTGTCATCGGTGCTGTTTTGGTGCCGGGGGCAAAGGCTCCAAAAATCGTGACGGAGGACATGGTAAAAACGATGAAGGCAGGAAGTGCCATTGTCGATGTCGCAATCGATCAGGGTGGCTGCATTGAAACAAGTGACCATATCACAACACATGATAATCCGTATTTTGAACGATATGGCGTTATGCATTATTCCGTGGCAAACATGCCGGGAGCTGTTCCGCGTACCTCTACCATGGCCTTATCCAATGCGACCCTGCCGTATATCCTGAAGCTTGCGGAAAAGGGCGTTGCTGCACTGCAGGAGGATGAGGGTTTCCTTGCCGGCTTGAATACATGCAAGGGACATGTTACGTATAAGGGAGTAAGCGCTGCCTTGCAGCTGCCGTATGTGGATCCACAGGAGCTGCTGTGATTTATATGTATTAAAATCATTATAAATAAGATGGACTGCAATAAGGCTAGTATCCTAGGGCAGTTCATTTTTTTCTTAAAAAGGTCATAGGAATGATCGTTTAAAGGGCAGCCCCTGTCTAACTTCAGGAACGTTCATCTTATAATGAGGTTTAAATAAAAAGAAACGGTAATCTTTAGCTATAGTGAGATTACCGTTTTCATCTACTAAATTGACTTGTTTGTTAATTCTATACGCATCAAGCCTTTCGCGGTCATATAAGCAGTGCAAGCGCAGTCTTTGCGTCCTGTGCATTGCAATATTGTGCGGTATTACAGAAATACTTCCTGTTACGTATTGTTTATAATTCCTCGATCTGTGCTGGAATGCAGGAAATGCTCCTGCTGAAATTCATGGAGAATCGCTTTGAAAAGGCATAGGATATGAATACTTGGATAAAATTGCGTGCAAAGAATCATCTGTAAGCTTTGTATAAAGGAGAGCTGCATTCTGAAGCTGATTTGCGGTCTTAACATAATTACTGCACAATCTTTATATCCTTTATACAATCCACTATGTTCTTTATGCTATCTTAATACCTTCTTAACATGCGGATGTGTTTGATTACACTTTCTTTATATGTAAACTGCTACTATATAGGGGGGAGGAAGACAAGGTAAGAGGTGTATAAATATGTTTATTAGGAATCATGTGAGAGATCAGAAGGTGCTTGTAGCCGGCTGTGGCAGATTTGGTGCCTGTTTAGCATCTGCATTAAGTGAATCCGGATATGATGTTATTGTAATAGATAAACAGGAATCTGCGTTTCAACGGCTTTGTGACAGCTTTGGAGGGTTTGAAATTGCCGGGGATGCTTCTGATTTGAATGTACTGGAAACCTGTGATATCCGGCACTGTAATATTGTTCTTGTAGCTACGGATAATGATAATGTGAACTGTATGATTGCACAAATTGCCAATACGATTTATCATATCGATCAGGTATATATCCGCTTGAATGATCCGAATAAAGAACGGCTTCTGGAACAGACCTCCATTAAAGCTATTTATCCCGCACGGCTGTCTATCCGGGAATTTGAGCATATCAGTCATATCGCCTTAAAGGAGGAACAGCTTATATGAAAATCATTGTAGCCGGCGGGCGGAACAAGGCGGATTTTTTGATTGGATCTCTACTGGAAAAAAAGCATGAGGTGACGGTTATCAATGATGAAGAAGCGTATTGCAGATATCTGTCTGAAAAATATAATATTCCGGTTATCGCAGAAAACCCGTGTAAACAATATATGCTGGAGGAAGCTGAAATTGAGAATGCCGATATTCTGATTGCTCTACGACCAAGCGATCCGGATAACCTGGCAATCTGTCAGACTGCAAAAAAAATATTTCATGTGAAAAAGGTTGTTGCGACCGTGGCAAATCCAAAAAATGTTTCTATTTTCAAAAAGCTTGGTGTCAATACAGCCATATCAGCAACGTACACGATTTCTAAAATCATTGAGCAGGCAAGCACGATAGAAAATCTGGTAAATTTTCTGTCAATCGAGCATGAGAATATTGTGATGACAGAGCTGCTGTTGACAAAAGAATGCACAGTACTGAATAAAAAGCTGAAGGAGCTTACGATGCCGTCAAATGTGATTGTATGCTGCATCTTACGCAATGCGGAGATGATTGTTCCGAATGGAGAAACAACCCTGCAGGAATATGACAAGCTTTTGATGCTATCACATCCTGCTATGCAGGATCAGGTACTGGATATGTTTGCCAGAAAAAAGGCAGCATTATGAAAACAGGATCCGTTCTGGCACCGAGTGCGGTTATTGGATTTCCGCTGATGATTGGATATATTGGCGTTTTATTGATGATTATCGGTGGAATTGTACTTCTTCCGCTGTATACGCTGCTGTTTTATCCTGCAGAAGCATTGGAAGCCAGATATTTCATATTACCTGGAATTTTAAGTATTATGACAGGGTATCTTCTCTTCTACAATATACGAGGAAAGGAAAAGGGACAGCTGAAGCGTAATCAGGATGCTGTGATTGTTGTGAGCTGCTGGATACTGGCAATCGTCATTTGTGCCTTGCCTCTTATGCTCAGTGGAAAGTACAATTTCACACAGGCAGTTTTCGAGATGACGAGTGCATGGAGTACTACAGGACTGAGTGTCGTTGATGTGGAGCATACCTCCCATCTGTTTCTGATGCACCGCAGCACGGTTCTGTTCTTTGGCGGAATCGGACTGGTATTGATCATGCTGTCTGTTCTATCTGATACATACGGCATGCGTCTGTATGCGGCAGAGGGGCATAGTGACAGGCTTTTACCCAATCTGCTGAAATCTGCGCGCAGCATCATAACGATTTATTTGTGTTATATCCTTTCCGGTGTCGTTTTATATGTTTTGTTTGGTATGTCACCCTTTGATGCCATCATACATTCCATTGGTGCTTTATCAACCGGCGGCTTTTCATCCCACGCACAAAGCATTGGGTACTATAACAGTGTACCGATAGAGCTGATAACGATTGTACTGATGATTCTGGGGAATATCAATTTTCTGGCACATTTGTTTCTGATCCGTGGAAAGCTTCATAATTTTTTTCAGTATTGTGAAATCCGCTTTTCCTTTGTGATAATTGCTTTGATAACACCGGTTGTGGGTGTGCTGTTAGCTTACGCGCTTAATCTAACATTGCCAGAGGCCCTTCGTACAGCTTTGTTTCAAGTGGTTTCTGCACTTACAACAACCGGCTTTCAGACTGTGGACAGCTTTATCAGACTGACATCCTCTGTGCTGCTGATGATGATTGTCCTGCAGCTGATCGGTGGCGGAATGGGCTCTACTGCCGGCGGTATCAAGCAGTATCGAGTGTATGTTTTATGCAAAGGTATCTATTGGAATATGGAACGTCTGCTGCTATCAAAAAATGTGATCCGTTCTCATAAAATAAGCCGGGTGGATAGGAAGGAAGCCATCAGCAGCACTGAAATTTCCAGAACGGCTCTGTACGTGCTTTTATATCTGTCGATTTTTGTATTAGGCAGCTTTATTCTTTGCTGTTACGGACATTCTTTGGAATACAGTATGTTTGAATTTTCCAGTGCATTGGGTACGGTTGGATTATCTGCCGGTATTATGACCTATGATGCGACTTCTCTTGTTTTATGGACAGGTACGATCGGTATGTTTATCGGACGGCTGGAAATTTATGTCGTATTGCTGGCCGGTGTAAGAATTGGCAGGGATATACGATCCTGCTGGAAGCATAGAAAAACAGTATAGAATCTGTTATAATCTGATAGGAAAAGAGGAGTTTGATGAAAACCAGTCATACATTGAAAAGCTTATGCATTACAGCAGTGATACTGTTTCTTTGTACGCTTGTATCCTTTGTATTTGATGATATAGAAATCCGTACGGAAAATATCATGCTGATTTATCTGATTGCAGTCTTACTGATTGTTGTAGAAACCAAAAGCTTTCTCTGGGGGATCGCCTCCAGCATCCTGAGTATTCTGACCTTCAATTATCTGTTCACCAATCCAACATATTCTTTAGAGATTGATGATTTTAACTATATTATTACCATCGTTGTATTTCTGATAGTATCCTTTGTGACAGGTTCTCTGGTCAATAAGCTGCAGCAGCATGCCCAGCAGGCAAGACGGATTGCCAAACAGACCAATGCCCTATATGAAATAACAAAAGCCTATCTGACCATGAATGGTACGGATACGATTCTCAGTTATACCATGCATGCACTCTATACTGTTCAGCAGACGGTCTGCACAGCGTATTATAAAGGAGAAAAAGGTCTTCAAAGGATTAAAGAAGATCGAAAACCGGAAATAGAGCCGGATGATAACATGGCGAAATGGTGTATGGAAAAGGAATGTAGCTGTGGGCAGGGAACCGCTTTTTATGAGGATCAGCCGTGGACCTATCATCCCATGTACTGTAACAATCAGCTTCTAGGCGTATATGCGCTTTATGAAGAGGAAAGGCTGAATGAGGAGCAGCAGCTGTTCATTCATACACTGATATCGCAGATGGTTATGGCTGTGGAAAGGGAACAGCTGTATAAGGAGCAGGAACAAAGCAGGATTGAAATTGAGAAGGAAAAGCTGCGGAATAATTTATTACGCAGTATCTCTCATGATCTGCGCACTCCGCTGACCGGAATTGCCGGGAGCAGCACACTAATTTGTGAAAATTATGCCGAGCTGGACGATGAAACGATTTATAACCTTGTTAAATCCATCAGCAGTGATGCGTTATGGCTGAATCAGCTTGTGGAAAATCTGTTGAATATGACAAGGATTCAGGACGGAAAGCTGCTGCTGAAGCAGAATAAGGAAGTTGTGGATGATATACTCTGTGAAGCGGTATCCCGCTGTGAAAGCAGAAAGGGAAGCCATACGCTGAAGGTGAGGCTTCCCAGGGATGTTCTGCTTGTGGAAATGGATGGACGGCTGATGATACAGGTGCTTGTCAATCTGATTGACAATGCTATTAAGCATACACCGGACGATTCTGTTATCGATATACGCTGTTACCGGGAACAGAATAATGCTGTATTCGAAGTGATCGATCAGGGGGATGGAATTGATGAAAGCATACAGGATCATCTGTTTGAAAGCTTTGTCACAACCAAGAGTGAGTGCAGTGATTCCAAAAGGGGAATCGGTCTGGGGCTGACGATATGCAAAAGTATAATAGAAGCACATCATGGTGAAATATTCGCCTATAATCGAAAAGACGCAGCTGGTGCTGTGTTTGGTTTTAAGCTGAGGCTTGCAGAAGAAAGGAACGATGTACATGAATGATAAAATACTATTGATTGAGGATGATGCCAGCATAATTCGCTTTCTGAGTCTGTCGCTTGAAAAAAACGGATATAAGGTTATAGAGGCACGCAACGGTATTGAGGGCATATCTTTGTTTATGACAGATAATCCGGATTTGATTTTGCTGGATCTTGGATTGCCGGATATTGACGGCAGTGAGGTACTGTCACAGATACGTACACAGAGTGAGGTGCCGATTCTGGTTGTATCCGCCCGCGGACAAGAAAAGGAAAAGGTTGAGGCGCTGGATCTTGGTGCCGATGACTATGTAACGAAACCATTTCATATCAATGAACTGCTAGCCAGGGTGCGTGTGGCTTTACGTAAAAAAACACCACAGGTCGTTAAAGAAAAGATTTTTATACTGGATGGTCTGCGTGTTGATTTTGAAAAATATAAGGTATCTATCGATGAAAAGGAAATTCATTTGACACCGATTGAATTTAAACTTCTTGTACTGCTGATTGAGAATGCCGGAAAGGTGCTTACACACAGCTTTATAATTCGCAATATATGGGGCTACAGCTCCTGTGAGGACTCGCAGTCTCTGCGTGTGTTCATGGCCAATATTCGAAGAAAGATTGAAAAGGACAGTTCGCATCCCCGCTATATTCTGACGGAGGTCGGTGTTGGATATCGTTTTGTGGATGAATAGTATATATTGTATAGGAAATGCAGATATTCTAATTATGGATATCTGCTTTTTTCGTGCTACAGGTACAGCAAATTTTTACGTTGCTGTTTCCTTGTATGCAGAAATCATGCAGGGGTTAAAAGCTGATTTCTTTTACCATCATAATATGACTGCTTTACTGTTTCAAAAAGGAAAGTGAAAGGGAAGAAAAACGTCGGAAAGGGGGATAACAGCATAGCCGATGCGTCCACAGAATTCTATACAATCGCTTACAAAAAAATACTTATAATTTCTTAACAATTAGCAGTATTTCTTTCACACCTGCTTCATACAGGATTCGCTATAATGAGACTCGTTAAGAAAGGAAGGTATTGGATATGGAAATGATCGTTATCGTATTTTATGGCGTTGCCATTGTCCTGTTAGCATATTTGTTTTACGTGCTCTTCAAGGGTGAAAGTATATGAGCAGCGCATTGATCTTACAGGATATCGTATATGTTATGGCGCTTATTGCCATCGGATATCCGCTGGGCTGTTATATTTACAAAATTTATAAGGGGGATCCTGTTTTTTTGACAAGGATCCTGAAACCGCTGGAGCGGCTGATTTATCGTGTGATGGGAATCGATGAAACACAGGAAATGCATGCAAAAAAGTATGCGGCAAGTGTTCTGTGGTTCTCTTTGTTTGGTCTGCTGATCGTGATGGGTCTGCATCTTGTACAGGCATGGCTGCCGCTGAATCCGGAGCACTTGGGAAATACCAGCGTGCATCTGGCTTACAATACAGCAGCAAGCTTTGTCTCTAATACAAACTGGCAGGCATATTCCGGAGAGACAACCCTGTCCTATCTAACGCAGATGGCCGCTCTTACCGTACAGAATTTCGTTTCTGCAGCAACCGGAATCGCCGTTTTGTTTGTTCTGTGCCGCGGCTTCGTGCGTAGAGAAACAAAGAAGCTGGGCAACTTTTGGAGTGATCTTGTGAAAATTACGCTGTATATTCTGCTGCCGCTGTCCATTGTCGTATGTTTGCTGCTGGTTAGCCAGGGAGTTGTACAGACCCTGGATCCGTATGCATCCTTTACAACGCTGGAGGGAACAGAAGGCGTACTGCCACTGGGGCCGGCTGCAAGTCAGATTGCGATTAAGCAGCTGGGAACCAATGGCGGAGGCTTCTTCGGTGTGAATTCAGCATTTCCGTATGAGAATGCAACACCGCTATCTAATTTTATTGAAGCACTCAGTCTGCTTTTGATTCCTGCAGCTCTGTGCTTTACCTTTGGAAAAGCAGTAAAGGATACAAAGCAGGGAAAGACAATTCTCATTGTCATGACGGTGATTTTCATTGCAGCACTGGCCGGCTTGACCTGTGCGGAAATCTTCGGTGCTCCAAGCTGGGACAGTGTTGCCAGTCTTGGCGGCAGTATGGAGGGTAAGGAGACACGCTTTGGTGTTGGTGCCAGCTCTTTATGGGCGGCCGCAACAACTTCGGCAAGTAATGGCTCTGTCAATGCTATGCATGATTCACTAACACCGCTTGGCGGCATGATTACCATGTTTTTGATGCAGTTAGGGGAGGTTGTATTCGGTGGTGTCGGCTGTGGTCTGTACGGTATGATTGCCTTTGCTTTACTAACTGTCTTTATGGCCGGACTGATGGTGGGACGGACACCGGAATATATCGGTAAGAAAATCGGTGCCTTTGATATGAAAATGGTCTGCCTTGTTATTTTGACTCCGCCGCTGTGTCTGTTGTTAGGAACGGCGATTACCACCTTCTTCCCGCAGGCGCAGCTGCTGCAGGCAGATGGCGGATGGCTGAGCAATACAGGCAGTCATGGCTTCTCTGAAATATTATATGCCTATACATCCATGGCAGGAAACAACGGCAGTGCCTTCGCCGGCTTTAATGCCAATACGGTGCTGACAAACGTTATGGGCGGTACGGTAATGCTGATTGTACGCTTTGTACCGATGATTGCCGTAATTTATCTGGCACAGAGTCTTGCCAGTAAGAAATATATACCGGCAAGCTCTGGTACACTGGCAACAACATCGCCGCTGTTTATCGGATTCCTGATCGTCATCGTACTCATTGTCGGTGCGCTTACCTTCCTGCCTGTGCTTGCTTTAGGGCCGATTGCTGAATTCTTTACGCAGCTGCATGTCTTAGGTTGAAAGGGAAGGTGATTGATATGAAACAAGTAAATCAACAGGCAGTCTACAGGGACTCTCTTGTGCAGTCGGTTAAGAAGCTTTCACCGAAAACCCAGATTCACAATCCGGTGATGTTTATCGTTTATATCGGCGCAATCTTTACTACGATATTATTCTTTATCGGGCTTGGCGGAATACAGGATGAGCCCTCCTGGTATGTCTTTACGATTGCCTTGATTTTGTGGTTTACCGTTCTTTTTGCGAACTTTGCGGAAGCCATTGCAGAGGGGCGAGGACGCGCACAGGCAGAAAGTCTGAAAAAATCGAGAAAGCAGGTAACTGCACATCGTCTGTTGAACCCGCAGGATAAGGAACATTTTACCGATGTGGCATCCAGTGAGCTGCATATTGATGATATTTGTCTGGTACGCAGCGGGGAAATGATACCGATGGACGGAGAGGTTATCGAAGGAATCGCATCTGTGGATGAATCCGCAATTACCGGAGAAAGTGCACCGGTAATTCGGGAATCCGGCGGAGACCGCAGTGCGGTAACTGGAGGAACCACCGTTGTCAGTGACTGGATCGTTCTGCGTGTAACAGCTGCGAGCGGAGAGTCCTTTCTGGATAAAATGATTGCCATGGTGGAGGGGGCTGCACGTCAGAAAACACCGAATGAAATCGCACTACAGATTTTGCTGGTAACACTGACGATTATCTTTCTGATCGTTTGTGCCACCCTGCTTCCAGCCTCACAGTTTGTAAAGGAAATGGTGGGACAGGGGAATGCGGTATCCCTGACCAATATCATTGCATTGCTGGTGTGTCTGGCGCCAACCACGATTGGTGCTCTGCTTTCCAGCATCGGAATTGCCGGCATGTCCCGTTTAAATCAGGCAAATGTACTGGCGATGAGCGGTCGTGCCATCGAAGCGGCAGGAGATGTTGATGTATTGCTTTTGGATAAAACCGGAACGATTACACTGGGGAACCGGCAGGCAACCGAATTTCTGCCAATTCACGGTGTTGCGGAAGCAGAACTCGCACAGGCCGCACAGCTTTCCTCTCTTGCGGATGAAACTGCGGAGGGAAGAAGCATTGTTGTACTCGCTAAGGAAAAATTCAATATCCGGGAACACAATATGCAGCAGCTGCATGCGGAATTTATTGAATTTTCAGCGAAAACCAGAATGTCAGGTGTCAATTATGACGGTGATATGGAAATCCGTAAGGGTGCAGCGGATGCAATTCGCAGATATGTGGAACAAGCAGGAAAGAAATATCCTGTACAATGTGAAGAGCTTGTAAAAATGATTGCGGAAAGGGGAGGCACACCGCTTGTAGTCGCAAAAAACCATACCGTTTTGGGTGTGATTTATCTGAAGGATATTGTAAAGGACGGTATTCAGGAAAACTTTGAAGCCCTGCGTAAGGGTGGTATTAAAACCATCATGATTACAGGTGATAACCCGATGACGGCAGCTGCTATTGCCGCTGAAGCCGGTGTGGATGATTTTGTGGCAGAGGCTACACCGGAAACCAAGCTAAAGCTGATTCGTGATTATCAGAAAAGCGGACATCTGGTTGCGATGACTGGAGACGGTACCAATGATGCACCGGCACTGGCACAGGCAGATGTTGCGGTGGCTATGAATTCCGGAACACAGGCAGCGAAGGAGGCTGGAAATATGGTAGATCTGGATTCCAGTCCAACAAAGCTGATTGAGGTAGTGCGAATCGGAAAACAGCTGTTAATGACGCGTGGGGCTCTGACAACATTTTCCATTGCTAATGATGTGGCAAAATATTTTGCAATTATCCCTGTACTGTTTATGGGAATCTTTCCGAGCCTGTCCGCATTGAATATCATGCAGCTTACAAGCTCGTCTACGGCCATACTTTCTGCGGTGATTTACAATGCTTTTATCATTATCGCTTTGATACCACTGTCTTTGCGTGGCGTGCGATATCGGGAAATGCCGGCAGATAAGCAGTTGAAGCACAATTTAATGATTTACGGTGCCGGTGGTATTGTTCTGCCCTTCATCGTAATTAAGCTCATTGATATGGTATTGACAGCTTGCGGCATCGCATAGAAAGGAGCATACACACATGAAAAAAAGAAAGACATGGCTTGCGGCACTTATCTGTATTCTGGTGCTTACCCTGCTTTGCGGTCTGGTTTATCCACTTATTATGACAGCAGCCTCACAACTGATATTTCCAGAGCAGGCAAATGGCAGTGTGCTTACGGTAACAAAGGACGGAAAAACACAGACGGTGGGATCCGCTCTGATTGGACAGTCCTGGACAGAGCCGAAGTATCTGATCGGACGTCCTAACAGTGGAGCTCCGACAAATCAGAGTGCGGTATCAGAGGAACAGAAGCAGACAGTTGCCGAATATGTGAAGTGGTGGAATGAATTTGATCCTGAAACGAGGGGAAAGGATATTCCCGAGGATTTATTAACAGCATCCGGCAGCGGTGTGGATCCGGAAATCAGTCCAAAGGCTGCTGAATTTCAGGTAGAACGCATTGCCCGTGTTCGAAAAATACCGGAAAGCAGTGTACGTAAGCTAATTGATAAATATACAACAGGAAAAACCTTCGGCATCTTAGGAGAAAATCGTGTAAATGTATTATTAGTCAATCTGGAGCTAGACGGCTACAAGGTTGAATAAGCCTCTTAGCAGCATCTTTATATTATAGAAAATCTGCTAACAGCACCTTAACCGAAGCACTGGTAAACTGTAGGTGTAAGGAAGGTGATGGATATGTTGAGTACCTTGGATATTGTCATCAGTGCAGCAGGTATCCTGCTTGCGGCAGGTTTGCTATATGCAGCATATCGTCTTATGAAATCCGCCGTTGATACAAAGCAGTGCCATATGCACTAATATATACAGCGAATCACATAGTAGTACAAAAAAGAACAGCTGTTCAGGGAATATTACACATTCTTTGAACGGCTGTTTTTCTGTCGTTGGAATCTTATTTCGGTGCTGCTGAATGCAGCAGTGTAGTGAGATGGTAATGCGATATTGCGGTATCCCTGTTCAGTGGATGGTCATCCGCCATTGCAGTTTCCACACTCCAACGCTGCATATGCAATGCTGCTCTTGCTATGTATGCAAGCATATAAATTAAAATGACGATTACAATACCGAGCAGCAAACAGAATATTCTGTTTTCAATGGCTGTTTTGGTGTCCAGAATAACCAGCGAGGCATTCAGTGCAGATATCGCATTGATGACCTGCTTGTATTTATACTCCGGCAAAAAGAAGCCGATATATCCCAGAACCATGATGACAAGCATGGCATACTGCTGAGGAATCAGAAGCTGGAAGAAGATAAAAAACAGAACAACACCTGCCAGGGTGCCGATGAAGCGGTGCCGGATGCGCTCCAGTGTTTCAGAGAATTCCAGCTGTGTCAGCGACATGACGACAATACTGATCCACAGCGGCTTGGACAGGTGTAACACGGAGGCGGTAAGCATGGCAATGGAGATTCCCAGTGACATGCGCAAAATATAGCTACGGTGCCGTTTACTGCGCTGGAACTGCTGTTTTAAGGTACAGCCATTTTTGCCGATTCCTTTCCTTTTCCAGTTTATCAGAATGCAGAGACTGACAAGAACAGCGCCAAAGCAGACGCAGACAATCCGCCCGCTCAGCTTTGACCATGGTACAGCTGTTGATTGTGAAAATACAAAGCACAGCAGAAAGGAAATATTCGCTTTCATTTCCATCGGCTCACTTATGAGGACAAGGAGCAGAACAAGAAAGCAGAAATTTACAAGAAAGGCAGCGACAGGATGCAGCAATGCACTCTGAGCTGCAATTCCTCCACCGATATACAAAAGCAAAGCGATCAGACTCATCGCAGTCGGTCGGATACCGAGCTCACATGTTGGCAGCATGGTAAATCCAACGCCAAGAGCCACCGCTGTCAACGTATTCTCCACATGAAACATCATTTGAAAAATAAAAACAAAGCCTACGTTAATTGCAAATCTGAACGCATTATAGAGTGCTTCTTTTATAAATGATTTTCTGATTTTCAGCATAACACCACTCCTTTTTCTCATGTTTTCTTGCTTTTTGGCTATCCGTAAGCTATCATGGATTTATAAGGTAAATAAATATAGATAGTACATAATTATGTACTAATTGTATTTTATCTGTTTTTGAAAATAAGTCAATACCAAATGAGGAGGATAACATATGAATGACCAAAATTTCATGCAGGAGCTGATCCGGCTTCTGCCGCACTGGCATTATAAGGTGGAACGCAGCATTCGAAGACAACAGAAATCCAAACAGATTAGCTATGAGACCTACTTTTGTTTAATGACGCTGAAAAGCTGCGGGCAGTTAAGGATGAAAGAGCTGGCAAAGGCACTTCGTTTGAGTAAGCAGCAGGCTACCCATATCATTGACAGTCTGTATCAATATGATTTAGTGGAGCGCAAGGAGAATCCCAATGACCGCAGAAGCGTTTATATTGGCGTAACAAAGCGTGGTGAACAGTTTTTGCAGGAGAATGCACTGGATGCCGGTGCGCTGTATGAGCAAATGCAGCAGAAGCTAAGTGCTCAGGAAATACAGGAATTTGCGGATGCTGTGCATACCATGCTGAAGCTGCTGGATAAGCTGGAATAGAGGAATTGGTGAGAATAGAAGGGAAAACGGTCTTTGCTTCTTAAAAGGATTGAAATCCTATGCTTTATAAACGGTGGTAAAAGCAGATACTTCTAGTATGCTTCCATTTTTGTAGAGCAGTGAGCGGTAACAGCTGCATACAAAAAGTATTAACAAACGAAAAAAAGGAGACTTCAAACTTTGATATATACATCATAATTTGAAGCTTCCTTTTTGTTTGACAAAAGATATGCTGTAAAGTATGAAATCGAGTGCTTATGGCTGGATCCATCCAAATTTTACACAGGCCTTGTAGATTCCATCCTCCACATTGCGCTCTGTAACATAATCTGCTTTATCTTTTAATGCATCACATGCATTTCCCATAGCGATGCTGAACCATGCATCATCGAACATCACCAGGTCGTTATAATCATCACCAAATACGACAACATCCTTTATAGAACCGCCAAGGCGCTCCATCATATCCAGGATCCCCTCTTTTTTGCGGTCGTGCTGAAACATCAGATACGCTTCGACAAAGCGAAGATTCCCTAGTGTATCCTTCTTTGTCAGACGCTGCTCTTCCTCTTTTGGAATAGAGACATACAGCTTGTAAATGTCTTTTACCTTATCAATATCAAAGGCTGGATCGATGATATAATTGGTTGGCTCCTTGCGCTCTCCACATTGCTGACGGAAACGGTCGTCCACATCATATACATCAATGGAATCATCCAGCATGACCAATACCCCATAGCCAAGACTGCGCGCCTCCTTGTATACAGCGATTGCCTTATCACGTTCCAGCGGTGTATTCATAACCAGCTCATCCCTGATCACAAGACCATTACCTCCGCAGCAGACCATATTGTGTAACCCGACAGCTTCCATAAAGCCCCTTGCTTTATAGTGTGCCCTGCCTGTCGCAATGGCAACGAAATGACCGGCATCCTGCAGGCGGTTCAGTGCCTCCTGCGCACTGGGGACGATTTGCTTTGTCGCATTATCTGTGAGTGTCCCGTCAATATCAAAAAACAGATACTTTTTTTCCATGATGCTATCCTCCTTAATCTGCTATTATCATACCGTCTGCACTGGTAAATGACAAGGGTAAAATGCATGTATTGATTGTTGGAAACAGGGATAGGCTGGATAGTTGGGGAAGAATGAAAAAAACTATTCGACTTGTATTTATCTGGCTGATGTGTTTCAATGCGTGTTATCTTATTTTATGAGAGCAGCTCCCATCGTATTTATTTAGAAGAATTTTGATTGGATATGGTCATACTGGTAAAAATCATATATAATGTGGAAAGAAGGCAGGTGTTTGTATGAAAAAAGCAATACCGATTGGCGTAAATAGTTATCAGAAGTTGCGGGAAGAGGAGTATTATACAGTTGACAAGAGTATGATGATAGCCGAATTTCTGGAGCGGAAAACCACGGTAACGCTGATTACACGGCCAAGGAGATTTGGAAAGACAATCAATATGAGTATGCTTGCGGATTTTTTTGATATTACAAAAGATTCCAGAGACATATTTAAGAATACTGCAATTATGCAGACGGAATATGCGGATGTCATCAATTCATATCCAACAATTTTTCTTTCCTTCGCTGATGCAAAAGGGGATAAAAACAATATAGTAATGCAAATGAAGCTTCAGCTTTTAAAAGAATATAAGAAAAATAAGAATGTTCTTGCCAATATTGACATGTTTGAAAAACCGGAATTTGATATCATTATGAGCGGACTTTCTGATTTACAGGATAATTCTTTGCATACTGTTGTTAATGCAATCAGTTTTCTGATGACAAAATGCCATCAATCTTATGGAAAAAGAGTTATGCTTTTTATAGATGAGTACGATACCCCATTTATTGAAGCGCATGCACTTGACTTTTACGAGGAGCTTCGCAATAGTCTAGCGTCCATGCTGCATACCTCATTAAAAACAAGTAATGATTTGCAATATGCCATGCTTACAGGAATACAGAGGGTTGCGAAAGAAAATATATTCTCTGATTTAAACAATTTGCTGGTCTGTACCGTAAATGACAGTCGCTATGCACAATATTTCGGCTTTACAGAGGAAGAAGTTAAAGCTGCATTACAGGCCTATGATATTCCGTTTACGGATGAGATAAAGCAGATGTATGATGGATATAATATGGGAGGCACAGACATCTATAATCCATGGTCAATCATAAATTATTTGGATAGAAGGCAACTGATTCCTTACTGGGTGAATACGAGTTCCAATACAATGATCAAAAATGCTATGAAATCATGCGATAAAGTTTTTCAGGAAGGCTATGAGAAACTTATAGAAAATGATACAGTTACAGCTATGGTGAATTTTGAAACTTCATTTTATGAGTTAAAGGAAACGAGTAGTTTATGGGGATTGTTTGTAAATGCTGGATATCTGACTGTGGCAGAAGAAGTCGATCTGCTTAAAGGTGTTTACAGGCTACGGATACCCAATCAGGAGGTTGTACGTGAATTTCAATCTCTGACTGCAGCTTATTTACAGATCAGTGAAAATACGATGTTTACGATGTTTCATGCATTACAGAAAAATGATTGGGTAGTATTCCTGCAGGAATATCAAAAAGTTTTATTAACGAATACAAGCTATCATGACTTGCAGAGAGAAAATTCTTATCACATGCTGTTACTTGGAATGTGTATGTGGCTGCGAAATTACTATGATATAGTCAGTAATAGAGAGCAGGGAGAAGGTCGCTACGATATCTTTCTGCAAAGTAAACATGTTAATCAACCATCTCTTATGTTTGAATTGAAATTTACAAAAGATCAGAAGGTAGATCTACAGCAGCTGGCAGAATCTGCATGTAATCAAATGTATGAGAAACACTATGCTGCAGGGATTGATACTATCATTCTTATTGGATTGGCACATCGTGGAAAGCAGGTCTCTATGCATATACAGTAATGATTCTATGTCCTATTATTTGGGGCATAGTTTTTTTTGTTTACTCAGAATGCCTTCAAAAACGAAATATCCTCAATAAAAATTACTGAGCAAAAAGATTGATACCGTTTCCTGTTGTTCATGATCATCATCAAATACGCTTTCCATAATGATATTCCTGCTTATTCCGGTTACACTAAAAGCAGGTGGAAGGAGCTGAATTTATGAACATCGGCTATGCCTGTATCTGTCTTGATCCAAGATTTCATTTTGAAACATGTATTCAGAAATTCGCTACTAAGGAACGTCTGCGCAGCATTATTACTGCTAATTTGACAACACTGCAGCAGCTGCTTGCATACAACGTATCGCAAAATATCCGCATGTACCGCCTGTCCTCGGATATGATTCCCTTTGGCAGCAGTCCGGTAAACACTGTGCCATGGTTAGATGAATATGCGCAGGAATTTTCTACAATCGGCGCATATATCAGGGAAAACGGTCTGCGTGTTTCCATGCATCCGGGACAATACTGTGTTATCAATTCGCTGCGGGAGGACGTTGTGGCACGCAGTATTGACGAGCTCTTTTATCATGCTTCCATACTAGAGGCAATGGGGCTGGATGCGACACATAAAATGGTATTGCATATCGGAGGCGTATATGGCGACAAGGCACAGGCGATGCAAAGATTTGCGCAGGTTTATCAGACGCTGGATCCAATAATAAAAAAACATTTGATTATCGAGAATGATGATCGCTATTATACCATAGAGGATGTACTGCAGTTATCCGGACAGCTACATATTCCGGTTGTATTTGATAATCTGCATCATGCTATTCTTCCTCCTGAAGCAAAACATACACAGCGTGAATGGCTGCAGCTTGTCGCAAAAACCTGGACATCAGCGGATGGCATCATGAAGGTCCATTTCTGTCAGCAGGACAAGAAAAAACGCATTGGTGCACATGCTATGCATATTGACACGGATACCTTTCTGGACTTTGTACAGGAGCAGGAAGGAATTGACATGGATCTTATGCTGGAGGTGAAGGATAAAAATATTTCTGCAATCAAATGCGAAAATCTTCTGCATGGCAATCTGATATATCCTGATCGGGAATGGAGCCGATATAAGCTCTTGTTTCTACTGGAAAGCAGGCAGCTGTATGAAGCATGGGATAAACTGATACATAAGAAATCCAGCATCTGTAGTCTAGATTTCTATCATGTTGCTGAGGATATCGGGCGAAGACAGCATGGAAAGGCAGCTATACAACGAATTGTACAGTATATTTTACAAGGTGTGGAATGGGAACAGCGCACACGGCTGCTCTTGCAGAAAAGTATCGCAGCTTACGAAGATGATAAAAAAACGTTGGAGCAGCTGTTGGATACGATGCTTCGTGCATGTGAGCGGACAGCACAGTATTCTTTATATGATGCGATTCTCCTTCTGAAAACCTATGAGGTATAAAACAAAAAGGATGAGACATACTACCTATGACAGGAGGCTGGAATATGAATAAACAAATACAAAAAGCAGCATGCATAGCACTTTTAACAGCATTGCTGAGCGGCTGCGGCACGAATGACAAAAAGGATGCAAATACAAAAACCAATCAAACAAAGGAAGCTGCGGAAAAAAGCGTCAAGGATGCCAAAAATAAAACAGAGGACAGCATTGATAATGTAATGAATTATTTCAAGGAGCAAGGGCTGAAATTTGAAAATTCCAAGGCAATCACAGATATCGATTTTGCAGCATATGAGGGCAGAAGCTTTGACTACAATGGCAGCACTGCCTATCTGTACCGCGTGAAATCCGATGATGACAATATGAAAAAGGTATTGAAGGAAGCAAAGGACAACGGAAGGGTTAAGGTCAGCATCGATAACAAGGAGCAGGAATATGGAGCAAAGGTAAATGGTGATTTCTTATTTCTGTATGACGCCAACCAGAACTGGAATGATTATGTGAGCGCCTTCCCGAGCTATACGTATAGCGGAACAGCAGGCAGTAATACCGGATCAAACGGTGTAACAGATCCATCCAATCCGGGTACCACCAAGAATGCCAACGAACAAAATAGCAATAGCAATTCCAACAATACACAAAACGGTATGGAGGATTAACCGACAAGTTAAAAAGTGGATTCCGGCGAATCTGCTTTTTTTTCTGTTTCTTTAATGGTTTAGGCGGCGAATCAGTCTTTTCATGTCTTGTTTTCGTGAATTTACAAAGAAACTGCATTCTTTAAATGGATACCTGGAAAATCTGTTTTTTTCTATAGATTTCTTATATTGTTACATGTATAATGTAACAATGAGGCATATCATAAAGACATCAAGAAAGGATGTGCCTTATGAAACGTGAAAGAAGACTGGCAACAATAATGTTGAATGCTGTATGGAATGAGGATGTCAGAGGACTGCGACGCGCATTACGCATGGGAGCGGATCCAAACTGGATATTCAATGGATATCCCATTCTGATACATGCTGTGTTTACAAGAAATGAAAAGATTGTGATGCTGCTGATTAAGGCAGGTGCTGTACAGGTGGAGGAGGCTCTTGGCTTCGCTTTGGATCGCTGCATTGGAGAAATGATATTTCCACTTGCATTTTTGGGGATCGTTCCAAAGGAGGAAGAGGTCAAGGAAGCTTTTGGGCCATACCCGTCCCGGTATTGTCCACTGGATTACAACCTGCCTGCAAGAGCATAGAAAGGAAGAAGCGATGAAACGATGTGCTGCCTGTATCCGTATGCTGCAATTATTGAGATCCCGTGGATTTATGACACGGGAACAGCTTGCGGCTGAGCTGGATACCAATGTGCGTAATATACTGGAATATCGAAAGGAGCTGGAGGAAGCGGGCTATGTAATTGAGGGGACAACCGGTAAATATGGCGGCTATCAGTTAAAATCAGGCTCTCTGCTGCCGGTGGCGGGCTTATATGAGGAAGAACTGCGTGCCCTTCAGGAGTCCAGACGGTATCTGGAAAGCCATCGTGACTTTCTGCCATATCCGGCATTTTGCAGAGGAATTGATAAATTTCTGGCAACGACAACACTGCAGGTGAGAGAAAGCGGCGTGTATGTGGAAGAAAATGCAGATGTATCCAAAGCGATGAAATCCATGATTCGCATTTGTGAGCAGGCAAGAGATGCGTCTTTATCCGTTGAATTGCAATATAAGAGTCTGCATGCCGAAAGCTTTGAAACCATTGTGATTCACCCCTATGAGATTATCAATGTCAAGGGGAGCTATTACTGTCTTGCCTATTCCTTAAAGGCAAGAGATTATCGAAATTTTAAATTCAGTGAGGAGCGTATGCGAAACGTGCAGCTGACCAGACGGCGATTTGTCCGGGATGCCGATTTTCATATTCATGATTATATTGGAAAAACAGGACTGATGAAGGATGAAGTCATTGAGCTAAAGCTATATGTTTACGGGGAAAGTGCTCGGCTCATCAGCGAGAAGAAGCCCGGTATATCACCGGTAATGGAATGGGTTGATGAACAGACGCTGTATCTGGTTACGATTATGGAAGGAAGAATCAGTGCCCGAAACTTCCTGTTATCGCTGGGAAATCAGTGCAGACTTTTAGCACCGCAAGACCTGAAGCAGGAAATTCAGGCGATTGCAAAAGATATGCTCTCTTTATATTCCTAATTTTCCTTACATCTGCTATAATTTTACCTAGAGAGTGAGTTGATATGGATGCTGCATCTTACAGATATAAAAAAATATGAACGCTGTCCCAGGGCCTTCTGGCTCTCACGGCGTAAGAAAAAAGAATTTGTGCCGTTTGTAAATTATAATGAAAGCATGAGCGAGCTGGTAAAACAGCTGCTGATGATTCGTGATGAGGATGTTTTTGCCGGGCAGGCGAATGACAGCGGTGATCTGGCACTGGACGCCCTTTCGACAAAGCGTGTGCTGATTCATGCGCGTTTTGTTTATAAGGATTTAAGAATCAACATACCGTTTTTGATTCAGGAAAACGGCAAACGGATACTTTATTTTACCTATCGCAGCTGTTATCCCAAAGAGCAGGAGGCAGTAAAAATAGCACAGAATCTGGCGGTACTGGATAAGCTGGGGGTTTCTGTTGATGAGGTATATGCCATTCACTTACGTGCAGACTACGTACGGGGCAGTGAGCTGGATGTCCATCAGCTGCTGCAGATTGATGCGTATTTATATAATAGTAAAAATAAGGCGCATAAAACGATTCAGGAGCTTTTGAAGCAGCAGACAGTGGATCTGGACGCAATTCTGGAGAAGCTGCATACCTGTGAGCAAATGGAAGAGGTACCTATCAAACGCAGTCAGATTTGTACACGCGGAGGAAAGTGCATGTATTATGCGGATTGCTTTCCTGAGGAGCTGCCGGATGATTCTATTCTTAATCTTGTACAGGCAGCACACAAGTATGCTATGCATCAGGAAGGAATTACATCCTTGCAGGAAGCGGATATCAATCGCATAGAAGGAACACGGCATCAGTATGCACAAATCATGGCAGCACGCAACAATGGTCTGTATGTGGATAAGGGGGCCTTGCGCTGCTGGAAAAAAGCGCATATTCAGGAACCGGTTTCCTATTTGGATTTTGAATGGGAGACATATGCGTTTCCACCCTATAAAGGGATGAAGCCCTTTGATGTTCTGGTATTTCAATACAGCCTGCACGTAGAGGAACACGGACAGCTGCGTCATGCGGGATATATTGGAGAAGGGGATTGCCGCAAGGAATTTATCGAGCATCTGCTCAGGGAGATACCAAAAAGCGGCAGTATTCTTGTCTATAATATGGAAGGTGCTGAAAAGCTTCGTCTGGTACAACTGGCACAGCAGTTTCCGCAATATGAGGAACAGCTTCGTGCTGTCTGGGAGCGGATGATTGATCTGTCACTGCCGTTTTCTACAGGAAATGTATATGATACGCGAATGGCTGGCTATTACTCGTTGAAAAAGCTGGTTCCTATCTTTTCCGATTATCATTATGAGGATCTGGATATTTCCTATGGTATGGATGCGGTTGAAAAATGGAGAGAATACTGTAGTGCGGATGGTGAAAAGAAACAGGAGCTTTATCGGCAGCTGGAGCAGTATTGCTCTATGGATACCTATGCCGAATATATTGTTTATCATGCTCTGGAGGATATGATACGTGAGTAAACACCCTATGGCAGCCTATCTGTCTGCCATGTTTTTGTTTGGTACACTGGGGCTGTTTGTCCGTCAGGCAGAGGTTACAAGTGAGGTGCTTGCCTGCTTGCGGACACTGATTGGGGCAGCATTTCTTGGAGGGATCCTACTGTTTCAAAAGCAAAGGGTACAAAAAATCCATCGCAGACAAGTATGCTATGTACTGTTATCGGCTTTGTTTCTAGGCTTCAACTGGGTGTTTTTGTTTGAAGCCTATGAGTATACAACGATTTCCATCGCAACCGTAATTTACTATACGGCTCCCTTATTGGCGCTGGTCGCGGCTGTTTTGCTGTTTCATGAAAGGATAGGACGGCGTGATGTCATGGGAATCGCTCTGACGATGATTGGTCTGCTTTTTATCACGCGGATAGCCTATGGCGGGATGCAAATGAAGGGGATCGTCTTTGCGGCTTTGGCAGCTGTATGCTATGCAGGTGTTTTGCTTACCAATCGCTGCTTTCAGGAAATAGACGGCCTGTATTTTACGTTTTTACAATTACTGTTTTCATCAGGAATCCTGCTTATCTATCTGCTTATGGAAGGCAGAGTACCTGAAATCAGCCGGATTCCTCTTGCTTCCTGGCCGTGGATTCTCTGTATCGGAATACTTCATACCGGTATTGCCTATGTATTGTATTTTACATCTCTGCACGCGTTATCCAGCTCTCATGCTGCAATCGGCAGTTATCTGGATCCCTGTGTGGCGCTGCTTCTGTCTGTAATGATCCTGCAGGAGCCGGCCTCACTGCTGCAGGGTATAGGAATAGCAGCAATCCTAGGCGGCATACTCCTTCATGATTCATCTGCGTAACGCGATTGAAAGATGAATCTTTTTTTTATAGGAAATTGATCAAACGGCAGTGCAGCCTTGCTTTTGATTCTTGCGTAAACCTGTCTGCCGATTAAAGTAGCTCATAATATCGTGGCTTCCTTCCTAGAGGCTAGGGGATTTTAATGTCATTCCTTACGAATACCGCGCGCTTTCATGTATAGCCCTTTGGACGTATAGTTGAAGATGGGATTTGATTGATAGGCGGTCAAACATTCACACGCTGTCTGAATCGAAAAGCAGTGCAAGCATAAGCATGCAAATGGTATAAGAAATAAGATTAAATTTCTTGATAGGAAGTTATTTCTTCGTTTTTTGTTATTTACAACCGAATAAGTGTTAACTCCTGTTTGCTTCCTGTAGTAGTCAAAGGATTGCTATTCATTAACTGGAATATGGGTTTTAGGACAACATATTTTCTTTTCCGGATATCTCTGTGATACAATAAGCAAAAGGAAGTGGGAACATGCTGTATGATTTGTATAAGAAACAGGAAATAACTATCAAAAACAAAGCAGAAGCGCAGTTTCTGTTCGGCATCTATACACCAAAGGAATGGACATCCGTATCGAATGAATTTGGCTTTTCACAGGCAACTCTCTTTGAACTGCTTCATATGGACCAAAGCCGCACATTGCATAAAATGGACAGCTATTACGGTTATTGCTTTGGCTTTATTCATCCTTTAAAAACCGGGAATGAGGAAGCTGGTGCGGAAATTGGCATATACTGTCGTCAAAGGGAAGTGTTTCTGATTACACAGGATTATGAGCAGCTGCGTAAGTATATTTCGCTGCTTCAGGAGCTGCCAAAGTCACAGCTCAGTGTCGAGCATATCCTGTCCCTGCTTTTTGAGGAGCTGCTGAAATCGCACAAGGCAGAGCATGACCTGCTGGAGGATTTGATAGAGGAACTGGATAATGATGTTTTAAACAATGAATTGCAAAGCTTTAACCAGAGAATCACCGCTATACGCAACAAAATCCGCTATCTGCTGCAATATGATGGACAGCTTCGTGATGTATGTGAGGAATTGCTGGAGGATGAGAACGATTTGTTTGTCAGAGAACATCTTCACCATCTGCGCATATGCTCTGACAGAGTTGAACGTCTGCTGCAGCATACTCTGCAGCTTCGGGATTACAGTGTTCAGGTTCGCGAATCCTATCAGGCACAGGTGGATATCCGTCTGAACCGTTTGATGTATATTTTTACGATCGTGACGGTTGTCTTTCTTCCACTGACTCTGATTGTCGGCTGGTATGGTATGAATTTTACCGGTATGCCAGAGCTTCACTGGAAATACGGTTATCCGTTTGTCATTCTTCTTGCTCTAGGATCGGCAGGTATCTGTGTCTGGCTTCTCTATAAGAAGCATATGCTGAAATGATACTCCTACAAAGAGCCTTTCTGCCGTCTGCCATGCAGTTATTCAGGCAAACAATCAGGAGGTGTTTTTACGTCAACAAGAGAGCCGTGTATTTGTGAAAGGCTTTATGTCGCTGTTCAAAGCAATGTGCATGCTACTTCATATTTGTATGTGAGGCTAGAAGGAGTCGGTGTAATTAGAATATAAGAAGCAAAAAGATCCAAATAACCAACATGATATGAAAAGACAAATCATGATATAACAAGAAAACAAATAAAAAAATGATAAAACAAGTTGACAAAGGCTAACAAATTGCATATAATGTAGGAGAAGTTAGATAAAACTAACAAGATTGTAGTACGCTCCTTTCTCACGTACTGTATTCTTATTTCCTCTATAACTTTACAACCAACTCATAATGATTGATCTGACTTCTAATGATAAAAGACGGTTCCTCGGCCGTCTTTTTATTATCCATACTTCAAATGCTATATAGAAGCATACGGAAACAACTTTTTATAAAACAACGTTACACATCACTGCAGAAAAAGGGGAGTTCTGTTTCATTGCCGAATCATAAAAACATCTGAAAGAGCCTGAGCTTATATATTATAATAATGCGTTGTTTCACATAGTCCATACTCTTCATAAAGTATGTGAAGCATTTTATGCTTTTGATATGTGTGTCGCTTCTAACATTTTTTTACTGATGTATGCTTACCGATTAGCTGCGTTTATAAAGCATTGACTGCTATAGGGGAGATAATATAAAAACAGTTGACAACGGCTAACTTATGCTGTATTCTATAAGAGAAGAAGTTAGATTTAACTAACAAGATTGCAGAATGCTTCTACTCACATACTGTTCAGTCTTATCCTCTATAACTTTACAACCAAAACCTAGCAATCTGACTTCTATTCCTGAAAGGTGGTTTCCGCAACTGCCTTTTTTTGTGCAGGGGACATGGTGTAAGGGCTATCTTATAAAACATCGTGAAAAACATGGAAATCCCATGGGAACCGTCGTAAAAGTATGGTAAGATTATAACGCAAGTGAGGAGTGTGTATTGTTATGGCTTTTTTACCAACAACCAGAGAGGAAATGCTGGAACAGGGATTTGAGAGCGTAGATTTTGTATATGTGAGTGGAGATGCCTATGTGGATCATCCTTCCTTCGGCTGTGCTATTATAACGAGAACTTTGCAGGCATATGGCTATAGCTGTGCGATTCTGCCGCAGCCGGACTGGCATAACGATGAGGAATTCACACAATTTGGTGAACCGCGTCTTGGCTTCCTTGTTTCTGCTGGAAATATTGATTCCATGGTCAATCATTATTCCGTGAATAAACGCAGAAGGGATAAGGATTCCTATAGTGATGAGGGGGTTATGGGAAAGCGTCCCGATCGTCCGACTATTGTCTATACACAGATTCTCAAGCGCTTGTTTCCGCATAAGCCGGTACTGATTGGCGGTATTGAAGCAAGTCTGCGCCGTCTGTCTCATTATGATTACTGGGATGACCGTGTACGCAGGAGTATTCTGATTGATTCTCAGGCAGATCTTTTAATGTATGGAATGGGAGAAAATACCATCGTTGAAGTTGCCGATGCTTTAAACAGCGGTCTGCGTGCAGAGGATCTCTGTTATATCCGCGGTACCTGCTGGAAAACAAAATCACTGGAATATCTGAGTGATTATTTACTGCTGCCATCCTATGACGAGGTATGTGCAGACAAGCGCACCTATGCAAAAAGCTTTCACGTACAGCATGAAAACATTGATGCCATTGCGGCGAGTGTGCTGGTGGAGCCCTATGATGGCTGGTATGTCGTGCAAAATCAGCCGCCGCTGCCGCTGACACAGCAGGAAATGGACTTTACGTATTCTCTGCCGTATGAGCGAACCTATCATCCCCGTTATACCTACATACCTGCCATTGAAGAAGTGCAGTTTTCCATTGTCAGCAACCGTGGCTGTTTCGGCTCCTGCGCCTTCTGCGCCATCACGCATCATCAGGGACGTGTGATATCCACCAGAAGCAAGGATTCCATCGTGGATGAGGCGAAGCGGATTACAGAAATGCCGAATTTTAAGGGATATATCCATGATGTCGGCGGCCCTACTGCCAATTTTTCCAGAGAGGCCTGTGACAAGCAGCGTGAATTTGGCGCCTGTAAAAACCGGGAATGCCTGTTTCCAAAGGGCTGCTCTAATCTGAAGGTCGATCACTCCCGCTACCTGGAAATCCTGCGTGCAGTTCGTTCTTTGCCGAGGGTGAAAAAGGTGTTTATCCGCTCCGGTATCCGTTATGATTATCTGATGTATGATAAAAATGATGAGTTTTTTGACGAGCTGGTGCAGCATCATATCAGCGGACAGTTAAAGGTGGCTCCCGAGCATATCAATGCGGCTGTGCTGGATAAGATGGGGAAGCCGAGAAAAGAGCTGTATCTGAAATTTGTTGATAAATTCAAACAGAAAAATGAAGAATTTCATATGAATCAGTACATTGTACCTTATCTGATGAGCTCACATCCAGGTAGTGATCTGAATGCTGCCATCGAGCTTGCCTGCTATCTGAAAAAGATACATTACACCCCAAAGCAGGTACAGGACTTTTATCCGACGCCGGGAACACCGGCGACATGTATGTACTATACCGGGTTGGATCCAAAAACGATGCGTCCAGTGTACGTGGCAAAAACCTATGAGGAAAAAGCGATGCAGCGTGCTTTGATGCAGTTTACCTATCCACAAAATTATGAGCTTGTTTATAAGGCTTTGAAAACGGCAAACCGTATGGATCTGGTTGGGAATTCTCCAAAATGCCTGATTCCGTATCGCAAAGGGAAGCCGGTCAGCGGCTATCAGGGGAAAAATCGTAAGGATATTCATAAGCCGGGACAAATGAAGAAAGCAGGAGGCTATTCTGTCGGGCGAAAGGGGAAACGCTCATGAAGATATTTCGCGAGGTGCTGGTGATTTTCGGATTGTACTATGCGGGAGAATTGATTAGTAAAACACTGTCTCTGCCCCTTCCCGGCAGTCTGGTCGGTATGATTCTTTTGTTTATACTGCTGCAGCAACATGTGGTAAAGCTGGAACAGATCGCTACTGTATCTGATTTTCTGCTTGGTCATTTGCCGTTTTTCTTTCTTCCTGCCGGAGTTGCACTCATGGCCAGCTTTTCCGCAATGGAGGGCTTATGGGGATGGATGCTGCTGATCTGTCTTGTGACAACAGTGATAACGATGGGTTGCAGCGGACGTATCATACAGCATATGATGGAAAGGAAATCCAAATCATGAAGGCGCTGCTTGAAAATCCGATGTTTGGAATTTTGTTGTCACTGGCGGCCTTTGAAGTTGGATTGTGGCTGCAGAAGAAAACAAAGCTGCTTTTTCTCAATCCGCTGCTAATTGCGATTATTCTCGTCATTGCATTGCTTATGCTGAGTGGAATCAGCTTAACAACATATCAGCTGGGCGGAGATATCATTTCGCTGTTTCTTGGACCGGCAACTGTCGTTTTGGCTGTTCCTTTGTATCAGCAGGTACAGAGCCTGAAAAATTATTTTCTTCCAATTATGGTGGGAATCGTTTGCGGGATTGCGGTTGGACTGGTATCTACATTGCTGTGTGCATGGATCGTACAGATGGAGCCGCAAATAATTGCCAGTCTGGTTCCCAAGTCCATCACCACACCGATCGGAATGGAGCTTAGTTCAGAGCTTGGCGGTATTCAGGCCATTACCGTACTGGCTATTCTGGTTACCGGAATCATCGGGGCAGTTGTGGCAGAATTCGTTTTTCGTATATTTCGTATTGAGCATCCGATTGCACGCGGTATTGCATTGGGCTGCAGTGCACATGCCATCGGTACGAGCAAGGCTTTGCAGCTGGGACATGTGGAGGGCGCTATGAGTTCACTAGCCATTGGTGTCTGCGGTATCCTTACCGTCTTTCTTGCACCACCGGTATGGAGCCTGGTATCTACATTGCTGTAAACCAGTTTTCCTGATAAAAGTATTTAACACAGTCTGAAAGATGCCGAATCCTCATGATCGTTTCGTAGGATTCGGCTTTTTGTTTGCTTATGCATTCTGTAATACATATAGATACTGATTCATATATAAAATTTCTGTGTACAGATAGCATTGATTCACGATTAAGCTGAAAATTAAATTGATAAATTAAATTGAAAAACTGAATTGATAACCGGATGAGCACAGGGTTTCTCGCTTTTTTCTTATCAGAGGCTTATGACGGCCAAGCAAATGACAGCTGTTTCAGATTTGTTATTCCCTGTGATATGCTGAATGAAATAAAAAGACGTATGTATCATAAAGGGCATAACCGTCAGCTCGTGTAAAAGCAGGGCAGTCTTAAGACCTGGATTTATCCTCCTTCTGCCACAGCTTTACGATTGCTGCAGGATGTCTGTTTCTACCTGATGTACTATGATGCTGTAGTTATACAAAGCATTGTATCGTATGGATGCCGGTATGTGCTTTATACCTAATCACCAGGCAACAACAGGATATTGTCCTCATAATAGATAGCTAGGTGTATCGTTGTACAGCAAAAGAAGGAACATCGTTATGATCGTGTTCCTTCTCCACTGCTATCATTTTGTGTTTATAAGTTCGCGCTTATATGGGAGGAATGTTAAGCTCACTGCTGATTTCCTGTAACAGTCTGCAGTCACGATCATGCAGTCTGCCATCTATGGGAAGTCCGAGCAGTCTTTGAAATTCACATACATTTTTTGAAAAGGAAGTATCATCCTGCTTGCAGTGATAGGCTTTTAATACTGCCTGCAACTGCATGCGAATATCCGAACATGTTGAAATAGGGGGCTCACGCTTCAGAATATCCTGATCCTGCAGCATATGGCAGAGACCTTCCGCTTCCTTTTTCAGTAGCTGCTTCCATTCTGGTGCCGATAAGGCTGTTTTGTCCTTTTGTATTTCTGTAAGCCATTCCAGCAGCTGACACTCTCCGTAAAACAGCTTTAGGATTTGATAACAGCCCTTTGTACTTTGCAGTAGTGCTTCCCATGCCTCCCATGGTGTAAGCTGGGCAGGTTCTTTGGGTAAACTGTTCACAAGAGCCTGCAGTGCAGCCTGCCTCCTGAAAATTTTATCATCAGCTGCTGCGTTATCAGCCTGCATATTGGAAACATGAAGCTGTCTGCATAGTATATCTGTAGCGGTATGGCTATCTGCTTTTTCACATATGGGAATACACGAGGTTATAAACCGTAGCCATTGCCTGCTTTGTTCCTGCGTCAGGGAAGAGGATGCAGCAGCATCCGGCGCAGGAGTGGTGTGCTTCCTAAAAATATCTTCGGCAAGCGTACACACACGCTGATGAAGCAGCAGGCAGGAGGGCATAGGATCCTGACCTGTCTCCTTTGACAGCTGCTTCCAGATATCCTCTGCGCGCCGGCGGAGCAGTTCTGCCGGCAAGGTAGGATTCAGGTAGCGCAGGGCATAGAGAAAGGCGTCAAGGGAAACAGTGGATGTACGGCTTTCGTGCAGCTTACAGCATACGGGCGCTATAGCTTTACAAGGTGTCTTTGCTTCCGGCAACATACAGACGAGCAGCTCGCTGTGCACACCAGGGTACAGAGGCAGGACAACGTGGCGGGAACAGAATTGCTTTGCACGGATATCGATTTCATAGCCGGCAATCTGCGATTCATCCACATACAATGGAATATCCGCTGTTCTTCCATCTTCCTTTGTCATAAAGAAATCCTCATAGACCAGCACATCGCCATGCTTCAATGTGATGCGGATCATGGCATTTGGAATATTGAATAGTCCAAGACCACATGTGGTATGGATCTGTAAAGTACCTGTTGCGATATAATCACCCCCTACTTTACGTTATGTGCAATAGGGAAAACGGCATGGTGGTTTCGCCCACATCTTTATGTGAATTATGGGAGGATTAAATAGAATTATGGACTTGCACAGGGAGTGGTTGACCAGCTGCTCTTTTTCGTATTATAGTATGAATAAATATTTTACATATGAAGTAATCAGGAGGGAGCATATGAGTGAAGAGGAAATGATACTGCGGATGTTTCGCAGTATCTATGCAAGTCTTATGAGCCGGATGAATGAATTCTGCAGTGCCTATCAGCTCACAGGTGTTCAATGTCTGATCATGCTGGAGCTGCAGGAGGATGAAGTGACAATCAGTGAGCTTGCCCAAAGGATGATGATGAAGCCATCCAATGTCAGCGGTGTCGTCAAACGAATGGTAAAGCGTGGGCTGGTACAGCGAAGACGCAGTACGCAGGATGAACGTATCGTTTATGTATCCCTGCAGCAGGAAGCGTTGAATACGATTTCAGACGAGATGAAAACAAGGCTTGTGGATTCTCTGTTTCACGACATATCCAGAGAGCAAATTACTGAGATTCTGCATGCAGTCATATTGCTGGATACATGCATCAGGAGGTGTGAGCATGAATAAACAAAAGAAACCCTTATATTTTTATTATCTGCTGATATTGGTTATTATCGTTGCCGGAAACCTGATTTTTTCCGCAATGGAACAGAACCGGATCAAGGATGTCAGCTACAATACCTTTATCAGGCAGACGGTGGAGAAGCATATCGATAAGGTGGAAATCGGTGATCAGAGTATCAGCTATACACTGAAAAAGGATGATAAGACAATTTATCAGACAGAAACGATGGAAACAGATACTGCTTTGTCGCAGCGGCTGTATGATGCAGGAGCGACGTTTACCAGGGTACATACAAAGGAAATGAATCCATGGCTGTCATTTCTGATTACCGGTATTTTGCCAATCATTTTGCTGTTCTGGCTGGGAAATCATATGTTTAAGAGAATGCAGAAAAAAATGGGCGGAGATGCTATGAGCTTTGGGGGAGGCGGCGGTCTTGGCAGCTTTGGAAAAAGCGATGCTAAAATTTATGTAAAATCACAGACCGGAAAAACCTTTCTTGATGTTGCCGGACAGGAGGAAGCAAAGGCTGCTCTGCAGGAGATGGTGGAATTTCTGAAAAGCCCAGAGCGGTATAAAAAAATAGGAGCGCAAATGCCAAAGGGGGCATTGCTGGTCGGTCCTCCGGGAACCGGAAAAACATTGCTGGCTAAGGCAGTTGCAGGGGAGGCAAATGTTCCGTTCTTCTCTATCAGCGGGTCGGAATTTGTGGAAATGTTTGTAGGCCGCGGTGCAGCCAGGGTACGTGATTTGTTTAAGCAGGCCCGCGAAAAAGCACCGTGTATCGTCTTTATTGATGAGATTGACACCATAGGAAAAAAGCGGGATGGCGCCGGTGTCGGAGGGAATGATGAGCGTGAGCAGACATTGAATCAGCTGCTTGCGGAAATGGATGGCTTTGATGGAAGCACGGGTGTCATTATTCTTGCGGCAACCAACCGCCCGGAATCACTGGATCAGGCACTGCTTCGTCCGGGACGCTTTGACCGCCGTATTCCTGTAGACCTGCCCGATCTGGCCGGACGTGAGGCGATACTGCTTGTACATGCGAAGGATGTTAAAATGGGAAAGAACATTGATTTCAGAGCGATTGCCAGAGCAACAGCCGGTGCCAGTGGCGCAGAGCTTGCCAATATTATCAATGAAGCGGCACTGCTTGCGGTAAAGGATAATCGTAATCAGGTTATCCAGAAGGATCTGGAGGATAGCGTGGAAACGGTGATTGCAGGATATGAACGAAAGAATGCCGTGATATCCACCAAGGAAAAGCTGATCGTATCATATCATGAAATCGGACATGCTCTGGTTGCCGCAAAAGCCAAAAACAGCATGCCGGTAACAAAAATCACCATTGTACCGCGAACCAGCGGTGCGCTGGGCTATACACTACAGGTTCCGGATGAGGAAAGCAATCTGATTACAAAGGAAGAGGCCTTTACCAAAATTATGACCTGCTGCGGTGGGCGTGCTGCTGAGGATTTGATTTTTCATTCCATAACCAGCGGTGCCTCCAATGATATTGAACAGGCGACCAGAATTGCCCGCAGCATGATCACCCGTCTCGGCATGAGTGAGACCTTTGGCATGATCGCACTGGAAACGGTAAATAATAAATATCTGGGCGGTGATACCTCTCTTGCCTGCAGCGATCAGACGGCAGCCCGCGTGGATGAGGAGGTCAGAAGGCTTATCCAGCAGGCTTATGATGAGGCAAGGCGCATATTGGAAGAAAACAAGGACAAGCTGCATGAGCTGGCAAAATTCTTGTATGAACGAGAAACGATAACCGGCGATCAGTTTATGGAAATTGTCAACCGTGTTCCACAGCTCGAAACAGCACAGGAATTGTAGAAAGAAAGCGAAAAGCAACGCTTTCTTTTGCGTTATCAAAGGCTGCCTGTGCTATAATAGAGGTGTATTGAAAACGTGAAGCAAGCACGAGGAGGGTTTTATGCCAAATATTATTACACATAAGATTTTTGCGGAGGAAGTGCTGAAAAAAATGAACAAGCATGATATCCGTTCCATGATAGAGCGTCATCCACAGATTTTTTACATCGGAAGCAACGGTCCGGATTTTCTATTCTTTTCCCATATAAAGCCTTGGGAATCCTATAAAAGCCATGCGCTGAACCGTCTTGGCAGCGCCATGCATGCCCACAGCATCAATCAGTTTTATGAAACGGCTATCGAATGCATCCGGGCACAGAAGCATGAGGATGTGAAGGAGCGTATGAGCGTGTATCTGTTTGGCCATCTGTGTCACTGGGCGCTGGATAAAACAACGCATCCGTATATCTTTTACCGTACGGGAAGCTGCCGGGGTGTCAGTGCCGGATTGCACCATCGCTTTGAGTCTATGATGGATACCATGATGCTGGAAAAATACCGCGGGCTGAGTATTAAGGATTATCCCTGCTATGAGATTTGCGAGTATGATGAGGATATTTTAAAAGCGATAGCGCGCATCTATGTACCGGTGGCGCGTAAGGTCTATCATCAGGATGTGAAGGTGCATGATCTAAGGGAAACGCTGAATTCGTGGTATGATGTACAAAAGCTGCTGTATGATCCCAACAATATCAAGTATCCTATCCTGAGAGGTATGGAGGCTGTTACCCGCAAGCCCTGGGCCATCAGCGGAAACGTTGTTCGTCCCGCGATTGATGAGCGCTTCGATGTATTAAATGAGGAGCATGCGACTTGGAGACATCCTTGTGATGATACGATTACCTCCAATGCATCCTTCCTTGATATGTTTCATGAAGCGACAGATACAGCCGTTCAGGTCGTGGACAAGGCATATGGCTGTATCGAATATGGTGCGGACGTTCAAGCTGTGCTTGCAATTCTGCAGGATGCCGCCTATGATACCGGTATGGCTGGTAAACAGGAAATGAAGTATTTTGATGTAATCTATGATTGAGTGTATAGGATCGAAAAAAGCAGGGCATGCTCTTGTATAAGCAAGCGGCATGCTTTTTCTATAAGGCAAATACATACAGGCATGCATATACTGATTGAGAGAGGAGAGTGCTTATGAAGCTGTTTGATTTACATGCGGATATCGGCTACGATGTCATGCAGAAAAAAAATAAGGAATCCGATATCCTGAATCGCTTCCATGTACAGAAGTTTCTTGCCGGTGAGGTTTCTTACGTGGGGATGGCATCGTTTTTTGAAGGCAGTGAAACATGGGAATATATGCAGGATATGATTTTATCATTGAAAAGGGAAATTGAAAGCTGTGATCAAATTGATCTGGTCGTATCCAAAGAGGATCTGAAGGAGAACGGACATATCAAGGCAGTTTTAACGGTTGAGGGCATGTGCGGTATCAAAGACCATGCGGCAGAAAAAATACGCTGGATGTATGAGCAGGGAGTGCGCATCGCTTCGTTTTGCTGGAATGAGGAGAATATGCTGGCAACCGGGGTGAAAGGAAATCCTGCACACGGTCTGCATCCGCTTGGACAGGAGGCATTACAGACGATGATTGACTGCAATATGCTGGTGGATGTATCGCATGCGAATGAAAAAACCTTCTGGGATATCCTGGCGCAGCCGCAGGCATTGGTGATTGCCACACACTCCAATGCCCGTGCAATCTGTGATCATCCGCGCAATCTGTGGGATGAGCAGATACAAGCGATTGTGGAACGGGGCGGCATCATCGGGATAAATAGTGCACCTGCGTTTGTTCATCCCGATCCTGCAAAACGTGATATAGCACATCTGGTGGAGCATATGCGCTATATTCAGAAGCTGGCTGGTATAGAAGCACTTGCACTGGGACTTGATTATATGGATTTTTATGAAGGCTGTGAGGAGCTTCATACGATTGGATTGGATGATTGTTCAAAAAGTCAGCGGCTGATTGCGGAAATGAAGCGTCAGCATTTTAAAGAGGAGGAGATACAAAAAATTGCCTTCGGCAATGCTGTTGAGAAGCTGAAAGAGGTGCTGTAAGGCATTCGTAAGAAGCGGTGGCAAGCTCATACTATCTGACATAGGAACATGGATAGAAAGCAGCGCTCAAGGTAGGGCTATGCTTTAGTTATAGGGAAATGAGAGATATAAAAAAATGAAAGAAAAAGGAATCCTCAGAAATTTTACAGGAGCCTTCCTTCTTCTTTTTTTGATATATTTCATTGATAGATATGTTCTTGAAAGCATGCAGGTATTCAGGCTAGGCATTCTGCTTTTTTTGCATCTGTGCGACTTTTCTGCGAAGCAACTGCTCTGCCAATACAGGATCATCGCATTCCATGACACACGCCTCCATGGGACACATTCCCGTTCTGGCTCTGTTTATGATATAAGGAACCAGCTCATCATAAGTGATTGAAACATCATATCGCTGGAATATCTGTAAGGCATGAGAGGACAGAATGAGCGCATGCACACGTGTCACACCACCTCGAACCATCAGTAATGCTGCAGCCTTGCCAATGACTTTATCTGCCAGATGAGCACCCTGTAAATGCTTTTGATCCAGCATATGCAGAATAGGCAGGATACCGCTCGCATGCTCACGATAAAGCTGATGCTGCTGTTCTACGATACAGGTGAGACTTTCTTCCTTTAGTAGTTTGATAAGTTCTTCCATCATGTTCTCCTTTTAAAAATACAGGTCATTTTCCTTGCTTTTTTATGAAAAATGTGAAAATGAAGCTTTATGAAAAAAGACGATATGTATCATCGCCCTTACAGTATTAGTCTATCACAAATACATTCAAAATGGTAGTCTGTTAAATCTAATTTTTTTGCGTATAATAAAGATATACAAACAAGGAGGGATTTTATATGAAAGTCCAGATCTACGGAAAAAACATTACAGTAACTCCAGCGATTGCTGAAAAAATCGAGAAAAAGCTGAATCATCTTGAAAAGTATTTCATAATTGATGAAAACGTGGTCGCTAATGTGGTGGTGCGGGTGTATCCGAATAAACAAAAAATCGAGGTTACGATCCCTACAAAATTTGCAGTCTTACGTGCAGAGGTTGTACAGGATGATCTGTATGCAGCCATCGATTTGGCGATTGATAAATTAGAAGATCAGATTCGTCGTCAGAAAACTAGACTGACAAGAAAAAATAAAGAGAAACTGGCATATGCTTTCATTGAAGAGGAGGAGATTGAAGAAGAATTTGACGACAGCGATAATGAGCTGGTACGTACAAAATCACTGGTTCCTGATATGATGGAGCTAGATGAAGCAATCATGCGTATGGAAATGCTAAATCATAGCTTCTTCATTTACCGTGATGATGAAACAAAGGAAATCGCCGTTGTTTACAAGCGTCATGATGGCGGCTATGGATTGATCGAAACGGAATAATCGTTTATAAACAGGTGATGCACAGATATGGTGTACCACCTGTTTTTTATGCACTAACTGGTATAAGGCTTTTGCAGGAGGTGCATGATAGAAAGGTGGACAATAAAACAGGAAAGCGAATTCAATGATTCGCGATATCGGGTGTGATGTATATGGATAATAATTTCAGCCATACTTATATGAATGATATAGCGCTTTACTATTTCACAGAGAAAGTCTGTTTGCATATCTGCATGATGAAATAGATTCTGTTTGAGGATTCTTTCGTGCGTTTTACAAAAAAAGCAAAATAACTGTTGAAATCTGAAAGAAAGTTTGGTATTATTATTAGGCGCTAAGATGTCTACATAGCTCAGCTGGATAGAGCACACGCCTTCTAAGCGTGCGGTCGCAGGTTCGAATCCTGCTGTGGACGCCATTCGAAAAAAAACACCCGAAATCATCGGGTTTTTTTATATTGTTTTGAAGCCTGGCATACATTCAGCATACATCATTCATAGAGTACAAGCCTTGATATCCGCAATGTCTACGATATATCCGCATAACGAATTCTTTTTTGCTGTCTTAAATACTACCGTTTTAAACAAGGTAACCCCTTGCTTTCTCTGAGATACAGCTGTGTATTCTGCATGATTGAAATAGGGCATTAACAGCATAAGAATCCAATATTTTCTGGCAGGACTACAAACTGTAACGGCAATTCTTCTGATCTTTTATAATTGCACGCACGCTTTCTGCTTCCATAATCAGAAAACTGCACAATAAAAGGTAAATATTTTCTTCCCTGTAAAAAAGCACAGATTTCTTTTAAATTGTGGATTTGTTCACGTAAAAGGAATATAATTATTAGATACAAAGAAACTTGTACTTCATAGCTTCAATCCATAGGAAAGGAAGAAAACTATGTATCGTGAACATGTGAACATAACTGTTTTATCCAATACTTTAGATATTCAGAAATACCTGGAGCAGGGACTCGCTGCGCATCAGTGTAGAAACTGTCATATTCATACCTCATCAAACGTTCAGGATTCATGGGATGACAGTGATATTATTTTGTGTGCTTTACCGATACGCAGGCTGCAGCCATACTGTGAACGGATGAAGAAAAATGCATACCTGCTGTATATCAAGGATGCGGCAAATGAGGTATGTGAGGACTGCTATGAGACTGCGGATGAGGTCATTTCACAAGCTGCGCAAAAAGATTATATTGTGAAACGTATTCACTGCATATACGAGGCACGAAGGCAGCAGACAACGGCTTGGCTGTTAGATACGTATCTGAATACATTGATTGACAGCATGCCCGATCTGGTATGGTTTAAGGATAACAGCGGTTTGCATTTGAAAGTAAACAGGGCATTTTGTCATACGGTAGGGAAAAGCAGAGCTGATATCGAGGGAAAGGATCATTGCTCCGTATGGGATGTAGATGTGGATGACTGTGCGGCAACAGAGGATATCGTACGCAGAGAAAAGAAAACATGTCAATTTAACGAGCTGGTAAAGAGCCCGCATGGTCTGCGTCAGTTTCGTACCTATAAATCTCCGCTGTTTACCCCTGATGGGAAGCTTATGGGCAGTGTTGGAATCGGTCATGATATTACTGATCTGGAAAACATGAGCACGGAAATGGAAATCCTTCTAAACAGTATGCCGTATGCAATACTGATACGTGACAAGGATGGAGCTGTTCTTAATGTAAATGATAAATTTGAAGAATTTTTTGATACCTCCAGAGAGAAAATCATTGGCTTGCAGTATGATGTCTGGTTTCGCAGCATCGTGACAGGCAGCCGCAAAATAAAAAAGGAAGCGAACGGCAAGAGCATCTTAACCTTTGAGGAAGACCGGCGAATCCTTGAATTAAGCCATGAAATCATATATGATATTTTCAAAAGTGAGGTCGGAGTGCTGTGTATTTACCGTGACATGACAGAAGAATATCTGTTAGAGCAGCAGCTAAGCAATAACTCCAATACTGATTATCTGACGGGTCTATATAACCGCAGGTATTTTTATGAATATTACACAGATCTTCGCAAGTATCAGCAGGTATCCATACTGTATGTAGACCTGGATCATTTTAAAGCCGTCAATGACACATATGGACACCAGGTTGGTGATGAGGCTTTGCGGATCAGTGCCGAGGTTCTGAAAAAAATGTTTCCCAATGATTTGATAGCGCGTCTTGGAGGCGATGAATTTCTGGTATCCAAGCTTGATATTATGAGTGGACAGGAGCTGTTGGAACAGGGAAACCGGTTGATTCAACAGCTGCAAAAGCAATTTGAAACGCAGGATTGTTATCAGAAGCTTTCTGCCAGCATTGGCATATCCTATACAAACGATCCTCTCATGAAAATAGATGATTTGATAAGAGAAAGTGATGATGCTTTATATAAAGCGAAGCAGCATGGCCGTGCAAAGTGCCGGCTTTATGAGTGAAAAGGCGTGATAATCTGGTTCACAGCAGGAAGCCTGCAATAAAACCTTTAAGCGTTAATACCTGTATATGAAACCATCCATGTGATGGTTTTTTAGCAGCAGTTAACATGTATACAATTCCAAACGATGCCTCTAAGCTATGAAATATATAATATATAGGAAAGATATGAAGAAAACTGCAGGGGTAGTCTGCTATTTTACAAAAAAAGGGGACGGTGTGTATAGCATATTTGCATTCACAGATAAATCATAAAGCCATGCGCAGCTGCACAAGCTTTCCCAGATGTATGAAAATGCCTGCTTATCATACAGCGAAGCATATTGGCAGTACAGCAGCATCTGTTTTTTCAGAACACAAAAAGCGGGAAAAGAAAGCCTGATTTCAAAGAATTTGTCAGGATTATGTGAAAGTGTAAGGAAATGTTACGAAAATAGGTTCTGAAGCTACTTTATAATTGATAAAAACGGCCGATTATGCTATATTAGTGTATGTTTAGTCGTAAAGGAGAAGCCATGGATACTTATTATGAGGATATTCTGAAAAAGGTGGAAGCACTGATAGAGGATGCGCAGTATGCTGAGGCATATACCATTCTGGATGAGGAACTCTCCATGCCATATATTCCAAGAGAATATGAGGAACCATTGATCGCATACTATAACCAGTGTCGCAGCGAGTGTAAATGGAAAGACACCGCAGTTCGGGAAGAGGACATTGAAACTCTGCTGAAGGGTTCTCTGGAGGAAGCGTTTCTTGCGATTGAACAATTGAAGAAAAGTAATATTCGTAATCACATGGATGCTGTTACGGACTATCTTTCTCAGAAGCCGCACTATCTGGTTCGTTCGCTGATGATTGAAGCTATGATGGAACAGAACATCACCGATGAGGTCAGTGTGGATATCGACGGTCTTGAGGTTACCTTCTCTCCTTGCAGCATAGATGCTCCTATGGAGAGTGATGGTGCGTTGGTGGCGGTGAACCACCTGAAGGACTGGTTTGAGAATGACAATCCGACATTTACGATGATGTGTGTGGAGACCCTGGTGAAAGAGGCGTATCTGCGTCTGCCGTTCAACATCGAAGAGGATGAGGCGCTGCCTCTGGCTGCTGCGGTGGCTGCCTATGTGTTCCATGCCTATGAGGAACAGGAAGCATGGCTGCTCTTTGAGAAAGAAAAAGGTCTTGCACAATACAGGGGTTATGAATTATTATTAAGGAAGCATGAAATGTAATGCTGTATGCAAAGAGATTGATACGTAGGAGGTATGAACAATGAGTTCAACATGGGAATTAAAAGAAAAATCAACAGGTGAATTAACAGCGACTGTCGAAGGTGATACCTGGAAGGATGCTCAGAAAAAGGCATTCAAGAAACTGGCAAAAAAGGTAAACCTGCCGGGATTCCGTCCGGGTCAGGCTCCTGAAAAGCTGGTGAGAAAACAGATCAGCTCTCAGAATATATTGATGGAAGCAATCGATGAGGTTGCAGGAGATGCATTGAGTGCAGGTATCAAGGAACACGATTTGTGGGTGATTTCCCGTCCGGCACTGGATATCGAAAGCATCGATGAGGATAAGGTAACGTTCAAATTCAACGTAACTGTAAAACCGGAAGTGAAGCTGGGCGAATACAAGGGTCTGGATATCACAAAGGAAGCTGTTGAAGTAAGCGATGCAGATGTTGAAGAGGAAATCACACGTCTGCAGGAGCGTTTTGCGGATCTGGTTGTTAAAGAAGAAGGCAAGGTTGAAAACGGAGATACTGCCGTTATTGACTTTGAAGGCTTCAAGGAAGGCGTTGCTTTTGATGGCGGTAAGGGAGAAGCATACCCGCTGGTTATCGGAAGCGGAAGCTTTATTCCTGGCTTTGAAGAACAGGTTCTCGGTATGGGGATCGAGGAAACAAAGGACATCAACGTAACCTTCCCTGAAGAATATCAGGCAGAGGAGCTTGCAGGTCAGCCGGTTGTCTTCAAGGTGACTGTACACGAAATCAAAGCCAAGGTTCTCCCAGAGGCTAATGATGAGCTGGTAAAGCAGGCAGAGATTGAAAATGTGGAGACACTGGAAGCATTCAAGGAATATTCCCGTAAAAACCTGGAGGAAAGCAAGAAAAACCAGGCAGAGCAGAAATTTGAAAATGAAATTCTGACAGCGATTACGGATAATGCCGAGGTAGAAATCCCTCAGGTTATGATCGATGAAGAAACTGACAGTCTTGTTCGTGACTTTGAACAGCGTCTGCAGTCTCAGGGCTTCGGTCTGGAGCAGTTCAAGCAGGTAACTGGTCAGACAGATGAAATGATCCGTGAGGAAATGGGCAAGGATGCCTTTAATAAAGTAAAAGTGCGTTTAGTTCTGGAAGCTATTGCAGCGGAAGAAAAAATCGAAATAAGTGAAGAGGATATCAACAGTGAGCTGGAAAATATCGCCAATATGTACAATATGCCTATTGAGCAGGTAAAACAGTTGATTTCCAACGATGCGGTATCGTATGATTTACGTATCCGCAAAGCATTAGAGCTTGTCAAGGAAGCAACCGGCAAGTAATCGTGCTGCAAAAGACGCTGGAGCGCGTCTTTTTTGCCTATGGAAAGGAGTGTAGGAATCATGAATGAGAATGATGCAAATCCAATTGTACAGCTTCCACTGGTCTGTACGCGCGGTGTTGTAGTGTTTCCAAATCAGGAAGTCATTATCGATGTGGGTAGAGAAAAATCTACGCGTGCAGTAGAGGAAGCACAGGAAAAATACGAAAGCCAGGTCGTCCTGGTTGCACAGCGTGATCTGGCTCTGGAAGAACCTGATGTGAATGACGTATATTCCTATGGTACTCTTTGTCAGATCAAACATATCCGCAGAATGGATGGTTATCTGCGTGTGAAATTCAGAGGTATACAGCGTGTGGAGCTGCATACGATTATCAATGATGATACGCTGATGAGTGTAACGGCGGAAATCAAAACAGATATCGCACAGGATCCGATGGAGGAGGTAGCGCTGGTAAGAAAAATCGCCAAGCAGTTTGAAGAAATTGAGGCGGTTTCCCAGACCATTCCAAAAGAGATGATCAATGAGCTGGCGAAGGGTGTTTCCGCGCCGGTACTTTCCGACCAGATTGCTCAGCTGTTTCCATTCACACTGGAAAAGCGCCAGGAGCTGCTGGAAACACGTGGTGTAAATGACCGTCTGTACCTGATTCTTCAGGAAATCGAGAGTGAAAAGGAACTGTCACAGATTGAGAATAAAATCAATGATAAAGTAAAAACAAGAATTGAAGAGAGTCAGAAGGAATACTATCTGCGGGAGAAGATGCGGGCAATCAAGGAGGAGCTTGGTGATGTTCCGGATACGGATAAGGACGTGGATGCAATCCGCAAGCGTCTGGATGAAAATCCATACCCGGAAAGCATTAAGGAAAAAATCAGAGATGAGCTGTCCCGTTATGAGATGCTGCCTGCCGCAAGTGGAGAAACAGGTGTTATCAAAACCTATATCGACTGGATGATGGATCTGCCATGGTGGCAGGAATCCAAGGATAATGAGGATTTGAATCTGGCAAGTGAAATACTGGATGCAGATCATTATGGTCTGGAAAAAATCAAGGAGCGCATTCTGGAATATCTGGCTGTTAAGCAGATGACAAATTCACTGCGTGCTCCGATCATCTGTCTGGTCGGCCCTCCTGGAGTCGGTAAAACATCCCTGGCGAAATCCGTCGCAAGAGCGCTGGATCGTAAATTTGTGAAAATATCGCTGGGTGGTGTCAAGGATGAATCTGAAATCAGAGGACACCGCCGAACCTATCTGGGAAGTATGCCGGGAAGATTTATACAGGCAATGAAGAAAGCAGGTACGGTGAACCCGGTCTTCCTGATCGATGAAATCGACAAGATGGCAAGTGATTATAAGGGTGATCCTGCCAGCGCCATGCTGGAGGTACTGGATCCGGAGCAGAATTCCCTGTTCTCCGATCATTATATTGAGGAGCCCTATGATTTAAGCAAGGTGCTCTTTATCGCAACGGCTAACTATCTTGAAAATATTCCAAACGCATTGCGTGACCGTCTAGAAATCATTGAGCTTAGCTCCTATACTGAGCTGGAGAAGGTGGAAATTGCCAAGCGTCACCTGGTGCCGAAGCAGATCAAGGAAAATGGTCTAAAGGCTTCTCAGCTGAAAATTGATGATGATATGATCAGCTTCCTGATTCGTTATTATACAAGAGAGAGCGGAGTCCGTCAGCTGGAGCGTGTGATTGCGACCGTATGCCGTAAGAGTGTGCTGGCAATTCTGAAGGACAGTAAGCGCAGTATCAAGGTTACCAAAAAGCTTGTGAAGGAATGGCTCGGTCACGAGAAATTCGAATATGGCAAGCGGGAAACCAAGGATCAGATTGGTACGGTTACCGGATTGGCATACACCTCCTTCGGCGGTGATGTGCTGCAGGTTGAGGTCAATCATTTCGAAGGTAAGGGAAAGCTGGTCATCACCGGTCAGCTTGGCGATGTCATGAAGGAATCCGCATCCATTGCCTACGATTATGTGCGTGCCAATGCCAAGAAGTATAAAATTAAGCCGGAAGTGTTTGAAAAGAACGATATTCATATCCACGTACCGGAAGGGGCTGTGCCAAAGGATGGCCCGAGTGCCGGCGTAACGCTTACAACAGCGCTGGTATCTTCTCTGAGTGATACACCTGTCAAAGCCAACCTGGCGATGACAGGAGAGGTGACACTGCGTGGGAATGTCCTGCCAATCGGCGGTTTGAAGGAAAAATCCATGGCTGCACACCGTTGTGGAATTACGACAATCGTCATTCCAAAGGCTAATGTCAAGGATTTGGATGATGTACCGGCAACGGTAAAGGAAAGTGTCAACTTCGTACCGGTGGAGCGTGTATCCCAGGTACTGGATGTTGCCCTGGTAAAATAACATGATACAATTTCAGAAAGCGGAGCTGGTCATTTCCGCACCGGATAAAAAATCATGGCCGGATACAACGCTTCCGGAAATCGTTCTGGCAGGAAGAAGCAATGTCGGTAAGAGCAGCTTCATCAATGCCATGTGCGGACGCAAGAAGCTGGCCTATGTCGGCAATACGCCAGGCAAGACCAGATTGCTGAACTTTTTCAATCTGGATGATAAGTATATGTTTGTGGATGTTCCTGGCTACGGCTATGCGAATATCTCCAAAACACAGCTGATCAAATTCGGGCAGATGATGGAGGATTATTTCTCTGAACGGACGCAGAAAAAGGGCGTTGTAATTCTGGTGGATGCCAGACATAAGCCGACGGACGATGATATGACGATGCTGGAATTTGCCCGTTATTATGAAATTCCGGTTGCAGTTGTGGCAACCAAATGTGATAAGGTGCCCCCGACCAAGCGCGCCCATCACTTTGCGCAAATCCGTAAGACGCTGATGCTGAATGCGGATGAGCCGTTATTTCCGTTCTCTGCAGTAGAAAAGCAGGGGATGGAGGAAATCTGGAATTATCTCATTCCGCTGTTTACTTCCTGAAGCAGCTTCTGAAAACAGGACAGCTGTGGGAAGCAGAAACTTTGATTATCAATAAAGCATAAAAAAGCTGTAGCAGGTGCTGATGCATCGTTCATACAGCTTTTTTTGTTTCCGTAAAGCATCCTCTATAGCGGAAGGAAAACCTATGCTATAATGGAATGGAGCCGTAAACGGCAGTAAGGAATGCTGAAATCGTTTTATACGATGATTAAAGTGCTTAACAGCTTTCATGGGAAACCCATCTGTTGATCAGCTGGTAAAGCTCTATGTACCAGATAGGAAGGCAGTATAACATGCAGAAACAGGGTTTTGGGCTGCCGTGATATCATAAGCAGGTTGTGTACAGCCAGGCGCATTGCCGCGTAATGTGGTAAAGTATGTCCCACATTACAGCATCTTGTAATCGATACAGAGAATAACTGCATACACATGCAGGAAGGATATGATAACTGAAGGAGGAGAAGCTATGGATATGCTTTTAGAGTTTATTATGGAGCTTGTAATGGAGGGAACCGTGTATACTGCCCAGAATAAGAAGGTTTCTCTCTGGATCCGGATACCGCTTATACTGGTGCTGGTTCTGTTTTTTGGATTTATAATCATCGGCTGCTTTCTGGTGGGGGTTGCCATAATGAGAGCTGAGGGCTTTTTTAAGGGTCTCACGATGATAGCGATTTCCCTTTTTATACTATTTGGTATTTTGAAACAGGTCTATGATTACCGAAAGGGACAATAATCGCATAGAACCGCACGATTGCAAGGTATGGATATGGATTATTCAATTACATTATGTGGCTTGTAATCATCGGTTTCCGTAACGGGTAGATACGGTGATCTGAGCCTGTTCGCTGATTGTATCCGTGAATGAACTGCTATGACCTGAACCATTCCTTTTTAACGTACTATGTACCGATACGGGTTGTAACCTCCAAGGACTTTACAGCCTCTACAAGTACTTGCTTCTCTCTGTGTTCATCGCATAAAAAAGACAGAGGCTGAAATCCGCGACGTTGGTCGAAGACTCACTTCTGTCTTTTCTGTTTTATTTTTCTTCTACAGCAAGAATCAGCTCTTCTGCGTAAGGAAGGGAAGCGATCCAAGCACAGACGGTATGCCATTCCTTTAGCTTGTGTGATCTTCTTGCATAATAAATATTCATAAGGGTTTCATAATTCAGGGTACAGGTGCGCAGCTGATGGTAGCTGCTTGGCAATAGCTGAATCATGCTGTACCAGATTTCCTTATCCTTCGTCTGCAGGTACTCCTGCCGCAGCTCCTCCAGAATGGTAATCGTATGCTGTAAAGCCTGTAATGCTTTCTCATTCATATATTCATGGGAAAAATCATCCAGCGTAAACGGTTTGCTTGCGATTTTATGCATGGTAGAGGTGGAATTCGCTACGGTTGCGACCTTATAGGTATCATATTCCTTCCACCAGTAGAGAGGCGCGGTGAAATCCACAGAGACAAAAATCTGACGGATGAATTTACGGTGATCGCTGCCTGCCTTAGTCAAACGCTGTGCCAGATTCAAATCATTGGGCCCCATGACAAATTTTCCCTGTTCATCATAAAAGCTGTCCATACGATTCCAGCTGTTCAACGGATTGCGTGCCCCGCGAATGGCATTCTCAAAATTCATTACACTTGTTCTTTCAATGGTAATCATGTTGTCATCCTCATTTCTTTCCTGTTTATTCTACCATATTTTATCTGTTGTGGACAGAGGAACGCCAGGAAAATAAGCTACCTGAATCAAGTACAGGCATATGCAGCATTCAGCTTGAAATATGTGACTATAAACAGCAGGGAATAGCGGATAAGGAATCCTGCAGGCTTTTATCGTATATTCCTTATAAAAGACGCCCAATAAGATGCCTAATATTTTGAAGCAGGGTGTTACTTTTATATTGCATCCGCCTATCCAGCTTCAGCGTATATCCTTTACAGCTCTGTCTGTGCCATGGAAAGCATCTGCGTATGTAAAGCATTGAGCCCTTCTGTCGGGAATCGTCAGTCCTCTGCTTTTTTAGGAATCTGTTTACAACACGCACACTTAAACATGGATGCCATACAACAAACACATGGGAATATGCAGGCATACTTTCTTCTTGCGGCGCATACATAATGGTAGGAGGCTACGCTATGAAAACAATGAAAATAGAAAAAGAGCTGCAATTCGCAGATCAGGTCAAAGAGCCGCGTTCCCTGCAGATTCGGGAATCTCTGGAATACCAAAAAGAAGCCGAAGGAATCCGTGCTGTTGGGCCTTTAACAGTGCAGGGAAGCTATATCAATGAAGAAGGAGCGCTACAGGAATACCAGGAAATTCTGGAAATGGATGTGCTGGCGCCAAATCACAAGCTGTCACAGGATCGGTTTTATCTGGATATTCAGGAATATCAGGCAGTACCAGCAGACAATGGCTTGCATCTTACGATCCTTATGGGAATCCATGGACTGCAGGAGCAGGCAAAAGCCGCACCGCAGACCTATACAGAAGCAAGTGTGCCACAGGAGTATACAAAAGCACCCGTACAGCAGGCAGTGAACGCACCGGTAGAAGCAGCTCAACAGACTGGTGAAACTGACAATACCCTGCATGCATTGGAACAGCTCTCTGCACCTGCTTCTACAGAATCACAGGCTGCGGATGGGGAAGTAGAAAGCGAACCGGAAGAACAGGATGCCGCTATGTCTGAATTCGAAGATTTGTTTGAAGACGATGAAACTACGTATACATCCTACCGTATGGTCGTTGCCCGGGGAAATGATTCCTATGGGACGATCGCACAGCGCTATGATGTGACTGAGGAAGCGCTTCGCTGTGTTAATAACAATAAGGACGTAACCGAACGTACACTGATCATCTTACCTTCTGTATAAGCTGCAGCTTATTGCTGCTGCGTGACAATACGGCGATGCAGGAAGATTATATAAAGGAAAACGGCGTTCCATCGTTACAGCAGTCTATCCCTGTACACTTCTCGTATGGGCTGCTGTAATTATCGTGCCTGTTCTGTAATCTTGATAGAATTTGAATAAATAGGAACCAGCAGACTGTCGAACCTCTTTAAAAATGAGAAAAGAGGTTGAAAACCGGCAGTCTTTTGTTTATAATAAGGAAGTAAATGCGTTAGAAGAGAAGGAGTATGGCAGATTTCAGGCAAAGAGAGCTTTCGGTTGGTGGAAGAAGGTGCTGGAGCTGCAGGAAGGTAGTCTTGGAGCAGGTATTCTGAAAGCAGAGTAGGAATACTCGTGAAACACGGCGTTAACGTGGTCAAGGCATGGCATGGCTGTGTGAAATAAGGTGGTACCACGTGAATAACGTCCTTTGGAGGGCGCTTTTTTTATATTCGGGAGGTGATGGTATGCGTTTGGATATGCCCTGTTTGGAAACAGAGCAGCTGCTGCTTCGTCCTGTGGAGGAGAGTGATGCTTGTGATATGTTTGCATATTACAGCGATCCACGAGTCATGCGTTATCTGACCCTGCAGCCTCACACGGATATAGAAGAAACCCTGAACAGCATACACGGCTATTTCCTGACCTGGGAAAAGCGCGGGGTTCCGACACCCTGGGTTATGGTGCATAAGCAGGCTGACAAGGTGATTGGAAATCTGGATATTCACACGCTTGATGAGGATATCGGTCAAATCGGTTATCTGCTGCATGCGGACTATTGGAATCAGGGCTTGATGCGGGAGGCTGTATATGCACTGGTACAAGCCGGCTTTGTACATGTCGGGCTGCGGCGTATCGAGGCCTATGTGGCTGTGGAGCATACGGCAAGTGCAGCGGTTTTAAGGCACTGCGGCTTTATGGAGGAGGGAATCCTTCGCAGGTTAACGATGCTGAGTGATGGGGAATATCACGATATGCGATTGATGAGCATTTTAAAGGATGAATTCCTTACAGGAAAATAAAAGGAGAAGTGAGCTATGAGAAAGACATTAGAAGCAAAATATGATCATCTTCAGGTTGAGATGGATCACTACAAAAGTTGGATTGAACACGGCTATTTTACAGCAGGGGATAAGAGTAAGGATCCCTTCTGCATTGTAATACCGCCACCCAATGTAACCGGAAAGCTGCATCTGGGACATGCCTGGGATACTACGCTGCAGGATATCGTATCCCGCTACAAGCGGATGCAGGGCTATGATATGCTTTGGCTGCCGGGTATGGATCATGCCGGTATTGCGACACAGGCTAAGGTGGATGAGCGTTTAAAAAATGAAGGGATTTCCCGTTATGATATCGGACGTGAGAAGTTTCTGGATCGTGCCTGGGAATGGAAGGAGGAGTATGCGGCTACCATTCGTAAGCAGTGGGCGAAAATGGGATTGTCTCTGGATTATACAAGAGAGCGCTTTACGCTGGATGAGGGACTGAGTGAGGCAGTACGCAAGGTATTCGTGGATTTGTATCACGACGGTCTGATTTATCAGGGGGAGCGTATTATCAACTGGGATCCGCAGGCGAAAACGGCATTGTCCAATATTGAGGTAATTCATAAGGAAATCGAAGGTGCGATGTATTACTTTAAATACAAAGTTGTAGAAACCGGGAAGGAGCTTGTTATCGCAACCACCCGTCCGGAAACAATGTTCGCGGATCAGGCGGTTTTTGTACATCCGGATGATGCGCGCTATACGGATATCATCGGTATGCATGTCATCAATCCTGCCAACGGGGAAGAGCTGCCGATCATGGCGGATGATTACATTGATATGTCCTTTGGTACGGCGGTTATGAAATGTACGCCTGCACATGATCCCAATGACTTTGCGCTGGCGAAAAAATACAAGCTTCCTATGCCGATCTGTATGCATCCGGATGGAACGATGAATGAGCTGGCACATAAATATGCCGGTATGGATCGTTTCGACTGCCGTAAGGCACTGGTTGCCGACTTTGAAAAGGACGGGGTTGTGGATCATATTGAACAGCATATGCATCAGGTCGGACATTCCGAAAGAACCGGAGTTATCGTAGAACCGTATCTGTCCAAGCAGTGGTTTGTGAAAATGGAGCCGCTGGCAGAGGAGGGTTTGAAAAATCAGGAAACAGAGGATCAGAAAATACATTTCTATCCACAACGCTTTGAAAAGACCTTCCATCAGTGGCTGGAAAATATTGAGGACTGGTGTATCTCCCGTCAGCTGTGGTGGGGGCACCGTATCCCTGCCTGGTATCATAAGGAAACCGGTGAGATTTATGTAGGTATGCAGGCACCTGCGGATATTGATAACTGGGTACAGGATGAGGATGTTCTGGATACCTGGTTCTCAAGTGCACTATGGCCGTTCTCTACACTGGGCTGGCCGCAGGAAACAGCGGACTTAAAACGCTATTTCCCGAATGATGTCCTTGTGACCGGCTATGATATTATTTTCTTCTGGGTTGCCCGTATGGCATTTCAGACGCGCTATTGCATGAACAGCCGTCCGTTTAAGGATGTTCTGATTCATGGTCTGGTACGGGATGCACAGGGACGGAAAATGAGCAAATCGCTGGGGAACGGTATAGATCCGATGGATGTTATCGCGGAACACGGGGTAGATGCGCTGCGCTTCTTCCTTACGACAAATTCCACACCGGGGCAGGATTTGCGCTATATCGATGAAAAGGTTGCGGCAAGTGCAAACTTTATCAATAAAATCTGGAATGCGAGCCGGTTTGTTCTGATGCAGATTCCGGAGGATATGGAAGTGTCGGATATAGATTTAAGCAATGCCTCCATGATTGATAAATGGATTTTGAAGCGTTTCAATGAGGTATTGGAAAGTGTTACTGCCAATATGGAAAAATATGAATATGCACTCGTTGGTAATGAGCTGTACAGCTTCATATGGGATGATTTCTGCAGCTGGTATATTGAGCTTAGCAAGGCAGGTCTTTCCAGTGATGATGATACGGTGCGTAAGGCAGCACAGTCTACGCTGGTAACGGTACTGAGCGGTATCGTACGCATGCTGCAGCCATTCATGCCGTTTGTTACAGAGGAGATTTATCTATCAATTCCACATACAGAGGAGAGCATCAATCTGGAGGTATGGCCGCGCGCTGTTGAGGTAGCTATGAGTGATGAGGAAATGACAGCGATCCGTCAGCTGATCACGATGATTGAAGCTGTCCGCAGTTTACGTGTGGATTACAATCTGAAGCCATCCATGGATATTGATGTTATCATTCGTGATGAGCATGGAACTGCTTTGTCAAGTGTTGCGTATATCAATGCTATTTTACAAAAGATGTGTCATGCGACTTGGATTGATGCGGATGAGCAGAACGAGGAAATGGCAGTACGTCCGATTCTGCATGGTACGCTGAATGTACCACTGGCAGCTATACTGAATGTCGCGGAGGAAATTGAAAAGCTGAGCAGGGAAATCAAGCGCCTAAAACAGGAAATCAAGCGCGGAGAAGGTATGCTGAGCAATCCAAATTTCGTAAACAAGGCACCACAGGCAAAGGTTGACGCAGAGCGTGAAAAGCTGGAAGGCTATCGTTCCCAGTATGCAATCGTTGAAAAGCAGCTAGAGGATATGAGAAAAAAGGCATAATGTTTGATTGATACCAAAAGGCATCGCAGATGGAGCACTTTTCCAAAGCGGTGTCTTTTTCATGGCTATTCTTTTAAGCAGATATCATACAGGCGTGAGCAGCGATTCACTCTGCAATATGAAAGGAAAGCTTCAACATCATGGGTATGATTCTGAACTTATACTGAGCTGATTCACTTTGCGATATAGGCGTATAGCTTTAAAGGCATAAAGCGATTGCGTCAGATCGTATGATTTCCTGTTCTTTGAAATAAAAATGAGAGAAAATGTAAAAACATGAAAAATGTAGTTGACGAATGTGGAAAAAAGGTGTAACCTATGAAACATAGAAGCTATCATTAGGGAGGATCAAATTATGAATATCGAACGTATAGAAACAGCAACGAGAAAAGAAAAACCGGATTGGAACAGTGATCTGGGGTTTGGAAAAATATTTACCGACTACATGTTTACCATGGATTGGACAGCAGCGGATGGCTGGTGCAATGCCAAAATAGAGCCGTATGCGCCAATCTGTATGGATCCTGCAAGTCTGGTTTTACATTATGCGCAGGAAACCTTTGAGGGCTTGAAGGCGTATAAGACAAAGGATGGAAGGGTGCTGCTGTTCCGTCCGGAAATGAACGCCCGCCGTTTTGCGAATTCCAATCGCCGTCTGTGTATGCCGGAAATGGATGAGGATATGTTTGTTGAGGCAGTATCCGCGATTGTCAATTACGAAAAGGACTGGATTCCAACAGCGGAGGGAACTTCCCTGTATATCCGTCCGTTTATGTTTGCCACAGAGGCTGCGGTCGGTGTACATCCAAGCAATGCCTATAAATTTATGATTCTGCTGTCTCCGGTCGGTGCGTATTATCCGGAGGGTGTCAATCCGGTGAAGATTTACGTTGAGGATGAATTTGTACGTGCTACCAAGGGAGGAACCGGCTTTACGAAATGCGGTGGTAATTATGCCGCAAGCATCGCTGCACAGGTGAAAGCGGAAAAGCTGGGCTACACACAGGTGCTCTGGCTGGATGGCGTGGAGCGCAAATACGTGGAAGAGGTCGGCACGATGAATGTCATGTTTAAAATTGAAAATAAAATCGTAACGGCACCATGTGATGGAACCGTTCTTCCAGGCGTTACCAGAGATTCCATTTTACAGCTATTGAAATCCTGGGGCTATGAGGTGGAGGAACGCCACCTTGCGATTGATGAGCTGATGGAGGCAGGAAAAACCGGGAAGCTGGAGGAAGCCTTCGGTACGGGAACGGCTGCGGTTATCTCTCCAATCGGTGAATTAAATTACAAGGGGGAAATCACAGTTATAAACGATTTTAAAACCGGTACGCTGACACAGAAGCTGTACGATACACTGACGGGTATTCAATGGGGAGATGTAGAGGATACCAATGGATGGACAAGAGAAGTTAAATAATCATACCTGGAATCAACCGTTCGGCTGATTCCTTTTTTTGCGCCTTCTTATACAATAGGGGTGTCCTAAAACGGACGAGGAGGAGTCTATGAATGAAATATTAAGCATACGCCATCTGCAGAAAAGCTTCCAGGAGCGCAAGGCGGTGGATGATTTATCATTTGATGTACAAAGAGGAGAAATCCTTTGCCTGCTGGGTCCAAACGGTGCGGGCAAGAGTACGACGATTCGTATGATTGGCGGTATGTATCCATATGAAAAGGATACGCTTTTTTATGAGGGGAAAAGCCTGCATACCTGCCGCAGGAAATTCCTGCATGAAATCGGGTTTGTACCGCAGGATATCGCATTGTATGAGGATTTGAGTGCGCGTGAGAATCTACGCTTTTTTGCATCGCTGTACGGCTTGCGCGGTGCATTGCGAAAGGAACGGATCAATGAGGCGCTGGAGCTTGCCGGGCTGCAGGATCGCGCAGATGAAAAGGTGAAGCGGTTTTCCGGTGGTATGAAGCGGAGATTGAATATCGCCTGTGCCATTGCGCATCATCCAAAGCTGGTTATCATGGATGAGCCGACAGTCGGAATCGATCCGCAGTCAAGAAATCATATCCTATCCTCTATCCGCACGCTGCGTGATAACGGGATGACCATTTTGTATACGACCCATTACATGGAGGAGGTGGAGGAAATATCCACACGCATCCTTATCATGGATCAGGGAGCACTGATTGCACAGGGAACCAAGGAGGAGCTGAAGGAGCATCTGGATGCGAAACAGACCTATGTTATGGAAGTAGAGAATCTGCAGTCGCATGATCTGGATGCCTTTTACAGCATTGAAGGGGTGCAGGAAATCGTGCAACAGGATACACAGCTACGCATTTCCACACTGAAGAATGTCGAGAATCTGGACGAAATCATACGGGCAGCCTTAAAGCAGCAGCTGGTGATTCGCAGACTGTATTGTGAAAGCATCAATCTGGAGACGGTATTTCTGGAACTGACCGGACGCCGTCTGCGGGATTAGGAGGAGCTTATGGAACGATGGTATCTGCTGAAGCAGGATCTGGTGAATCTGTTCATCAATCCGATGTGGGTGTTTTACAGCACACTGTTTCCCTTTTTGCTCATTGTTGTCATGGGATACCTGAGTAGAGAGTTGTTTGGGGAGGCAGTCACCTCCTATGATTACTATTTTGTGACCTTTTTTGTGTACTGCGCTGCTAATTCCGCTACGATTGCGGCAAACAGCTTTATGGAGGAAAAGCTGCGTGCCGGGAATATGCGTATCCTGTATGCACCCCTTGATTCCCATTTGCTGTATCGCAGTAAAATCATTGCATCGTGGCTGTTTTCCAGCATTCTGCATCTGGGAACAGCTGCACTTTGTGTCCTGGTGCTCTCTCTGCATGTGGATAACGTATTGGTATTGATTGGTATGCTGGTATCTCTGGAGCTTTTTTCCTGTATATTCGGTGTGCTCATGTGTCTGCTGTTTAACAGTGAGCATCTCGCCAATCAGGTCATAACGATTGTGCTGCCGATTTTGGGTGTACTGGGAGGCGTGTTCTTTTCCCTTGACCGCTATGGCGCTGCCGCAGCCTTTCTCAGCCGTCTGTCCTTTATGAAATGGGTGATAACAGCAGCCTTTCAGGCGGTGTATGATGATATCACCATCCATGCTGTATTGGTGATTTTGGCATTGCTATTGGGAAGTGCGGTACTGCTAAGGCTTTGTAGAAAGCTGTTCAGAGAGGAGGATTGTATCCTATGATAACGGTTATGAAGCAGGCCTTTATCCGGTTAAAAAGAGAAAAGGGAAGTGCTGTCGTATATCTTGTGTTAAGCATCGCCAGTATTCTTGTGGCGCTGTACCTGTCATCGCTGAATACGTCGCTGGGAAGCATTGCCGTACAAAGTGATACAAGACCATGGAAAAGCAATGCGCAGCTGCGCGTTACGTATGTGAATGAGCCAATCGCTATGTCACGTCTTGTTGCACAGGAACAGGATGCCTTTGTTTCTGTGCGTAAGGATGGCAGTCTTTCCATCACATCCGTGAAGTCCAAAGGCTTTCAAAAGGAGCTGAGGCAGGCATTACAAGGACAGCATGGAGCATCTTCAACAAAAAAACAGCGTGGGATCGGATCTACGGTGATCGGCTTTGTGATGATGTTTGCCATTATGCAATCGCTTGTATATATGATGCAGTATGGAGAGGACAGGGAGTGTCACCGTATGGAACGCATTCTCTTATCCCCGGTTTCCTTTTCTGCATATCTTGGTGGTATGCTGCTGTTCACGATTGCTGCTGTGATGCTGCCTGCTCTGGGTACGCTTGCCCTGTGCGCTCTGGCAGGTGTTGATATTGGCTTTTCCTTGCCGGTGTATGCAGGGCTGCTCGGTGTGCTTTCCCTGTGTGCGACAGGATTTGCATTCTTTCTGTACACGCTGTTTTCCCGCAAGGATACAGCGAATATGCTGGGCAGTGCACTCGCTGTGCTGGCATCCATTTTATCCGGCGGTTTTTATGAGGTCACAAAGCAGGGAGGGATTCTTGATGCGATTGCATCCGTCTTGCCGACCAAGGCGATTTTACAGATGAGTGAATCACTGGAAGGTGGCTTGCAGCATGAGGCATTTGTATATGCGGGTGTTGTCCTTTTATGGGCGTCTGTATTGTTTCTGGCAGCGCTGGTTGTACAGCATGTCCGTAAAACAGCAGGTAACTGATTGCAATGCATCTCTCAGCGTTGTATCATAGAGGAAAAGGGGGATGATGCCTGTGAATAGAGAAAGACTGTTATCCAGTAATCTCTGTATGCCGAAGCCAAGAGAGAATGCCGTGCTGAGAGAGGCTTTGTTTCAGCGGCTGGATGAGGGCTTACAGCATCGCCTGATCTGTATCCGTGCACAGGCCGGCAGTGGGAAAACAACACTTTTGACCACCTATTTCTCACAGCGTAAAAAACAGGTGCTGTGGCTGAGTCTGGATGCGGAATGCAATCATATAGAACTGTTTTTCGGCTATTTGCTGGAGGCTTTGTCACCCGTGCTCTTACATGAGGACTATGCGAGTATGAAAAAGGCTTTGCTTGCAGGGAAGGGGATTGACTGGCTGTATGAGCTGGTGGAGCTGTTATCCGCATGCAGTGACCATGTGCTTGTATTGGATAATGTGCATGTACTGCTTGATAGCTCCTTATGCAATGCTCTTTCCTGGTTTCTGCATCATCTAAATGATTCTACCCGTGTAATTCTGTGCGGCAGAGAGCTGCCGGATATGTATCTGTCCGATCTGGCTATGGAGAATGCCCTTGTAATACTTAATCAGGAGGAGCTGCTGTTTCGTGAGGATGAGGAGCTGCAGTTTTTAACATGCACACTGAAGCTGCAGGCAGAGGATACACTTTTACGGCATATGTGCAAAATTGCTTCCGGATGGGTGGGAGGTCTGCAGCTGCTATCTATGGCTGGTGTAAATAAACAGCAGGATATCCTTCACATGCGCAATGATGAGCTTTTGTATACGTATATCACGAAGGAAATATTTGAGCCGCTGTGTACGCAGGAACAGGAGTTTCTTTTCGCTCTCAGTATACTGGATTCCTTTGACCGTGCCTTTCTTGCCGTCTATCTGCACCATATGGATACAGATGCCTGCCTGCGTGCGATCGTGGAACAGCATTTCATACTGGTTACGCTGGATGAGGACGCACAGCGCTATTGCTTTCATGATATCCTGAAGGATTATCTGCGCAGACGGTTGCTGGAGGAGCCAAGCAAGGAAAAGCAGCTGCATATTCAGGCAGCACAGGCATATCGCACAATGGAGCTGTATGCCGATTGTGTCCATCATTATCTTGCCTGTGAGGAGTATGAAGCAGCGATGGAGATCCTTTCCCAGACACCGCAGGATCACCGGGTCTTGTATTACCTTTCCCGGATTCCGCTGGATGTGATCTGCAGCAGAGCAGATTATGCCTATCAGTATTTCTTTTACTATTATGCCAATTTCGAGGAGGAAGCCTGCCGCCGTATGTACCCGCTGATCTGTGAAGCCATGAATGAGGACCCAACGTTCTTGGCGTTTCAATGCACGCTGCCGATCATGAACGGGGATTATATGAATGAGACAATGACACTGATGCCGCTGGACGAATTGATGGCACTGCCGCTGTCGGATGTCACCAAAAGCTTTTTACTGTTAAAGGATGCCTTTTTAATGGCGATGCTGCATGATATGAAAGGCTGTCGGCAGTATCTAAAACTGATTGAGAGCATTTATGAGGCTACACACAACATCTATACCGGAAGTATGCTGTATCTCATCCGTTCCCAGATTCATGAGGCGCTGGGGGAGTTCAAGCAGGCACTGCTTGCCTATGATAAATTACAAAGGCTGCTGCAGGAGCTTTCCTTTCAGAAACCATCCTATTATGTCGGTATAGCCGGTATTTATATGAAGCAGTTGAAAATAAAAGAGAGTGAAGTAGCACTGCGGCGATGTGATGAGACAAATACACGCGGATTGTTCAGTATCCGGCGTGCAGGAAGCTATACCAGAGCCCAGCTATATTGTGCCATGCGGGATGAGCGGGGATTGGAATTGCTGGATGTGCTGCTTGGCGACCGGCTGTATGAAAATGTTCTGTTAATGGCATCGCTGTTAAAGATTTTGTACGTATGGAAGCCGGAGCATGCAATTTTTTTGACCTTCCAGCAGGCATATGAGCAGGAGCGACCGGATGATTTTGAAGCTCAGCTGCTGTATGGAATGCTGCTGTGCGATCAGGGAAGGCAGGAGGAAGCGGTGCAGCTGCTGAATCAGATTTTACAGGAAACGCGCAGAATCCAATGCCGTTATTCTCTGATTGAAGCCTGCATAATCAAGCTGTGCAGACTGTCACAAAGGGAGCAGGTGATCAAAAATCTGTTCATTGAGGCGCTCACGTATGCTGCCGAGCAGGAAATACGGCTGCCGTTTTTGTATATGAGGGAAAACTGGCATGGAGCTTCTTCCCTGTTGAGAGATTGTTTGAAAAGGGCGAGTGATAAGGAGCGTGTCTTTTGGAGAAGTCTGGATATCCCTCTGCAAGATCCCGTTTTGAGTGAGCGTGAGCTTGAGGTATTACAGGAGCTGGCCCAGGGAAACAGCAATAAGGTGATTGCAGAGCATCTTTATATATCACTGGCAACGGTAAAGACGCATATCTTGAATATATACGGTAAGCTGCAGGTGACAAACCGTGTTGAGGCATTGAATTATTACCGTGAGCATCTGCAGGACGGCTGTGGTTAAGAGAAAACCCTCTATGAGAGACAACGTATAGAAAGCGTTGAAACATAGGAGGGCTTTTTTTAGTTTATCCTGTACAAAGGAGAGGTCTATTCGATATAGATTATGTTTATATTATTTTTTAAAGAGCAAATGTTTTGTATCCTGTCTTGGACAGAGGAGAGGTTTTGTGCTGTAATTGTTATGTTTTGATATGGATGATAGCATATAAGAGGTAACGTGGCATGACAAAAAAGGAAGTCCACCTCTATGCGCTGTTCATAGAGGTATGACTTCCTGATTGTATAAGTGCTGTTGCGTCAGCTTTTTTTAATTTTATCCTTCAAGCCGTCACTGAAGACGATCTGATAGCCCTTCACGCTGATTGCCTCGGTGCCATCCTCCGGCTTCTGAATATCGTCATATACCCAAATGGCATTTGCCCGTATGCCTTCTTCCTTATTCAGCTTATCGAGCAGCTTGACCCCGTCCGCGTGACTCATGGTATACAGGGTGGTGGAAAGAATATCCGCTATTCCGCTGTTATCGGTAATCACTGTTACGGCACGGCTGTGTCGGGCCGGCATCAGGGTGAGGGGATCAATGATATGATGCATGATCTGTCCCTTATAGGTATAGTAGCGCTGGTAATCGCCGCTGGTCACAAAGGAGGTATTTCCTTTTGATTTTACAGAAATCAGAGAGTCCGTAGCCTGTGCCTTCAGATTGGGAATCTGAATACCGACAGACCAGGCTTCATCCTCTGGCTTATCTCCAATCAGACGGATATTGCCGCCGCCGTTGAGTATGGCGTGCTGCAGTCCGTCCTTTTGCAGCTGCTCGGCAATCAGCTCCACGGCATAGCCCTTCGCAACTCCTCCGACATCCAGAGAAACCCTTGCATCATCAATATATACCGTGCTTTTCTTTTCGTCGATTTGCACATGCTTCCAGCCGCTGTGGCGTTGTGCCTCCTTCAGCTCCTTCATGGAAGGGATACTGCTTTCCTCATCCTTCTGATTAGCAAGCGTACCCGCCTCGCGGTAATCGTGCCATATATTGAGAACACTGCCCATTGTGATATCAAAGCGATGATCGCTGATGGTATCGTAGGCTTTGGACAGCTTCAACAGGTCAATGATGACCGGCTCCACCTTGACTGCCTGCTTTCCGGCATTGTCGTTGATTGTTTTAATATTGTTTACCCCGTCATAGCTGTTGTATTTGTCGAACAGCCGGTCGTAATAGCGGAACTGTTTTTTTAATTCCTGACTGTATTGGTTGAAGGCAGTCTCATTTTCCGTATACGCAGTAAAGCTGACCACGGTATCAAAACCGATATCCGTTGCCGTCATCGTATATTTGCTGAGGGCTTTGCCCTGACATCCACTCAAAAGCATTGCACTGAGCAGCAGTCCCAGTATTTTTTTCATAGTATCACCGTTTGACATTATACCATTATTTTCATGAATTTAAACCGGGATGCATAAGAAAACATTATCATTTTCTGTATGGGCAAAGCATTCCCTTTCAGTAACAATTTATCATTTTTACAAAACTATCCAAATGTAAGGAAATTGCACAAAAAGGGAAGCAAATTACAGGACAAAACCCTAAGAAAATGTTAAATTTCCGCTTTTTATCATGGTATGAAAATGCTATAATAAAACCGGTATGTAAAATGTGTTAACACATTCACATATGATATGGAAGAAGTAAGAGAAAGGTAAGGTGACTGTGATGTCATTGTTTAAAGGACCCATGCGTCAGCACATTCCGGGACATAAGGAACTTAGCGACCATGTAGACATCATGGAAGTGAAAGCCGGCAGCAAGGTATATATTCCTTTAATCTGCGGGCCTTCTGTGAATCTGGAAATCCTGGTTAAGGAAGGTGACCATGTTTCCATTGGTACGAAAGTTGCCCAGTGCAATGAACGTAATGTTGTTCCTATTTTTGCAAGTGTTTCCGGTACTGTAGCAGGTACGCAGAAGCTCATGCATTCTTCCCTGAAGCCGGTGGAGCATCTCGTCATTGAAAACGACGGACTATATGAGCGCATACGCTCATTTGAGCCGCTGGATTATCAGCATGCGGATCGTACAGCACTGATTGATTTCATGATGAATGCGGGAATCATCGGTCTGGGTGGTGCGGGATTCCCTGCATACATCAAGTACAAATTTGCAAAGGATGTAAAAAAGCTGATCATCAATGCGGTGGAATGTGAACCGTTTATCACTGCGGATTATAAGATGATTCAGGCACACAGGGAAGAATTTGTCACCGGTGTGGCAGCCATGAAGAAGATGGCAATGGCACCGGAGGCTGTGATTGCCATTAAAAAGACGCATCCGGATCTGATTCAGTTTGTCGAGGAAGCAATCAAGGGTATGGAGGGCTTCAGCGTTGCGGCTGTACCGGATGTATACCCAATGGGCTGGGAGCGTGTTCTGGTGCGTGAAATCATGCATGCGGAATATGAAAAGCTGCCGGGTGAGGTCGGTGCCATTGTCAATAATGCGACAACGGCGATTGCCTTCGGAGAGGCTCTGTTAACAGGAACGCCAATCGTAAGCAAGACGCTGACGGTTTCCGGAAATGCAGTAAAAAATCCTGTCAATGTACAGGTACCTGTCGGTGTTCCTGCATCCGAGGTCATTGCGGCATGCGGCGGCTACACCTGTGAGGATGTGACACTGATCGCCGGGGGGCCGATGATGGGGAAAACGATCGTCAATGATAAATTCGTCATCGACCGCAATATGAATGCATTGACCATTCTGGAGAATAAGCCGTTTGACAGCATTGCCTGTCTGCGCTGCGGAAAATGCTCGGATCACTGCCCGGCAGGCTTACAGCCGGTGCGCATTGCCCAGGCGGTAAAAACGAACGATAAGAAAGCCATGGAGAAGCTATGTGCCATGGATTGTATTGAGTGCGGTCTGTGTACATATATCTGTCCGTCCCGTCTGGATGTGACGGAAAATGTCCGCCGTGCAAAGCGTCAGCTGATGCTGGCTAAGAAGTAAGGGAGGGTATACAATGAAATTTACATTCCATGCATCACCGAACTTACGTCAGAAGCAGAGCACACAGCAGATCATGCTGGAGCTGATGCTCGGGTTACTCGTGGTGTTTGCGTTTTCACTTATTTATTATAATCAGGCATGGGGCTTTGAGCACATGCTGCAGGCTGTCAAGCTGCTTGCGGTATCCCTGCTTGTTGCATTTGTAACAGAGCTTGCCTGGGCATTCTTTATGAAGAAGGATCAGAAATTCGATCTTCCGTATATTAAGAAATTTATGGGAGGATCCTTTGGCTGGATCACAGCGATTATCCTGACACTGATGTGTCCGATCAGCATCCGTCCTTATGCGCTGGGTGTTTCCACCTTCTTCGCAATCTTTTTTGCAAAGCTCTTGTTTGGGGGCTTTGGAAACAATATCTTCAATCCTGCGGCAGTCGGCAGAGCGATTGTCTTTGCGACCTTCATGGGAGCGACAACCGATGTGATCACCTCTGCAACGCCGACGACTGTGATTGCCTCTGATTTTAACTGGCTGGTGACAAATCCGGAAATGATCAAGGACATGATGAGTGAAATCGGTGGTCTTGGCACACTGCTTACCGGATGGTATCCGGGGGCAATCGGTGAAACGAGTGCCATTATCATTCTGCTGGTTGGTATTGTGCTGTCCATCCGCCACGTCATTGACTGGAGGGTTCCTGCGGTATATCTGGGGAGCATCTTCGTTCTGGCAGCCGGTATTGCCCTGCTGCGCGGTGTTGGCAGCTATGACGGTATTCCAGGCTTTATATGGTATCCGCTGGTGCATGTTTTAACGGGTGGCGTTGTCTTTGGTGCAGTCTTTATGCTGACTGATCCGGTGACCTCTCCAACAAGTGCACAGGGACGCTGTATCTTTGCACTGGGTGCTGCCATCATCACTGTACTGATTCGTGTAAAAGCAAATCTGCCGGAAGGCTGTCTGTATTCCATTCTGATGATGAATATGCTGACTCCGATGATTGAAAAAGGGCTGGAAGGAAAACAGCTGGCGCTGCGTAAAAAAGCGACCATCATCTTCAGTGTGATTGCTGTTATCGGTATGGGAAGCGTCCTGCTTGCCGGAAGCGTTATTGAAGCAAAAGAGCCTGCACCTGCTGTTATGCTGAATACAGCAGATAAGGACGTTAATAAATTTGAAGCCAGGCTGAATGGAAAAACTGAAAACAGCGATGGCTCTACAACCTTCCATGTGGAAGCACAGGGATATGCATCTACCGAGGATCCAAATATCTACAACAAATTTGATATCACAGTAAAGGATGATAAAATCGTTTCTGTGGTACCGACAGAAATCAATGATACGGAATATCAGGGGGACAAAATTGATAACCCTGCCTTCCTGGATCAGTTTATCGGACAGGATCTGAAAAAGGATGTTGAGGTTGAAAAAAACGATGTGGTAACAGAAGCTACGTTCTCTTCCAAATCGACGGTGCGTGCCGTTGAAGAAGTGCGTAAGGCTCTGGGATATTAGGAGGTAAGAATATGAAAAAGATCATACATCTGACTGTTTTCTTAGCTCTGATTGCTGCCCTTGCCGGAGGAGCACTGGCGTTTGCCAACAATATGACAGCTCCTGTCATCGCTGCCAATGAGCTGGCTGCGGAAAAGGAGACACTGAAGGAAATCTATCCGGATGTGAGTGATGATGCATTTGTAAAAGTAAAAGACAATGCTTCCAAAACCATTGAGAAAATCTTCAAGGTGGAAGGAAAGGGCTATATCTTCAAAATGAAGGTAACCGGCTATAAGGACGGTACCAGCTATCTGGTTGCCCTGAATAAGGATGGAAGCGTATATGACTATGTTGCTATTTCTAACGGAGATACACAGGGGCTTGGTTCCAAGGTTACGGAACAGCCATTTCGTGATTCTTTAAAGGGGAAGGATGCAACCGGTGAAGAGATTCTTGATGATACGATTACCGGAGCTACGGTTTCCAGTAAGCCGGTTATCGAGGGAATTCGCGAAGCAGCCAAATATCAGGCTGAGAATCTGAAATAGGAGGTGGATGAAGAATGAACCGTAAAGAAAATTTTACAGCAGGATTCATCCGTGAAAATCCTGTATTCTCTCTATATCTGGGACTTTGTTCCACCCTGGCCATCACGACCACGCTGAACAATGCCATCGGTATGGGAGTTGCTGTTATCGTTGTATTGATCATGTCCAATGTGATCATATCGCTGATTCGTAACATTACACCGTCAGAAATCCGAATTCCGGTGTATATCGTTATTATTGCGACACTTGTTAAAATCATCCAGATGCTGATTAAGGCATATGCGCCAAGTCTGGATTCCGCATTGGGAGTGTTTATCCCATTGATTGTTGTAAACTGTATTATTCTGGGACGTGCAGAAGCCTTTGCAAGTAAGAACGGGGTATTTGATTCTGCGCTTGACGGTCTTGGCATGGGGCTTGGATATACCGTATCCATCATCCTGATGTCCGCAATCCGTCAGATTATTGCAACGGGTATTCTGTCCTTTGACAATCCGTTCGATGCCGCTCAGAATATCTTCTCCATTCGTATTATTCCGGAGGACTTTGCGATTTCCATGTTCTCTCAGCCGTTTGGTGCATTCTGTACGTTTGCATGTCTGGCTGCCGGACTGGCTGCATATAAGTCTCACCAGCAGAATAAAGCGAAAAAACTGGAAAAGGAGGCGAAATAAACGATGAACTGGAGCAATTTATTTGTTATGCTGATTACGTTTGTGTTCATTAACAACGTCGTCCTGAATCAGTTCCTAGGTATGTGCCCATTCATGGGGGTATCCAAAAAGAGCAGCTCTGCCATCGGTATGGGTGCTGCCGTTACCTTTGTTATCGTAGCTGCGTCTCTGGTAACCTATGGCCTGTATTACACAGTACTGGATCCGCTGGGACTTCAGTATATGGATTTGATCACCTTCATTCTGGTCATTGCCGCACTGGTACAGCTGGTCGAAATGATTATCAAGAAGCTGAGTCCTTCTCTATATAAGGCGCTGGGTGTATACCTGCCGCTGATTACGACAAACTGTGTCGTATTGAATGTAACCTTGAACAACATCACCAGCGGCTACAACTTCGCAGAGATGCTGACATATTCCATTGCTATTCCGGTCGGATTTACGATGGTACTGTACATCTTCTCTACGATTCGTGAGCGTCTGGATGCCTGTGATACTCCGCTTTCCTGGAAAGGAAATCCGATTGCCCTGATCGTTGCAGCAATCATGGCACTTGCCTTCAGCGGACTGATGGGTCTGGTTTAATATGAAGGCATTACTTCCCGTCCTGTATCTGGGGGCACTCGGTGCTGTTTATGCGCTGGTGTTTTATTTCAATCATAAAACACCGCTTCCCAAGGGATGTGAGGATTTAAAAGCACAGTGCAAGGGCTGTCATGATCATTCCTGCTGCAACAACCCTGCACATGAGGAATAGAAAGGGGTAGTCATATGGTAACTGCAATCATTATGATGCTTGTTCTGGGAGCAATTCTTGGTCTGGGACTTGGAATTGCCGATAGATTTTTAAGTGTTGAAGTCGATGAGCGTATTGAAAAGGTCAGCAGCATGCTGCCGAACTATAACTGCGGCAGCTGCGGGTATGCGGGCTGCAGTGGACTTGCCGAGGCACTGGTGGAAGGTGAAGTCACTGTTGTCGGCACCTGCAAGCCTTGTAAACCGGATCAGAAAGCAGCCATTGCTGAATATCTGAATACAACACCGGGGCCGGATGGTACCTGTGTTAAAGTAAAGGCTTAATTTACCTGTGAAAAGCATTCTTCTTAACGTATAGGGAGAATGCTTTTTTTGTTTTCAGATCGAAGCGGGAAGCAACTCAGTTAGGCAACAGCATACCTGCGTGTCACTGTTTGTTTTCTGTCAGCTATCCTGTTTTTCAACAGGTATATCATCTAAATCGCTCTTTTGATTACAGCTGCAGAAGCATTGCAAGGCCTCAGGAGTATTGCAAGTGCTGTAGTTTCTCTGTATAATGTCTTTATATTATGAGGTGACATGATGATAAATGGATACTATTGTACAAATGTTTTTTCTAAGCAGGCAAAAGCAATGATTGAATTTTATAGAAGAGTATTAGAAATACCATATATTAAGACGGATGTTGATGAATCCAATGGAGTCTATCTTGGATTTATAGAACATGCACCATTGCTTTGTATATGGGATTGTGAGGTATTTGATACACAGCCGACTGGATTTCAATCCTTTGTTTTTCAAACAGATAATCTGGATGTAACTATGAAAGGTTTGAAGGAAAAAGGAATTACATTGTCTGATCCTGTTAGATATGACTGGGGAACTTATGAAGTTCGTTTACATGATATTGATGGGAATGAAATCGTTATTGTCGAGCATATCTAATTTATAAATCAGAATTTGAGGAGGGACATCTTTGGAAAAAAGGACAAAAAAGGATATTGTAATTATTATGATATGTAGTACTCTCTTCGCAGCACTATATATCATATTTGAGAATTCAATTATGGAATATGGTAAAAATGCAGAGCTTTCTATATGGTTACGTTTTTTACCTGTATTCGCAATTCAGTTTGGAATGTCATGTTTAGGTATAATCATTGTTTTTATAAAAAACCATGAAAGTCTGTCTACATATGGGGTAGTTAAAAAGCATTCGATACTTTCTATTATTGGATGTTTGGTATGTGCAATTCCAACAGTATTATTTCTATTCTGGAATAAGGAGCTGCATGGATTCTTTCCGTTTCAAGGAATGTTCTTAACCAATGATATATTACAGACACCCATCCCTCAAAATATCATTTTATATTTACTTGTAATGCTTGTGTGGGGCTTTGGTGAGAGTCTCT
>OAVH01000069.1_pt1 | contig 77432 bp, 74 predicted proteins | sample 1495281 | NCBI WGS metagenome assembly OAVH01 (sample SAMEA2580082, study PRJEB22360) | human gut metagenome | biome: human gut; feature: human-associated habitat; material: faeces | place: Denmark | collected 2008/2010
TTTTTCGATGTTCTTTTTTGTAAATCTCTGTCTCGCTGACAGCTTGTTTACTTTACCACACTTAGAAATGTTTGTCAACAAATTTTTCTGACTTTTTTCAAAAATTTTTCAAATTGTTTGTTCAAAACAATCATTTCTTTGTAACAGCTAGATTAATTTACCACAGCTTCCAGCATATGTCAACTACTTTTTTATTTTTTTCAAAATAATATTTCCTTGTATTTATGCCTTTTTTCTATATATAAAAACCGCTGCCCAACAAAAAACTGTCAAACAGCGGCTCTATTTTACTTTTATGGATTCAATGATTCTTTTGCTCTCCCTACTGCAAGCAGATGACTTTTGATCAGTACCGGACGTACTGCATTATAAAGCACTGCTACCAGGATTATCGATACGACTGCGTTGAACAGAGTTGTCATAGCGCTGAGTTTCGCCAGCACCTCTGCCATTTTCTGAGGCTGACCAAGTATATACTGCTTATAAAAATAGCCAACCACCGGATCGGCGACCACATTAAACGCAAGGCCTGCTGCTGATGCAAGTATACTCCATTTTAAAACATATTTCTTATCTGTGCTTTCATTGATCTTTGCGATCTTATGTGCGACAAGTCCTGTAATCAATCCGATACAGAGCTTCAGTACAAATGTTTTTGGTGCCACCGTAAGATATACCGGATCCATAAGATCTGCAATTGTCATCCCGATAGCTCCTGCAAGACCGCCATACCAGCCTCCCAGAAGAAGCGCTCCTAAAACACAAAATGCATTTCCTATATGTATCGATGTCGCATCTCCTCCCGGCACCGGGATCTTAATCTGTAAAAAAGTAAAGGATACATAGCAAAGCGCTGCCAGAAGTGCTGTCTCTGCAAGTTTTGTGATGGTACTGTTCTGGTTATTCATAATCATATCTCCTCTTTTCAAATAAGTTAAACACATCATAAGCAATAACTGTGCTTTTTAAAATATACAATTTCTATATTTTATAAGGGGACAATTTCAAAAGAAGATTTTTGTATCCTGAATTCTTTTGTGGAACACTTCTGACAGATAGGTTATAATAGAGCATATAAAAAACAAAGGAGGAAGTGTATATATGGATTTTGTAAAAGAAGCACTGTCTTTTGGTTTTGCCAATGCGGCTATCGTAGAAGTAAAGGAGCTGTCCTTTGTGCTGGAATACCGTCAGTTCTGTGAAGAAAACCTTTGCGGCTGCTATGATAAGCTTCCGGCATGCCCTCCATCCTGCGGTACACCGGAAGAAATGCGCGATAAAGCTCAGGTATATGAAAAGGCGCTTATTCTCCAGACGGTCCTCGAGCATCCGGAAAACAACCCGTCTGTTTTTAAAAAAGCGAAATATGATCAGAATGTACTGACAGAAAAACTGGCAGAGCATCTTTTTCCTTATGAGAAAAAAGATTTCCTCATTATGAGCGCCGGTCCCTACAAAACATACTCCTGTATGTCTGCCTATGGTCTGGATGCCCAGAAAATGGCTGAGTCAGCCGGAATGGTCTGTTGGGCAGGCGATTCGGATGTGCGTTTCTTTTCTCTTATTCTATACCACGAATGAAACACTGACGGACAGAACCCCCGGAAAGGATTCCCTTCATGTAAGCGATTTCCTCCCAGGGGTTATATTTCTTATCAGATTCCTTTTTTATAAAGATAATAGGAATATCCTGCAGGGATCACACCTACTGCTACCAGAAAAGCTATCAGAATCCATTCCGACTGCAAAAATCCATTGATGATAAATGCCACGCCTCCAATGATGAACATCCAGCTGCCCATTCTGTGCGTACGATTCCAGTTTTCCTCACTGTTTAGTGTCCATGGAAGCTTGATTCCGGCAGAATAATTCTGCTTGAGCTTAGGCATATAGTTTCCCATAATGATGAACATGATCCCCAGCATAACATTGATCAGCATCCCTATATCCACAGAAATGCCCAGAGCCACTGCATAGCAGCTCAAGCAGGCTACTATAGAAATAACAGGAATGATCCACAAAATCATTTGCATCATTTTTCGGTTAATGTTTTTTCTTTTTGGGTCTGCATTTGCAAAAAATGCACAGAAAAATTCAATTGCCAGCATAAGAAACGGCATCCCCAATACAGCCATCGGCTTACTGCTCCATCCGTTTACCTGATTATCCGTCCCAAAATGTGTGGGAATTCTGTCTGGAAGCCGGTTCCATAAAACCAGTCCTACCACAGCAGGCAAAAGTATTAAAAGACTTGCTGCAATGAGAGTCTTTTTATATTGTTTGAACATTGTCTCACCCTCCTTGTATATTGAAGCTTTAAATATACATGTTGCTATTTTTCATTTTTATTTCCTGTAAGTTCTGTCATCCACAGCAGAATTTCTTCCACCACTGAAGTATTCAGCTCATAGTAGACATAATTTTTCACCTTTGTCTCCCATACAAGATCTGCATTTTTAAGAATCTTCAAATGGTAAGATATGGTCGCTCCTGTCATATCGAAATGACTTCCTATTTCTCCTGCAGACATTTTCCCATCCTTCAGAAGCTGCAGAATTTCTCTTCTTGCCGGATCTGATAATGCCTTAAATGTATCTGCAAAAGACATGAGATCACTCCTTTCGTCAAAATCTAATTAGAAATATTTCTAATTAGATTCTACTCTTTACAGCACAAAAAATCAACATCTATTTAGACTTTTTTCTAAATAGATGTTGATCTCTTCATTTATCCCGGTATTCTCCCGGAGTCATTCCATGCCTCGCCTTAAACTGTCGATTAAAATTAGAAAGATTTCTGAAGCCGGAATCCTCGGCAATGGTCACGATCTTATGATCTGTACGACGCAGATTTTCTGCCGCTGCCGCCAGTCTTCGGTCATTAACATAAGAAGTAAAGCTGCTGCCTGTCATATTTTTAAACCACCTCATAAAATGACTGCTGCTCCATCCACAAAATTCAGCCATCTGTCCTACGGACAGATTTTCACTGGATCTTACCTCTATTTGCTGTAGAAGCATTTTCAGTTTTTCCATATCCGGAGAAGTACTGTGATGAATATGAGGATATTTTCTGACAAGAAGAAAAAGGAACTGCAGGACAACCGCCTTAACTCCCAGTTCAAAACCTATTGTTTTTTCTCCGCATAATTCTTCCATCTGTTCCAGGCAGGCTTTCAGTTTTTCGTAATCTTTTTCCTCACAGCTGATACGGACCGGTGAAAGAAGCTGACCGGAAGCAAGAGGAGCCAGATATTCTCCGGCACATACATCGGCAGCTCCCCCTCCCAGAAAATCCACCTCAAAAATAATATTTTCGTATTCCATGGAAGCGCCCTTTACCCTGTGGATCGCATGAAGATTTCCCGGAGGGATCACAAAAATATCTCCTTCCCTGCCTTCGTATTCTGCCATCCCCATCTGGATCCGTCCTTTTCCTTTTTTTACATATGAATATTCATTTTTCTCATTCCACTAACGGAGTAGCCGCTCTTCATACGGAGATCCTCAAGGAAAGTGAACTGAAAAACTTTTATAACCTTTATCCGGAAAAATTCAATAATAAAACAAATGGTATTACCTTCCGCCGTTGGCTGATGAAATGTAACCCGTCACTTACAAAAGAAATTGAAAAACTGATCGGTCCCGGCTTCTACAAAGATGCCGCAGAGCTGGAAAAGCTCCTTGCATTTGCAGAGGATGAGGATGTTCTGAAACATCTTGGAGAAATCAAGCATCAGAACAAAGAGGCTCCATGAGTATAAGCGTCAGCAGCTGAACCTGCTTTTCCTGATCCATCAGTACCTGGAGATCAAAGCCGGACATAAGCCATCCACTGCTCTGGTAAGCATTTTCGGTGCCAAGGCTGCTCCTGCCTATGTGATCGCCAAGGATATCATCCACAGCCTTTTAACCTTATCCAAAGTTATTGCCAATGACCCTGATGTCGCTCCATGGATGCAGCTTGTTTTTGTGGAAAACTACAATGTTACTGCTGCTGAAAAAATGATTCCTGCCTGTGATCTTTCTGAACAGATCAGCCTTGCTTCCAAAGAAGCTTCCGGAACCGGAAATATGAAGTTTATGCTTAACGGTGCTCTCACACTTGGAACAATGGACGGAGCCAATGTAGAGATTTCTCAGGCTGTAGGAGCAGAAAACATCTACATCTTCGGTCAGAGCAGCAATCAGGTCATCCATCGCTATGAAAGCGGAGATTACTGTGCAAAAGACTGGTACGAAAGCGATCCGAACCTGAAACGCGCTATCGACTTCCTTACCGGAGAAGAAATGATGAAATACGGTCAGAAGGATCATCTGGAAAGACTGAGAAACGAACTGATCTGGAAAGACTGGTTCCAGACTCTCCCGGATTGGAGGCGCGGATCTGCTCAGTCAGTTCTTTGCCGCCCAGCTGATACCACTGTTCTACAAAAGTATCAAAATAGCTGACAGGCACCTCCCCCATGATGATTTTTATAAAAGAATCTTTTTCAAATTGCTTCAGGGACTGCGGGACTACGCCATCTGTATCATCCAGATAGGGATGTACCGCCGGTGTATAGTTTCCGTCTACCAGAAGCCCCACTGCTGAAATTCTGGATTTATAAGCGGCCCAGTCTTCTGCCATATATTCCCTGGAATCCAGATAATTTCTGCAGGCCTGATAATAGGAACTTTCTATAGCAGTCAGCTCTTCCTCCGGGCAGGTGCCGTCAAGCGCCGCCCGGATTTTTTCTGTAACCTGATAGGTTGCTTCATTATAGTCCACATTGATCACAAGTGGTCTCGCTGTTGGATCTACATTCAGGGCAAAATACTCGTTTACCTCGTCTGCATCTTCTGCTTCATATCTTGTATGATCAAAAAGTACACTGATGATCTTCATAACGATCTCCGGATGCTCAAATCCCTTACGGACTACCACGTATTTATTATTTCTTAAAGAAGCATATGCCTCCTGTCCGGATGGTTCCTGAAGGTAATAAGGCTCCCAGTCTGCGGTTTTATCTTTTTCCATGGCGTCCATCAGAGGATTATTTGGAGTCCACCAGAGCCCGAAAAAGGCTCCACACTTCCCTTCCACCACCAGATCCCGGATATTGTTTGGTGCACGGAGAGCAAAATTCCGGTCAAGAATGCCTCTTTCGTACAGATCATGCAAAAAAGAAAGAGCATTTCTGGTTTCTTCTGTCAGGGAACCATAGACAATCTTCCCTTCCTTCTTGATCCACCTTTGAGGGCTTGCATGAAAGCTGTCAAAGATCACATCCATGGAATAGCTGGAGCTTGTCGTCCCTACAAGTCCTGTGTCACAGGCCAGCCCTACCGGATCCTCTCCTTCTTCTGTTCCCAGTCGGTTCTCTGTAAAGGCTTCTATCACCTCAAAGGCTTCCTCCAGTGTCTCTGGTTCTTTCAGCCCCAGCTGATCGATCCAGTCCTTCCGAAGCCACAGAAGATTTGGGCCATGATCGATCACAGTTTCCGGCACTGCCATCAGTTTTCCGTCAAATTCGCCTGCCTCCAGAAGTTCTCCCCCATAACTGTCATACATTTCTTTGATCCTGGGAGACGTGCATTTTTCATATGCCTCTGTCAGATCTTCGATCAGGTCGTTATCTACCAGCTCCTTTAAGGTTTCTCTGTCCGATACTACCAGTACATCGGGAAGTGTCTGGTCTTTTGCAATGATATTGACAAACTCACTGTACCTGTCTTCACTTTCCATATAAATATTATCGTTCTGGATATTCAGATGCTTCCGAAGATATCTTGTGTAGGCATTATCCTCATAAGTATCGCCTTCCGGAAGATTGGAGTTATTTGCACCGCTCATCTGTCCCAGCGTATAGGTAACAAGCTCCGGATATGCCCCATAAGGTGTTGTTTCTGCCTTTTCCCATGCTTTTCGGGTCTCTTCAGAGACCTGCTGTCCGGAATCCTGCGGCTGTCTTTTTTGTGAACAGCCCGAAAGAAAACAAACTGCTGTCAAAACTGCCGCAGTCCTGTAAAATTTTTTTCTCATTTTATCTCCTGTGCTCCCTTTCTGCCGCTGTTTTCTTTGGAAGCCGGATCTCCACTCTCGTTCCCTCACCCCGATGGCTGATGATACGGACTCCATACTCTTCCCCATACAGGAGGCGGATCCGGTCATTGACATTTTTCAGGCCATACCCCTTTGCCTGATAGGTCACAAGGGTCTGTGCTTTTTCCGGATCCATTCCCGGACCATTGTCCGTTACTGCCATCAGAAATTCCTCTCCCTCATCCACGATCGAAAGCTTCATGATCTTTTCGCCTTCTTCCTTTACATCCAGCCCATGCTCCAGGGCATTCTCCACCACCGGCTGAAGAAGGAGCTTCGGTACCATTTCATTTTTTATAGAAGGATCCGTCTCCCATTGTACAGTAAAGTCATGGTCGTGCATTACCAGCTGGATTTCCAGATATGCCTCTACATTTCGGATACAGTTTTCCACTGTGACCATATCTTCTCCCTTGCTTAATGCAGTCCGATAAAAGGTGGACAATGCCAGCGTAACCTTGCTGATCTCCTTCTGGTTGCTGCGGATTGCCATCCAGTTAATAGCCGAAAGGGTATTATAAAGAAAATGCGGATTGATCTGTGCCTGAAGCGCCTTCAGCTCAAATTCTTTAAGGGCAATCTTATTTACATAAACCTCGTCAATCAGGCGGTTGATCTCGTCCATCATACGCCGGAAACTGTGCACAAGTATTCCTACTTCATCCTCACTGTCACTGGATACCGTGACTTCACGGCTTCCATGATTTACCTGGTCCATATTTCTGGTAAGCTCTTCAATTTTCCTGGTAAATATCCTGGAAAAAAATGTTCCCAGAGCAAAAACGATCACTGCACACAGAAGGATCAGAGGGATCTCCTCCAGAAAAAGCTGCTTGACTTCCCCGGAAATCGCCTCCTTGGAACGAAACAGATAATAATCCCATCCGTTCTCGCCGCTGGAACTTTTTGCATAAAAATAATCATCTCCCGGGAACCTGTCTCCATATAAGATACGTCCGCTCTCGTCTGCAGCCACAGCACGCGTTCCGTCTTCTGCAATTCCGGAAAAAGGCTGAAAAATCTTATCATAATCCAGTGTCAGACAAAGCACCGCCGCCAGCTCTCTGTTGTTGTAAATATCACGGATGGCTGCCACCTCTTTTTTGTCCCGGTTTACCATCCATTGAATTCTTACCTCATCCTTAAGCTCTTCATTCCACCATTTTTCCTGTATTTTTTCAAGAGGAACCAGAGTATATTCATGCTCCACCTTAATGCTGTCTGCAAAAAGCTGAATCTGCCGGATTGCATCATGATAAGATTTCGGTACCGTCAGAAGCGGATCCGCCACCTTCATATATTTTTCATAAGCAGAGTAATTATCCATGTTTTTCTCCCGGATGATCTCTTCAATATCAGGAGAATATGTAAGATAATTCATAAGGCTGGTATAAACAGCAATCTGGCTGTCGATATTTTCCCGGGTCTGTTCCAGAAGAGAAGACATATCCTCCATTTCCCTCTGTTTTACAAAACTGCTCATACGTATGTGACTGTAGATGGCGATCAGGATCACCGGAACCAGACTGGCAATTACCAGAAGTGCCCGGAGCTTGTTGCGGTATTTCATATTTTTAATCTTCTGATACAGATTCCTCATTCTCTCCTGTTCCTTTCCGATAGGATTCCGGACTTCTTCCATAAAATTCACGGAAGCTTCTGCAGAAATAGGATACGTTGGAAAAGCCTACTTTTTCACTGATCTGAGCCACCTTCATATTGGTGTTTTTCAGAAGTTCTCCCGCTTTTTCCATACGGAACACTCGTATGTAGCGGTTCAGATTCATTCCGGTTTCCTTTTTAAAAATAAAGCTGAGATATCCGGAGGAAAGATATACTTTTTCTGCCAGTGTTTCCAGATTCAGATCCTCATCATAATGCTGGTAGATATAATTTTTCACCACCGCCACTTCATTTCTGGATTCACTCATGGATCTCTCCAGAAATTTCTCATATTCACAGATGTTGTCCTCTGTAACCTGAAGGATCTCCATAATATTCCTGCAGTTATAAAGCCGGTCGATCTCATGCTCCAACCGTCTTTCTCCGGAAAACTGATCCTCCTGGAACAATTCCTGGATCAGATTGGAAAAAACAAACTTAATATACATAGCCGAATATTTAGTATTGTCCGTATATTTTTCCTTCAGTGTCAGAAAGTGTTTTCTGAGCAGCTCTGTATCTTTCCTGCTTATATCCTCGGAGATCATCTGTATCAGATGCGAATCCTGCACTTCTCCCATAGCCATCTTCAGATGTTCCTCTTCATTAGAAAAAATATGCTTTTCCGGATGATAGAATTTTTCTTCCATCTGCTGCTCCAGCTGGCTCATGATCTCCGGAAGGCACTGACTTCCCTCAAACATCCTGCTGACTGCAAGATAAAAACGATCTCTGTAATTTCTCTTCAAAAAAGTATATATATGATTTGCCACAAGCTGGTAATCGCAATATACGTCCTTAAAAAGCAGAAGGGACTGACGTGCATTCAGATTCATATAAAAGAAGGTTCTCCGAACCTCTTTCTGCAGCAGCTCCTGAAAATCGTCTTCTATCCTGTCAAAAAAAGAAACGTCGGACTCAACCATAACCGCACAGCGCCATTGCTCCCAGTGATCAATATTTAACATACGTTTTGCTTTTTCCAGAATATCCTTATTTCCGGAATAAAGATAATTTTCAAGGAAATACTGCTGGAGAAAATCCTGCTCCTGTTTTTCCTGCTGTTTCTTTTCTTTCCTGTCTGAGATCATGTCCTGCGTTTTCCGGATGATCTTATGAAACTCTTCCGGATCCACCGGCTTCAGTACATATTCTGTGACCCCATACCGCATGGCTTCCTGAGCAAAGGCAAAATCACTGTATCCACTGAAGATCACTACCGGCAGCTCCGGATACAGTTCCCTGACTCTGGAAGTCAGCCCCAGTCCGTCCATGTGCGGCATTTTGATATCCGTAAGAAGAAGATCGATCTCTTCCTCTCTTAAAATCTGAAGGGCATCTTTACCATTGGAAGCCTCATATATCTTCCATTCTCCCTCCTCCTGGGCAAGAAGATATTTTACACCTTCTCTTTCCAGTCTTTCATCATCTACGATCAATAATCGAATCATTTTTTTCACCAGTTCCTTCCCCATACAAACTCTGTTTTTTTGTAGATCATACTGTTTCTATTTTACCATTTCCATTTTCCCCTCACAAGGCACACCTTACAAACTTTCAGATAATTCATATACTTTTTGACCAAAAGACAAAATCCCCGAAAAGCATCTGCTCCTCAGGGATTCTGACCATTTTATTTCATCAGCCTTTTACAGCTCCGGCTACTACGCCCTCAATAATATGCTTCTGGCACACCAGATAAACAATAATGATCGGGATAATGTCGATCATAATACTTGCCATCATAGGTCCCATCTGTACATGTCCGAAGCTTCCGCGGAAATACTGAACTGCCATGGGAATGGTACGATATTTCTTGATATCCAGTACAAGCGTTGGAAGGAGGTAATCGTTCCACACCCACATCAGCTCCAGGATCGCCGTAGAAATGATCGTCGGCTTCAAAATCGGGATCAGGATCTGGAAATATACCTGCAGAGGGCTGCATCCGTCGATCAGCGCAGCTTCTTCTATCTCCAGAGGGATTCCCTTCACAAAACCGGTAAACATAAATACTGCAAGTCCGGCTCCGAAGCCAAGATAGATAATGCAGATATTATACGGATTATTCAGCTTCAATGTGTCTGCTGTTTTTGCCAGAGTAAACATAACCATCTGGAAAGGTACGACCATACTGAATACACAAAGATAATAAAATGCTTTGGACAGCTTACCGTTTACACGCACGATATACCACGCGCACATGGAACAGCAAAGAAGGATCAGTACCACTGACATCACCGAGATCACAAGACTGTACCAGAAGGATTTCAGGAAATCCATCTGTGTCACACTGGCCACGAAGTTGGACAGACCGTTCCAGGTTTCTTTATTTGGAAGACTGAACACTCCGGAGGTGGTGATGGCAGATTCTTTTTTCAGAGAGTTAAAAAGAATCAAAATAATCGGATACATCCATAAAACAGAGATGATTGACAGTATAATCGTTGCCAGCGGATTTTTTTTCTTGTTTTCCATTACTGCTGCACCTCCTTGGATGATGTTGCCTTAAGCTGGATCAGGGCGATCGCAACTACAAGGATAAAGAATACAACGGCCTTTGCCTGTCCGATGCCCTTCCACATCGGTCCGCTTCTGGCATAAAACGTATCATAAATGTTCAGAGCAAGAAGCTGTGACTGTTTGCCCGGAGCGCCGCCGGTAAGAGACAGGTTCTGGTCGAACATCTTAAATCCGTTTGTCAGGGTCAGGAACGTACAAATCGTTACAGACGGCATGATCATCGGTATCTTGATCTTAAACAGGATCTGCCTGGAGGTTGCTCCATCGATCTGCGCCGCCTCGATCAGATCCGGCGATACATTGTTCAGACCTGCCACATAGATGATCATCATATAACCGATCTGCTGCCACATCAGAAGGATCAGCATTCCGATAAAACCGTTTTTGGCAGAAAGCGCAAGGAGCGGCTGTCCCCATTTGGAAAGAAGTCCATTCAGAAGAGTCTGCCAGATATAACCAAGAACAATACCACCGATCAGGTTCGGCATAAAAAATACAGTACGGAACACATTGGTTCCACGGAAACCTTTTGTCAGTGTCAGTGCAATGGTAAATGCCAGCACGTTGATCAGAATACTGGATACAAATGCAAATACCACGGTCAGCCAGAAAGAGCGGCTGAAGGATTTGTCCAGCATCAGCTTGGCGTAATTTGAAAATCCTACAAAAGTTACATCCTGTACAGTTGTAAATTTGCAGAAGGACAGATAAATGCCCCAGATAAACGGCCAGAGAAAACCGATGATAAAAGCAGCCAGTGTCGGCAGTACAAATACCGGCCACCATTTTTTGATTGTATTTCCTACCATGTTTTTACTCCTCTTTCCCCTGCTTCAAAAAGTATGGGGGCTGATGCAAATCATCCGGGGGATTGTCCACCGGGAGCTGATTGCACCGCCCCCTTTCCAGTCACCTTTTTACTTCAGGAACTCTGTTCTTACTCTGTAAGAGCTTTTTCCATTGCCCAGTTGTCTACGAATGCGCTTACAACGTCATCCCAGGAACCTGTCTCTGCTGCATAAGCGGTAAGAGCTGTTCCAACGCCGTTTTTCCACTCTTCAGACGGCATAGTTGTAAAGTTCCATGATACAGGAGTCAGACCTGCTTCTGTGTACTCGGCATCCTGTTTTACAAATACGTTGGTAGGAGCAACTGCTGTTTTGAAAGGAATGGTAAAGCCCATATCCTCAGCCATGGATTTTGTTCCTGCCTCAGATGTTACACACCAGTTCATGAAATCCAGTGTTGCCTGAATGTCTTCTTCTGATGCGTTTTTGTTTACACACCAGTAGTTCTCTGTACCTGTTGCAAGACCCTGGTTCTCGTCATCTACACCAAAGTAGATCGGGATCATTGCCAGCTCGTCATCGCCGAATGTTTTGGCAAGCTCTGCATATTCCCAGGAACCGTTCTGATAAAATACTGCTTCGCTGTTTACAAATTCATTTCTGGAGTCGTCAGCAGTCTTAGCGGAAAGCTCTGCCGGATCACAGGTGGAATCTGTAATGTACAGATCAAACAGATTCTTATAGTTGTCAAGGTAAGTTCCCTTGATCTCTGCAGTATCATCGATTCCATCTTCTTTATACTCATAGTAGATCGGAAGGTTTGCAAGATGTGTTTTGAATCTCCAGTCGGAGGAAGCATCCATACCTGCGGAGGTAAATGCGCCCTTGATTCCCAGTTCATCCTTCTTGCTCTGGATATCATCTGCAACAGCCTTTAACTGATCGTAGCTCTTGATATCATCCAGTGTATAGCCTGCTTTTTCAAGAAGAGTCTTGTTTGTGATCAGACCGTAGGACTCAATTACATATGCGATTCCAGGAACAGCATCTCCATCCTTCAGTGCATAAGTATCTGAAGTAAGCTGTGAAAAGATCTCGGAATCTTTCAGATCATAGCAGTAATCTTTCCAGTTTTTCAGACCTACAGGACCGTTTACCTGGAAAAGTGTCGGAGCATCGCTCTTAGCCATTTCAGACTGAAGTGTTGTCTCATACTGACCGGAAGCTGCGGTAACAACGGTTACCTCTGTTCCTGTTTCTTCTGTATATGTTTTTGCAAGATTCTGCCATGCTTCATCTGCTTCTGGTTTGAAGTTCAGATAATAAACTTTTCCTTCTCCCTCTGCCATAACCGGAACTGCCGGGATCATAGATGCTGCCATTAATGCAGCCATGCTCATTGCTGTAAGTTTTTTCATTTTCATAGTAAAATCCTCTCCTTTTCTATAAAATACAGCTAAATAATTGAGTACTTCTCGTTCGATTTAACTTGTCTTTATTATAGAATCAGAGAGGATTATCTGCCATGATAAAAAATCAAGAAATATGTTTCTTTTTCATGTTCATGTTGTTTTTTTATCCTATATTCAATCTTTCGTATTTTCCCCTGCGTCCTCGGTGACTTCTGATCTGGAGCTCCAGGGTGCATACTCCGGCTCCTGCTGCCCGGCCGCTGTATCCTCCTGCACCTGAGAAAACTCAGCGTCTACTGTTTCCGCAGCTTCCACAGCCTCTTCCAATGCCGTTTCTGCTTTTTTGATTCCCCGGCGCATCAGCACCAGAAAAACAAAATCTGTCACACCGTTTGCAAGCATAACACAGCCTGCAAATATCATGGTGTATTTCACCATGTCAAAAGGATCCACGATCATGGCAATGCCCAGTCCGATAAATACCAGACTGCCGATCAGGAGGATTTTCCATTCGCCTCTCCCGATTTTTTTCAGCTTCAGGCTGCCCTTCAGAACCCAGATGGAATCCACCAGCACAAAGGTTCCCAGAAGAACAGGAAGAAGTTTTACCACGATCTGCGGATTAAAGAACAGGAAAATTCCGATTACAAGAATCATTCCGCCGGACAGCAGATCCAGAAGAGTGGCATTCATCTTTTCCAGTACATAGATAAGAATATGATAGATGCCTGCAAGGATCAGTACCACTCCGAATACAAATTTGCAGATGATGTTTACCGTATCCACAGGCATCAGGATAAAGCACAGTCCAAGCGCTGTATAAAGCACTGAGGTTACGATCTGTCCTTTTAATATTTTATTTATTCTTTCCAGCATATGCGCCTTCTCCTTTCACTGCAGAAGCCTCTTCAGTTCTGCTGTTCTTTTTTCTTCAGTCCCCGTGTGTTTTTTTCCACCATTTTGCGGGGCACCATGATCTGATGCCCGCATCCCATACATTTCAGCCGAAAATCCGCTCCCACACGGAGGATTTCCCATTCCTTACTTCCGCAGGGATGCCCCTTTTTCAGCGTAACAATGTCTCCAACTTCATAGATGTAATCCATCTTTTTTATTCTCCTTTAATCCTGATCTTCGAGAAAACCTGCCCGATCGGATCTTTGATCAGAAGATCCGCATTGCGGTCTCTCGGGGTAGGCGCCTTATTGATCACTACCAGACAGTCGCCTCTGAAATAATCGATCAGACTGGCAGCCGGATAAACTGCTAGAGACGTTCCGCCAATGATCAGTACCTGCGCCTGTGAAATAGCCCGGACAGAATCAGTCAGTGTCTGATTATCCAGACCTTCCTCATATAAGACCACATCCGGTTTCACCATTCCGCCACATTCGCAGCGCGGTACCCCTGTACTGTTTTTTATGTAAGAAAAATCATAAAACTTTCCACACTTCATACAATAATTGCGGTATACACTGCCGTGAAGCTCCAGCACCTTTCTGCTGCCTGCCATCTGATGAAGATTATCAATATTCTGCGTGATCACAGCCTTCAGTTTCCCGCATTTTTCCAGTTCTGCCAGTTTCATGTGCGCTGCATTAGGCTTCGCTGTATCACAAAGCATTTTATCTCTGTAAAACTTATAGAACTCCTCAGGCCGTCTCATAAAAAACGTATGGCTTAAAATTGTTTCCGGAGGATAGTCATATTTCTGATGATAGAGGCCGTCCTGAGAACGGAAATCCGGTATCCCGCTTTCTGTGGATACGCCTGCCCCTCCAAAAAACACGATATTCTCATGCACATCAATTATTTCCTGTAATCTGGCAACTTTATCTTCCATATTGCTTTCCCCTTACTCCGTTCTTTATTTTACCGGTTCTGCATTGACCTGCTTTCCCTGCACTACAAATCTGGTTGCTTCGTTTCCTGTACAGGTAGAAAGAGTTACGATCTTATCCTTAATAGTCATTTCCGTATCCTCTGTCTGGATTTCCGAATATCCCTTAATCGTCTCCAGATACTTCTGAAATTCCTCTCCCGGTCCTTTAAACAGTGTATAGGTGTCGCTGTTTACGCCTGTGACATAGGCCGAAATAATTTCGTATCTGTAATTTTTTTCCGGGGTCAGGATCCAGAAATACTTACTTTTTTGATACGTTTCCTGATCCGATGTGAATTTTTTCAGATTTCCAAACATGGATCCGTTTTTCATATTATGACCGTAAACAAGCGTATTGCAGTCACTGAAATCACTGCTGTTTTCAAAATCAATAAAAATAGTGCCTGCAAAATTATAGTTTTTTTCATAAGTGGTATGCAGGTATTCTTCATTATCCTTTCCCTTGACGATCGGATAATTGATATTATCCAGAGCTTCCACATAGATCCAGCCTATCACATCTGTATTAATGCTTCTCAGCTTGTCAAAATCCACTGTGATCGGCGGCTTCGGCCCCGAATCCTCTTCCTTTCCCTCCTGTTCCGGATCACGGTCTGTCACTGCCATCTGTTCAATTTCATTATACTCGTCTGTGCCTTTTTTATATTCCGTATAAATATGGAACAGATTATAGGCAGCAAAACAGAATACTGCAATGGCAAGAATCAGAACCAGTGTCAGAAGAAAATCACCTTTCTTTTTTTTCTGTTGTCTGTCTGTTTTCTTTTTTCCCATAAACACACTCCTTTTCTTCCCTTTATTATAATGTTACCGTGAGATTCCTGCAACCTGTTTTCTTTTCCCTCTTACCGGACAGCTGACTTATAACTTTATTGTATCACAGAGGAGTTTTTTTCTGTAAAAGAAACAAAACCGGGAGTATGCCAAAAAATAAAGTGCCTGATGTCAGGCACTTTATAAAAGTAGCGGGGACAGGATTTGAACCTGCGACCTTCGGGTTATGAGCCCGACGAGCTTCCAGACTGCTCCACCCCGCGGCATATAACTTAATATTATTATATCACTTATAAATAAATTATATGCCTGTTTTTTTAATTTGTCAAGACTGTTGCTTTATTTTCTGAATTTTCCAACATTAGTATTCAATGCTCCCGTAGGACAAATCTTTGTACACCGGCCGCATCGGATGCACTCCGGGTGATTTGGAGTTTTCACAGGATCCACCTGCATTTTACATACTTTTGCACAGGCACCGCAATGGGTGCAAAGTTCCTGATCCACCTTATACCGGAAAACAGACACCGGCTGGAACAGAGAGTACACCGCCCCCAGAGGGCAGATATACTTGCAGAAAGGCCGATAAATGATCACAGAAAGAATCAGGATCGCAGCCAAAAGGACATTCTTCCATGCATAAAGCCATCCAATCGCTCCCCGCATTCCTTTATTGAGAAGTACCAGCGGAAGCCCTCCCTCCAGCGTACCTGCCGGACATATCAGCTTACAGAAATAGGGCGCGCCCTGTCCCAGAAGATCTACTACAAACATGGGCATCAGAAGGACAAAAACAAGAAAGATCACATATTTCATTTTTCTGAGAAGTCTGTCTCCCGGAAACGTATTGATTTTTTTTGGAAACGAAATTTTGTGCAGCAGATCCTGGATCAGTCCAAAAGGACAAAGCCAGCCACAGACAAACCGTCCGGTCAGTGCACCTATAAACATCAAAAATCCCGCCACATAAAAAGCCAGTTTAAAGTTCCAGCTTCCCACCACTGCCTGCATGGCTCCTACGGGACAGGACCCAAGCGCTCCGGGACAGGAATAGCAGTTCAGTCCCGGAACACAAAGTTTTTTCAGTTTTCCCTGGTAGATCCTGCCCTTTGCAAAACCTGCCAGATAGCTGTTGGAAAGAAACGCCCAGAGAACCTGAACTCTGTGGCGCCCCCATTCATTTGTACGTTTTTTCTTATCCAATGCCAATACACTCCATGCATATATTTACTGCTTTTTCAAAGACAACTGCCATTTCTCCCCGCCAGATCCCAAAAGCCATAAATATCAGCCCCAGGATCGTGATGCCGATTCCAATTTTCATGGCAGTTCTGTCAGAGAGTCCTGACAGCCCTCTGCCTTTTTTATTTTTTTCTTTCATTCTGTCTCCTGTGCCGCTTCCAGATTCTCCAGTTCTGTATTTATGATTTCTTCCCATTCTTCCAGACTGCGTGCTCCACTGTACGTTTCGCCTGTAATATTTCCATTTTTATCTACAAAAAAGGTTTCCGGATAGGCCTGGATCGCAGAAAGTCTTCCATTCATGTATCCGGAATCCGGCAGAAGGAATGGATATTCTGCTTTTGTCTTTTTCTGAAGCGTCTGTGCTTTTTTGAGACCTTCCTCATCCTTCTCATCTGCACTTCCCGCATCCATCACGATACCGACAATCTGAACACCTTTTTCTTCCATTTTTTTATCCAGTTCTGCCAGATGAGGAATTTCATTGACACAGGGGCCGCACCAGGTGGCAAATACGTTGACCATGGTAAGGTCTGCCTCCTGGAATATTTTTTCTGTGTATTCTTCTCCGTTGATATCCTCTGTGACAAAGCTTCCTGTAGGATCACCGGATTTCATACTTTCGCTGTTATAAGAAACCATAGGCCTGATCTCGTATGTAATCTCTCCAAGTGCTTTTACCAGTTCCTCATCTGCCTTTTTCTCTGTGCTGAGATAATAGATATACTCTTCATCCTCACTGGTGCCGATCTTTTCATGCTCTGTGCATCCGGTGAGTTTATCCAGATCTTTTTCCAGTTCCTTCTGATAAACACCAAGGCATCCTATTACGCCAAGGCTTTCCACCCATTCGGCAAATTCTGCAGTATCAGAACCAATCTCTGCCTCTCTCTGCTCCTCATTCATGGTTCTCCAGCTTACAAACCCATATTTCAGACTGTTTCCGTCAGCGGTAACCTCTGCGCCCGGAAGCATTGCGATCTCTTTCTTTTCCATTTTTTCCAGAAGCAGCTTAGGAAGTTCAAAAGAAAGTCCCATATCTGCATAGGAATAACTATCCTGCGCCATCAGAGCCAGATCCGACGGACGGATCTTTTTTTCTGAATCCTTCTCTTCTTTTTTTTCTTCTGCCGCCAGCACCGGAACAGCGCCTCCTGCTGCAGAGATTCCTCCAAATGCAAGCACACCTGCCATCATCCAGACAGATATTTTTTTATTCATTTTCCTCATCCAGAATAACTCCTTTCATTACAAATCTATACCTTTATAGTACAAGAAAGAGAATGTTCTGTAAAGAAATTCTTTTGATCCGGTGACAACTTTTATCTGGAATGATGCCTTTTCTGACCGGAACCATTTTTTTCATATGATTCCCATGGTTTTGTTTTCTGTGGGCAGAATTTTTCCCTATTCCGGTATCCTCTGCTTTTTCCGTATCTTCTCCTTTATTTTCCAGTTTTTGAGCCCATTCGCGGATTTCCCTCATGGTCATTCCCCGGATATCCTCCGGTAAAATCTCCGGATCAAGTTCCTTTAATTCCAGATAAGCCCTGTATTTCCCATAAGAAAGCCCCAGATCATGCGCTTCACCTACCTCCTCCGAATGTGCATAATAACAGTAGGAATTTTGATATCCATCCACGCAGTTCTGTACTGTAGGGAGGATTCTTCTGCACTGTGCGCTCTCCGGACCTATTACAGTAATGGTCACCACCTCATTTTCCTCCAAAAGCTCTGCAATACCGTCATCCTTCATCACCTGCTCTACAGCCTCTTCATAATCCACAAACCACACGTCCAGCCTTTCTGCCAGCCGACTGCCGTCTTCGTTGCGTCCTTTTACAGATACTACCTTATCAAATCGGTTGATTCCCAGTTCCACAGAAGAATTGATATCAATGCTGATCTGTGCCGTAGGCGATAAACAGATCCAGGCTCCGCCTATGAGAAAAACAAAGCCGCAGGCAGCTGATGCAGCTGCATATTTCACATAAGGCCGGCGGGCGGACATACGTTTTTGTCTTTTTTCCAAGAATTTCTCCGATTACTGCTCTGTATTATCTTCTGTTTCCTCTGCGGCAGCCATGACCTCGTTCTGCATTTGCCTGTCTTTCCTCATGATGGTCGCAGATCCCGTATCTGCTTTCCTGTCCACAGATACATTCTCGGTCCTGTTCTTTATCCATACATTCAATTCTTTCTGAAGAACTGCAGTATCTGCCCATGCGTCCTCTTCCATGCCCGTGTCCTGCCGCCAGAACACCAACGGTACCAACAGATACCAGTAATACTCCTGTAATAAATGCTGCTGCTATTTTTTTCTTCATGATAAATTCCTCCATTCGTCTGATTGATTTTTCCTCTTTCACTGATAATACGATTCTCCGGCACAAATCCATTCATTTTTTATCCTTTATTTTTTTATCATTATAACGTATTTTATTTATTATTTTTATTGAACTTTTGAACCTCTCATGCTATACTCGTTTTATGAAATTGAACTTTTATCTTGAAGCTCTTTTTTCAGGAGGAATTTATGAACTTAAAGGAAATTTTTGCTGACAGGCTCCGCTCTGCAATGAAACAGCAGAATCTAAAGCAGATAGATCTTGTACGTGCGGCTGAAGCCAGTCAGGTAAAGCTGGGAAAAAGTCATGTAAGCCAGTATGTCAGCGGCAAAACGCTTCCCCGTCCGGATATTTTGAACTTTCTTGCCGAAACGCTGCACGCCGATCCGGAATGGCTTATGGGTAATACCGAATTAAAACAGATCCAAAAAGATGATCCTCAAAAAGCGGATCCTGAAATTGAACTTATGGGAGGAACGAGAATGCGTAAATTTAAAAAGTCATCCAAGCTGGACAATGTATTATATGATGTCAGAGGCCCTGTTGTGGAAGAAGCCAACCGAATGGAGGAAGTCGGCACCCATGTGTTGAAACTGAATATTGGAAATCCTGCTCCTTTTGGATTCCGGACTCCCGATGAAGTAATCTACGATATGCGTCAGCAGCTTACAGAATGTGAAGGTTATTCTGATGCAAAAGGACTTTTTTCCGCAAGAAAGGCCATCATGCAGTATGCCCAGCTGAAACACATTCCCAATGTTTCCATTAGTGATATCTATACAGGCAATGGTGTCAGTGAACTGATCAACCTTTCCATGTCTGCACTTCTGGACAATGGTGATGAGATCCTGATCCCGTCACCGGACTATCCACTGTGGACAGCCTGTGCCACACTGGCAGGAGGAAAAGCAGTTCATTATATCTGTGATGAGCAGTCTGAATGGTATCCGGATATGGATGATATCGAGAAAAAAATCACTGATAAAACAAAGGCAATCGTAATCATCAATCCAAACAATCCTACCGGGGCGCTTTATCCAAGGGAGATTCTTCAGAAGATCGTAGACATTGCAAGACGTCATCAGCTGATTATTTTTTCAGATGAGATTTATGATCGTCTGGTCATGGATGGGGAAGAACATATTTCCATCGCTTCTCTTGCACCGGATCTTTTCTGCGTTACCTTCAGCGGATTGTCCAAATCCCACATGATCGCAGGCTATCGCATCGGCTGGATGATCTTAAGCGGAAACAAAAACCATGTACAGGATTATATTGAAGGAATCAACATGCTCTCCAACATGCGTCTCTGTTCCAATGTTCCCGCCCAGTCCATTGTCCAGACAGCGCTTGGCGGCCATCAGAGCGTAAACGATTATATTGTTCCCGGCGGAAGAATCTACGAACAGAGAGAGTTTATCTATAAGGCACTGACTGATATTCCGGGTATCACAGCGGTAAAGCCGAAAGCTGCTTTTTATATCTTCCCAAAGATCGATACGAAAAAGTTCAATATTACAAATGACGAACAGTTTGCCCTGGACCTTCTCCGGGAGAAAAAAATACTTCTGATCCATGGCGGCGGCTTTAACTGGAAAGAACCGGATCATTTCCGTGTGGTATATCTTCCCCGCATCGAGGTTCTTTCAAAAGCCGCAGGAAAGATCGCTGATTTCCTGAGCACCTATCAGCAGAGCTGAATACATTTTCAAAAAGATCCGGCAGGATTTCCGCCGGATCTTTTTCTGTCTGGAGCTCATACAATCAGTCCAGAAGCTCTTTCACCGCTTCCGGAGTAAATACCACTTTCTGAATATGATCCACCTCAATCTGATAAAGAGCATTGGCTGCAAGATGCTCTGCTGCCTGTTCCAGGTCACGGATTCCGGAAGTATCGGAATATTTCCGGATCACTGCATCCAGAGCCTCTCCTTCAATGATACATTCATAATCCTTCAGCCCCATTCTTTTCAGTACCTTAGGCAGTGCAAATTTTGAAAAGATTACCTTTTTTTCTTCCGGTGTGTAATCCGGGATCTCGATCACGGCAAATCGTGACATCAGCGGTGCACTGATCTGAGATTTGTCATTGGCAGTCGCAATAGGATAAACGCCTGATGTCGGAACCATGCACTCCATGTAATTATCTGTAAATCCCAGATTATCCAGAAGTGTCAGCAGGACATCTGCCGGATTTCCATTCCCTTTTCCTGAAGCTGCTTTGTCAAGCTCATTAATAATAAACACAAGGTTCGATTCACCAGCCATAGAAAAAGCCTCTAAAATGATTCCCGGCTTAGCGTTGGCATAAACCCGGGAACTTCCGGTCAGCTGTTCCGGATCATTGATCGAGCTCATATCCAGTGTTGTCCAGGGCAGCTTGAGGATTTTTGCCACCGCATAGGCAATCTGAGATTTTCCCGTTCCTGCAGGACCTACCAGAAGAAGACCATACGCCGGAAGTGTATGAGTCCTGTTGATCTGAATGATCGTCTCAATTATCCTCTGTTTTACTTTTTCCATCCCGTAAAGTGTTTCATCCAGAATCTTTCTTGCCTCATCCGGATCGATAGATTCAAAATAATTATTTTTCCACTGGATGTTCATCATAATGGAAAGAGCTCTCTGTGCATGCCGCCGTTCCTCCTGAGAAACCTCAGCGGAGCGGGCAACTGCCAGATTTCTTCTTGCCCAGAGGCGGATATTATCCGGAAGCGTACGTCCCGCACAGGTCATAAAATCTGTAATGCTCTGGAGACTGGTAAGCTTCATATCGTCTCCATCCTCTATCTCATCCTCATCTGCAGGCAGTTCTGCCGGCGCACTGCTGGCAAAAAGCCTCTCGATCATATACTGAAGGAATCCGTCTTCTGCCGAAAGCTTTTTTCCTCCTCCAAAAGCAATTTCACGGATCCTGTAAACGCAGTATCCCTCTGCTCTGTTTTCTCCGGAAAGCCGCACATTGATCCGGTTTTCGCCCAGCCATCGGATCAGGCTTACAAAACGGGCATCCACCTTTAAAATGTCTGCGCTGACTGCCTCTTTTTCCTCTTTGAACTCGAAAGAAGTACGATGAACCGGATTGGTAAACACACCACAGGAATGGTGTGACCACTGACACTTCTGGTTATCCAGGATCAGAATCGGCTTTTCCGGCGAAGCCTTGTCCTCATCAGACCGAATCGTAGTGTAGGTACATTCTGGTGTTGTTCCCTTTTCCGGAGTGTGGTTAAAATCAAAAACTGGCATAAATTACCTCCTCTATTGTTTTTCTCTTTTTATCAAATCTGTCAGTATTCCTGCCGCCGCCCCTGCCAGGGTAGGAAGCAGCCAGCCAAAGCCAGCCTCATATGCCGGAATCTTTCTTATAAGTAATGTAATCCCGGGCAGGATGATCCCGTGCTGATCCATCACCGTAAGAATACTGCTGATCCCGCAGAAAACTGCTGACCATGGGTAAATTCTCTGAAATCTGCCAATCCAGGGATGAAGCAAAGCCAAAAGGATCAGCAGGATTGCCATTGGATATATTGCATTTAATACAGGAACAGAAAATTTAAGAATCTGATCCAGCCCTACATTTGCGATCACCATGGACACAAATGCAAAAATCAGAACCCATCCCATATATCCGGGTTTTGGAAATACCTCTGCAAAATACTTTCCGCAGCAGCTGAAAAGTCCCACACAGGTATTAAAGCAGGCGATCACAAAAATCACCGCAAGGATCATCGTTCCCATTCTTCCAAAAAGCACATCTGCCATCGATACCAGCACTTCCGTTCCATTTGCGGCATCCGGACATACGATTCCGGAAAGCTTCCCCACATAGTTCAGCATGGCATAAACAACCAGAAGAAAAATTCCCGCGATCCATCCGGCAGAAATGGTTTCTTTAATCACGGTCTTTTCTTTCTTTATTCCTTTTGCCTGAATATTCAGGGTCACGATCATGCCAAAATTCAGAGCAGCCAGCGTATCCATGGTCTGATAACCGTCCAGGAATCCCTGAACAGCAGCCCCCTGCTGATACAGACCGGACGGACTGGCGCCTGTGGGATCCAAAATGCCGTTTCCTCTTATGTTTTCTATGACACTGGTGCCAAAAAGTACAACGATCAGCAGCAAAAGAACTGGGGTCAGCCGTTTTCCCAGATATTCTGTCAGCTTCTCCGGATGCATGGCAACCACTGCCGCGAGGCTGAAAAAAACAAGGGAATACAAAAGCTGCGGCAAGGAAGCCGAAACACCTTCCGGCATAAAGGGCAGTACCGCCATGGAAAAGGAAGTACTGGCCGTCCTTGGAATTGCAAGACAGGGACCGATTGCCAGATACAGAAGAAGAATATATCCAAATGCAAATTTCGGATGTACTCTCGACGCCAGTTTTTCAAGCCCTCCTGAAACCGTTACGGCGATCACGCCCAGAACAGGAATGCCTACAGCACTGACCGCAAATCCAAGAAATGCGATCCATGCATGTGTTCCTGCCTGAGCTCCCAGAAACGGTGGAAAAATCAGATTTCCGGCACCAAAGAACATGGAAAACAACGTGATCCCCATTAAAACTTTATTTTTTAAATTGAATTTCTCCATTTTTGTTCTCCTTTAGAAGTTCCTTTCGAGCCTAATCCAGTCTGATTCCTGCAAGCGCCTGGGCAAATGCATTATTCACAGGCTCTTTTGCCTCTTTCTGCTGTTGTTTCAAATATTTCTGTACGTCTCTTTTATTTACACCGGCGCCCTCCTTTTTCCTTCTTGCCTGGAAAGAGGACAGTTTTTCTTTATATCCACAGGAGCAGACAAACGTTTCTTCCTTTCCTTTTACAATCATTTCCATACGTTTATGACATTTTGGACAGCGTGCATTGGTTGTTCTGGAAACCGTTTCCCGGTATCCACATTCACGATCCTGGCACACCAGCATCCTGCTGTTTTTTCCATTGACTGCCAGAAGCCGTTTTCCGCAGTTGGGACAGATTTTATTTGTAATGTTGTCATGGCGGAAGGTTCCGTTTCCGGTTTTGATCTCATCAACGATCTCACAGGTATAATTCCGGATTTCTTTCAGGAACGTATCCTGCTTCAGCTTTCCTTTGGAAATATCCGCAAGCTTCTTTTCCCAGTCTGCGGTAAGCTCCGGTTTTTTCAGATCTTCAGGAACCAGTTCAAGAAGCTGCTTTGCCTTGGAAGTCAGGTAAATCTCATTTCCCTTTTTCTCCATCATAAAACTGTGGAAAAGCTTTTCGATAATATCCGCTCTGGTGGCAACGGTTCCCAGTCCTCCGGTTTCGCCCAGCGTTTTTGCCGCCTGGCGGTCTACGGCAGACAGATATTTCACAGGATTTTCCATCGCTGCAAGAAGGGACGCCTCTGTAAATCTTGCCGGCGGCTTTGTTTTTCCCTCTTTCAGACGGATGTCCCGGATCTTCAGTTTTTCTCCTTCTTTGTGCACCGGAAGACTCTGGTCTTTGATTTCCTGTTCATTTTCCTCCTCTTCATCCCGGTAATCCCCTTCATAAACTTCTTTCCACCCTGAAGAGATCACTGTTTTTCCGCTGGCAGCAAATACATAGCCACATGTCTCTGCCTCCATGGCGGTCTGTTCATATTCAAAGGACGGATACAGAACGCTCAGGAAGCGGCGTACCACCATGTCGTAGATCTTTCTCTCTTCATTTGTCATATGGTCAAGCTGAACAAACTGTTCTGTGGGAATAATGGCATGATGGTCACTGACCTTTTTATCATCCACAAAGCTTCCGTTTACCTGGACCGGTTTATTCATAAGCGCACCTGCCAGCTTCCGGTACGGTCCTGTGCCGCAGGCTTTCAGCCGTTCTTTTATGGTAGGTACTACATCCTTTCCGATGTAACGGGAATCTGTTCTGGGATACGTAAGAACCTTATGATTTTCATAAAGTCTCTGCATAATGTTCAATGTCTCTTTGGCTGAAAATCCATATTTCTGATTTGCCTCTCTCTGCAGGGTCGTCAGATCATAAAGTCCCGGAGACTGGGTTTTCCTGGGCTTTTTTGTTACCGAAGTAATGGTCAGAGCCCCATTTTTTATCTTTTCCCGGATCTCCTCTGCTTTTTCCTTATGGAAAGTGCGAAAACTTCCGCTTTTCTGGTCTTTCCAGGTCCAGACCACATCTCCGGCATTTACTGTGATCCCATAATACTCCTTTGGCTGAAAATGGCGGATTTCTTCCTCACGCATAGCGATAATGGCAAGGGTAGGCGTCTGTACTCGCCCACAGGAAAGCTGTGCATTATATTTGCAGGTCAGTGCTCTCGTTCCGTTCATTCCCACCAGCCAGTCTGCCTCTGCTCTGGCAGCTGCAGCCTTATAAAGAGCATTGTATTCTCTTCCGTCCTTCAGGTTATGGAAACCGTCTCGAATGGCTTTATCTGTTACCGATGAGATCCACAGACGGCGGATGGGCTTCTTACAGCCAGATTTATCAAGAATCCAGCGAGCTACCAGTTCCCCTTCTCTTCCTGCATCTGTGGCAATGATGATATCTCCTACATCTTTCCGGAAAAGCTGTGTTTTTACCGCATTATACTGTTTGGCAGTCTGACGGATCACCACCAGCTTCATATGGTCAGGCATCATGGGAAGTGTACTCATATCCCACTTCATATATTTTTTGTCATATTCCTCCGGATCCGCAAGAGTTACAAGATGCCCCAGCGCCCAGGTCACAATATATTCCTTACCCTCCAGACACCCGTTTCCTTTCTGACTGCAGTGAAGAACTCTGGCAATATCTCTGGCAACCGAAGGTTTTTCTGCAATTACAAGTGATTTCATAGATGCTTACCTCTCATATATGTTATTCTGACATTTCTCACAGAAATCATTTCTCCGTCTGTGAGAAACATTTTTTGCATAAAAGGATTGTAACACGACATGCAGAAAAATGCCATGGTAAACCCCATGGCATCTGTTTTTCTCTTATTTTTCTGATAACCTTCCGGACTGCAGCTGTTATTTTCCCATCTTATATCCGATTCCCCGGACTGTTTCGATAAGGTCACCGGCTTCTCCCAGTTTCTGGCGCAGGGTACGGATATGGACATCTACCGTTCTGCTCTCCCCGTCAAATTCATAGCCCCAGATCTGATTGAGAAGCTGTGTTCTGGACAGCACCATACCGCTGTTTTTCAGCAGGAGACAAAGCATCTCATATTCTTTCAGAGTCAGACTGACTGGTTCTTTATTTACCGTTACTATATGTCTGGAGGGACATACGTACAGACTTCCGACCCGGTATTCTTCTGCTCCTTTATCCTCTGCCCTGCGAAGCCTTGCACGGATCCTGGAGATCAGCTCCATCATGCGGAACGGCTTGGGAATATAATCGTCTGCACCACTGTCAAGCCCCATGACCGTATCATATTCACTGCCTCTTGCCGTAAGCATGATTACCGGCAGCTTTCTGGTATCCGGTCTTGCCCTTAATTTCTTTAATATGGAAAGCCCGTCCTCCTCTGGAAGCATAATATCCAGCAGAATCAAAGCCGGAAGCTCTTTCTCCATTTCTTTCCAGAACAGTGAAGGCTTTTCAAACCCTTTTGCATCCATGTCCTGACTTTTTAGTGTATATACCACAAGCTCTCTGATACTTTCATCATCTTCAACCAGATAGATCATCTGTTTACCTCCGGTTTCTCTCTTTTTTTACAGTATAATTTTCCTTCGTTAAATTTTCGGCAGGCTTCCGGTTAAATGATTGTAAAATCCTGTCTGAAATGGTATGATAGACTGAAATCTACAGGAGGATGCCATGTATTATTTTATCGTAAATCCGAATTCCCGCTCCGGAAAAGGAGCCGATATATGGAAAGCTCTGAGCAAAAGTCTGGATCAAAGAAACATACCCTATCAGGCCTGGCTGACAAAGTGCACCGGTCATGCCACAGAGCTGGCAGAAAAAATAAGTGCCTCTGCGGACGAAACTCACGGGATCACTCTGATCGCTGTAGGCGGTGACGGAACCATTCAGGAAGTACTGACCGGACTCAAAAATCTTCCGTTTGTCCGCTTCGGTTACATTCCCACCGGCTCCGGCAATGACTTTTGCCGCAGCATGCAGCTTCCCGGCAGGCCGGAGGAGGCTCTGGAAACCATACTCCATTCTGAAAAAACAGTGCCTGTGGATATATCCGAAATCACCTGCAACGGTTTTACCAGCCGTTTTGCCGTCAGCTGCGGTATTGGATTTGACGCGGCCGTCTGCCACGAGATCAGTGTTTCTCCTCTCAAAAAGGCGCTGAATCATCTGGGACTTGGCAAACTTTCCTATCTCCTCATTGGTATCAGGCAGCTTTTGTCTCTGCCTCCCACTTCCATTTCCATAGACACGGATGCCGACATGGAACGCACTTATGACAAAGTTTTTCTTACTGCAGTCATGAATCAGAAATATGAGGGCGGAGGTTTCCGCTTCTGTCCCTGTGCAGACCCCTCAGATGGTCTTCTTGATGTATTTGTGGTCGAAGGTATGGGAAGGCTCCGTCTGATCTTCTGCCTTTTCCTTTCCATTTTTGGCAGACACACCTGTTTTCGGGGAGTCCACCTGCTGCGCTGCCAGAAGATCAGGGTCAAAAGTTCAAAATCCCTTGCCATACATAGAGACGGAGAGTCCGCCGGACTCGGAACTGAATTTACCGTTTCACTGACAAAAGAAAAACTGCAGGTCATCATTCCCTGATGATCTGCAGTTTTTTATTAGTTAAAGCCATAAAATTTCTGACAGAGCTTATAGGCCGCAATGAATGTTTTGCGCCCTCCCTTGCCGGGAAGGTTGGAAGCGCATCCCATGATTCCCCAGCGCAGTCTGTAATAAACGCGGCGGTCTTCTTCCCTTATATATTCCATCAGCTCTTTCTTTTTATCAAGCGCCTCCTGCGTTTCCGCGCGGATCAGCATGACGGAAGAAATCGTTGTGATGATTTCCAGATAGCTGAGCATATATTTCCTCAGATGACGTCGGTTGTTAAATTTGATCTTATGGAATACATCTACCATGATCCTGTTTACACGAAGCTGCTGATCGATCCTTTTGATCATCACTTTTTCATTAACAGACTGATCGTCACGTCCGATGAAATATCTGTAGAAATTCACGTCCAGATAATACATCTTTTTGACATAGGGAAGAGGTTCAAATGCAAAGATATTATCCACATAAAAAGTATGCTTAGGAAGCTCCAGTCCACATTCATGGAGAAGCTTGGTGCGGTAGATCATGGAGTGCATAAGAAGATATTTTCCCTTATGCATATGTACCTTGTCCCATCCGAAGATCTCGTTGACCGGAAGGCAGTGCCTGTACTGCATCACTCTTTTTCTTTTGGCTCCCTGCTTCTCATAAACAAAGTTGCTGATCAGAAGGTCTACCGTCTCCGGTCCTCTGATCAGATCGCTGAGAGTCTTAAGAATCTGTGCATAAGCCTCTGCATTTACCCAGTCGTCACTGTCGACAACCTTAAAGTAAAGTCCTGTCGCATTGCGGATCCCGGCGTTTACCGCTTCTCCGTGACCACCGTTTTCCTGATGGATGGCTTTCACAATCGTCGGATATTTTCTTTCATAAGAATCTGCAATCTCCGCTGTTCTGTCAGAGGATCCGTCGTTTACCACAAGAATCTCCACGTCTTCTCCGCCTGCAAGCAGAGAATCAATGCATTTTTCCATATAAGACTCTGAATTATAGCAGGGAATTGCAATACTTAACAGTTTCATTTAACTTCCTCCTTCATGTACTTCACATAAGCGCCGAATGCAGATGGAATGGCATACTGCATTTCAGACTGCTTTTTATCTGCAAAAATCAGTTTTCTGTTTGTTATCGGTTCCAGAGAGGATACTCTTATGAGATATCCGGTCATTCTCCATTCAATGTGGGAAAAAATGTGCTTTGCCGGCTCCAGTTCCCTGATAAACAAAGGTTCCAGATCCATATCTTTTACTTTTTCCAGTGCTTCCTCCTGAGTCAGGCATCCTTTTATATTCGGAAGCTCATACAGGCCTGCCAGAAGACCTCTGGACGGACGTTTCTGTATGGCAGTCCTCTCCCCGTCCTGAATCACCAGCACTGTCCTGTCTTCAATCCTGCGTGCCTTCTTGGGCGCTTTTACCGGAATTTCCTCTGTGGTGCCATGGAGCTGTGCCATGCACAGCTTCTGTACCGGACATTCCGTACATCTAGGCTGACCATTTGGCACACAAACTACCGCGCCAAGCTCCATCAGGGCCTGATTCAGATCGCCCGGGCAGTCCGAAGGCATAATCTCAAGAAGCATCTGTTCCATATTTTTCCGGACAGACTGCTTCATGATGTCTTCTCTGCTCTCCCGAATTCTGGAAAGCACCCGAAGAACATTTCCGTCTACTGCCGGAACCGGAATTCCATATGCAATAGAGGCAATGGCTCCGGCTGTATAACTCCCTATTCCTTTTAACGAGAGAAGCGCTTCATAGGATTCAGGAAGTTTTCCGTTATATTCTGTCACAACTGTCCGGGCCGCTTCCTGCATGTTCCGGACACGATTATAATACCCCAGTCCTTCCCAAAGCTTCATCAGTTTTTCTTCCGGACAATCTGCAAGAGCACGTACATCCGGAAGTTCTGTAATAAAACGGATAAAATATGGCTTCACTGCCTCCACCCGGGTCTGCTGCAGCATAATCTCCGATACCCAGGTATAATAGGCATTCTGCTGGTCTCTCCATGGAAGAATCCGTTTGTTGATCTGGTACCATTCAAGCAGAGGGCGCACAAATTCGTCTGACATATGTGATTTAAGTTCCATGGGGCACCTCCAGATCTATGGTTACCGGATCACGGATTTCCATAGATGACTCTCCTACCAGACAGTCATAAGCCAATATTCTGACTCCTGCACTGGCAGCTTCCCTTAATACCATCCCGAATTCCGGGTGTGTGTTCCAGTTTGGCTGAAAATATCTGACATCTTTCATCTGGATCACAAGAAGAAGATATGCCTCATAGCCTTCCTCCATACACTGGATCAGTTCCCGCACATGCTTCACGCCCCGCTCTGTAGGCGCGTCCGGAAAACGTACCACATTCTCTTCCTCAAGAGTCACACCCTTGACCTCCATAAAAGCCTTCCTGACAGAGGATTCAATATAAAGATCAAATCTGGAATTTCCATATTTTCTTTCTCTGTACACAGAAACATCCTCTGGAAAAAATCCGCCTTTTAAAAGCCATTCCTCAGCCGCCTTGTTTGGCGCCTGGGAATCCATATTGATCCAGCGTCCTTCCTTGCACACACTGATCAGATCATATCTGGTCTTCCGTGACGGATTCTGTCCCTCCTCAAGGATCACCTCATATCCGGGAATCAGAAGCTCCCGGCATCTTCCTGTATTTTTTACATGCACGGTTTCCGTCTGCCCGTCCAGTTCCACATGCGCGATAAAACGGTTGGGACGATCCAGAAACCTTGCCTTTACCGTATGGCTGTAATTCATCTCTGTAACCTCGTTGCTGTCATCAAGTGGCTCTATTGTATCACATGTCTTTCGCTTTTTCCAGAAACAGTTGATTTTTTTGTCTCCCCTGTGTATAATCCAAACTGTCAAAACAGAATCTAAAACACCATATAATTATAATAGGAAGGTATTTTATGGACAGTATTATTTTTGATGTAGACGGAACCCTGTGGGATTCCACAGAAATTGTTGCAAGATCCTGGGATGCTTACCTGCGCCAGAAAGAGCACCTGAATATATCAGTCACTTCCGAAAGACTGATGGGACTTTTCGGACAGACGCTTTCCGCTATTGCAGCCCAGCTCTTTCCTGACATGCCGAAGTCAGAACAGCTTCGTCTTATTGACGGCTGCTGTCAGGCAGAGCATGAGGCGCTTCTGGAAACCTGTGCACCTCTTTATAAAGATCTGGAAGAAACTCTCAAATATCTTTCTGAAAAATATCCTCTTTATATTGTCAGCAACTGCCAGGCAGGATATATTGAGGTATTTTTAAAAACCTCCGGTCTTGGCAGATATTTCAAAGGACACCTGTGCTTTGGAGATACCGGTCTTGAGAAAAATGACACTCTTCTTCGCCTGATTGAGCTTCATAACCTGAAATCTCCGGTCTATGTAGGAGATACTATGGGGGATTTTCTAGCCTGCCGAAAAGCTGAGGTTCCTTTTGTATTTGCTTCCTATGGCTTCGGAGAAGTTCCGGAACCTGATTTCCGGATCTCCAGTCTCCCGGATCTTACCACCTTATTTTAAACCGTACTTCATAAATGATGAAAAACAGCATGGAAATCGGATTTCCCGAACTCCATGCTGCTTTTTTATTTATATACATAATGCTGTTATTTCTTTATACATTTATTTTTGATGTACCATACCAATCCGCCCAGAATCACTGTCAGAACTATAATATAGCCGATCTTTGCTGCAACCGTTGTTGTATAAGAATCGATAAAAGTGGCAATACCGATGAGAACAAGTGAAAGTCCTGACCCTTTCTCCATTTTTTTCTCATCATACTTTTTCTTCCGAAGCTGTGAATTTCCACCTTTCATAAAGAATGATCCGTTTCCTGTCATAAGCATGATTCCTACGATCAGGGATATTCCTGCAAGCATAAAATCAAAAGATCTGCTCATATTTTCTTATTCCTCCATTTTCTTTAGTAAAAACATACGATCGGCACATTATAGTCGATCAGGCTGTAAAGCACAGCCGCATTTTCCGGCGGAAGATTTATGCAGCCATGAGAACCGCTTGTCAGATAAATATCTCCGCCAAACTCTCCTCTCCAGGGAGCATCGTGAAAGCCGATCCCGCCATCAAAAGGCATCCAGTATTCTACCGGTTCTTCATACTCATAAGTTCCATCCGGTTTTTTCTCTCCACGAAGCACATCCGGGCTTTTCTTAAAGTACAGAGTAAAGATTCCTGCATGTGTCTGTCTGTCTGCATAGCTCATATTTCCGGATACAAAATCCGACTCAAATATAATGGAACCAGACTGATAATAGTACATATGCTGATTACTCAGATCCACTTCAATATAAGTATTTCCAAGATCATTTACCCCATGGGAATTTGCAGTCTGCTTATAAACAGGCTCTCTCGTAGTCTGAGTTCCTGACTGGACCTCCTGTGAAAGCTGAGCCGCCTCTGCCGCCTGGTCGATGGCCCACCCATATACAGAACTGGATACATAAACTGTCCGTCCACTGGTGGTATAAAACTCTCTTTCCGTACCAACCGTATTATAATTTGCGGCAAGCTGTGCTACATAGTCTGCAATATGCTGGTTAAAAGTATTGTCATCCCAGATCAGCTGACCTCTTTCATCAAACTGCAGCCAGTCCTTAATGGTATTTCCATCAAGAGTTACTGTCTGATCTCCAAAGGTATATGTGATGTTGGCTCTTGTATAATTTTTACATGCCTCAAGTGCAGACTGAAGTTCCGGATCATTCTGTGTGACAGAAGCTTCCACATATGCCTCTGAGGTACTTCCCAGATCCACCGTATCTCTGTTTTCGGACACTGCCTGATCCAGAATACGGTATGCCTCTTTTACATTCAGCTGTGTTCCCTGAGTCTCCGGAACAATCTGAAACTGATTATCCTTAAATGCCACATACGCATTTTCCGCTACTGTCTGATTCTCCGGTTTTGCACAGTTCAGCGAAAGCACCTGCTGCTGAAGAAGAGTTCTGTCATAAGACACCTGTTCCGATACCGTATAACTTTTCTGTTCGTAATAACCCCGGATCCATTCATATGGTTTTTGCGATTTCAAAAGCTGAAGCGTCTCTCCGGAAGACAAATACTGATAATCGATCAGATCTCCCGAAATTGTCTGGGGTTCCTGGTTCCGGGCAGCCACCTGCAGAGAATAATTCTGTACTTTGGCTGCAAGTGCCTGTTCCGCCTCGTATGCCGTCATACCGGAACAGTTGATCCCATTGATCCATGTCCCTTCAAAAAACCGGTCTGCATAATAATAGGAAACCGCACCATATGCACAGCCGGCGGCAACGACCGCCATGGCCGCAATCATACCGGTGATTTTCAGCCCCTTATGCTTTCTCCGCCTTTTTTCTGAAGGAAACGTCATTTTTTCTTCTATGTCATCCATGGGAACATATTTGACCGGCTGTGGTCTGGCTGACTTACTTCTTCTTTTTTGTTGTGGAGCTGCCGATTCCTCATCGTCTTCGTCATATCCCTCATCTTCATATTCTTCCTCGGGTTCATACTCTTCCTCGGGTTCATACTCCTCTTCAGATTCGTAATCTTCCTCCGTTTCTGTGGGGTAATCCTTTTCTTCAGTATCCTCCATAATCCTGTCCATGGCTGCATTGATTTTTCTTTCAATATCCCGGTCTGTCTCACCGGACTCCCCGAAACCGGCAGGCATGTTTTTTCTTTTATCCTTACTGCTCATCTATTTTTGTTCTCCTCAAATGCAACATCCAACACTGTATATTTCCGTTTTCCCGGAATGTTTCCATTATAGCATACTTTCGTCATTTTGTGCTACCTTATAATAGCAGATTTCGTTACTTCTATTGTATCCGTCATAATACATTTTATCCTGAAAAAACAGGGCAGATGAGCATACAATTTCTCATACGAAAACAGCAGATTCCGGCTTCTCTGTCGGAATCTGCTGCTTACAGTAGCATTAAGATTTATTTTTCGATAAGAAGTGACTCTCCTGTCATCTCTGCCGGTTTTTCCATTCCCATCAGTTCGATCAGGGTTGGAATGATGTCTGCAAGACATCCGCCCTCTTTCAGAGTATATTTCGGGTCTGCATTTACAAGAATAAACGGAACCGGATTTGTAGTATGAGCGGTAAATGGTTCTCCGGTCTCATAATCTACAAGCTGCTCTGCGTTTCCATGGTCCGCGCAGATAAACATCTGACCGTTTACTTCTTTCACAGCCTCAACAGCTCTTCCCACACACTCGTCTACAGTTTCCACAGCCTTGACTGCAGCTGCCTCCACGCCGGTGTGTCCAACCATATCCGGGTTGGCGAAGTTGATGATCACCACATCATATTTATCGGACTTGATCGCCTCCACAAGCTTATCACATACCTGTGGTGCACTCATTTCCGGCTGAAGGTCATAAGTAGCAACCTTCGGGGATTTTACAAGGATTCTGTCCTCTCCCTTATTCGGCTCTTCCACACCGCCATTAAAGAAGAAAGTAACATGCGCATATTTTTCAGTTTCTGCAATACGAACCTGTGTCATATCATGTGCTGCCAGATACTCGCCAAAGGTATTGTGAAGCTGTACTTTATTGAATGCCACCATTTTATTCTGAATGGTATCGTCGTAGTTGGTAAAGCATACGAAAGTCACATCCAGTTTTTTCTCGCGCGCGAATCCCTTGAAGTCATCATCACAGAATGCTCTGGTGATCTCACGGGCACGGTCCGGACGGAAGTTGAAGAATACCACGGAATCCTTATCCTGGACAGAAGCCACTGGTCTGCCGTCCTTCTCGATCACAGTCGGAAGAACAAATTCATCGGTCTTTTCGTTGTCATAGGATGCCTGAACTGCCGCTGCCGCATCTGTACCCTTCACACCTTCGCCTTTTGTCAGGGCATTGTATGCCAGTTCCACACGATCCCAGCGGTTATCTCTGTCCATTGCGTAGTAACGGCCGGAAACCACCCCAATCTCGCCTACGCCGATTTCCTGCATCTTAGCCTGAAGCTGTTCGATATATCCCTTACCGGAAGCCGGAGGTGTATCACGACCATCCAGGAAACAGTGTACATAAACCTTTTTCAGGTCCTCTCTCTTAGCCATCTCAAGCAGTCCGTAAAGATGAGTGATATGGCTGTGGACACCGCCGTCAGAAAGAAGTCCCATAAAATGGATGGCGGAATCATTGTCTTTCGCATTCTTCATTGCTGCAAGAAGAGCCTCATTTTTAAAGAAATCACCGTCATTGATCTCCTTGGTGATTCTGGTCAGTTCCTGATATACGATGCGGCCTGCGCCCATATTCATATGTCCAACCTCAGAGTTTCCCATCTGACCGTCCGGAAGGCCGACTGCCAGTCCGCTTGCATTTCCCTCTACAAAAGGACACTCAGCCATCAGTCTGTCCATAACCGGAGTTTTCGCTTCATATACCGCGTTTCCGTCATGTCTTTCATTCAGTCCATAACCGTCAAGGATCATTAAAACAGTTGGTTTTTTGCTCATAATGTTCTCCTTTTTGTATGATTTCCCCGCGAAAACCGCGGAGTATTTTCTAACATCTGTTCACATACTATATAGTACCAAAAATCAGGAATTTTTCAAGGATTTTCCCCGAAAAATTCCTGATCTTTCCCTTTCTTATTCTCCGTATACCCGAAGCATACTGGAAATCTTATGTACAGAGCTTCTTCCGGACAGTTCCTCCATAGCGGTGCGGAAATCTCCTTCCCGAACTTTTCCCGTGATCACAACCACCTCTGCCCTGTCGTTTGGACGAGTCTGTTTCTGGATGATCTGGGCAACGCTGACATGATACTTGGCAAAAACTGCAGTCATCTCCGCCAGTACACCACAGCGGTCTTCTACATGAAGGCGCAGAAAATAGCGATTATAGGTGTCTGCCATTTTTTTCACCGGAATATTTTTATAGCAGGTACATCCGATCCTTGCACAGCAGTCTGCCTTGATATTACGCGCAATATCAAAAACATCTCCCACCACTGCACTGGCTGTGGGGAGTTCTCCTGCTCCTCTTCCAAAAAACATGGCATTTTCTACGGCGTCTCCGTTTACAAAAACTGCATTGTAGGAGTCATTAACAGATGCCAGCGGATGAGAGCTTGGGATCAGCATAGGGCATACGTAGGCCTCAATTCCCTCTTCTGTATTTTTTGCCACACCAAGAAGCTTGATGTCGCATCCCATTTCCTTGGCGTAGCGGATATCCTTGGCGGATATTTTGGTGATTCCCTCGATATAAACGTCGTCAAAAACAACCCTGGAATTAAATGCAACAGAAGCAAGAATCGCAACCTTGCGTCCGGCATCCAGACCTTCTATATCTGCCGTAGGATCTGCCTCTGCATATCCAAGCTCTGTGGCAAGAGCAAGGGCTTCCTTAAATTCCATTCCTTCCTGTGTCATTTTGGTCAGGATAAAATTCGTGGTGCCATTTACAATACCCATGACCTCTCTCATGTGATTGCCGGCCAGGCACTGCTTCAGCGGACGGATGATGGGGATCCCTCCGGCAACAGCCGCCTCAAACAGGAAATCCACCTGGTGTGCTTCTGCCATATCCAGAAGCTCCTTGCCATGAACAGCGATCAGGTCTTTGTTTGCAGACACCACATGTTTGCCGGCTTCCAGAGCGGCCAGGATGCAGGTTCTTGCCGGCTCGATTCCTCCCATCAGCTCGATCACGATATCGATCTCCGGATCGTTCAGGATCTCCTCCCAGTTGTTGGTAAGTACAGAGGGATCGTCAACTCTGGCAGCTGCTTTTTCCAGATTACGGACCATGATCTTTTTGATCCTGATCTCACTGCCGATCTTGGCCTCCATTTCCTCTTTCTGTCCTTTTAGTACTTTATAGACACCAGTGCCTACCGTACCAAGCCCCAGAAGGGCGGCATGAATGATCTTCTTCTCCATTACAGGTTCTCCTTTCTGATGGAATGTAAATGTTGTTCTTATAGTAGATGAGAAAAAGATATTTGTCAAGTAAAGCGATAAAGCATTTTTCTCATCATCTGTTCCATAAACAGTTTCATCTGCGGTGTAACGTATTTGTTCCGATGATATACCAGCTGGCTCCACATTGTGATCTCTTCACATTCCGTATCAAGGATCACCAGATCACCATTTTTAATGTGCTCCTCCACGACATACTCCGGAAGAAAGGAAATTCCTTTGTTCTTCAGCAAAAACCGGGTGATCACATCTGTATTTCCAACTTCCCACACCGGATGGAGCTCATAGCCTTTTGCTGCCAGGGACTGTTCCAGCGCATAACGGTAACTGATTCCTTTTTCCGTAAGAAACAGAGGTTCCTGAAGCAGCCGACTGACAGAAATCTGCTTTTTCCCGCCAGAGAAGAATCCTTTGAGGCAACAAAATGTATTTTTTCCGGCTGTTCCAATACCTTGATCCACTCAGGAAAATAAAACTTTTTATCCAGAAAAAACAAAATATCAATATCATTTTGTCTGAGCATCTGCAAAAGTTCCGGAACGAGAGCCGTACAGGTGCTGATCTCCACATGGGGGCACTGCTGACTAAACTCCATGATAACAGAAGGCAGGATACTGGTCACATAGGCTTCACAGGTTCCAATGTGCAGTTTTCCGGATATCTCTTCCGGTTCCTGTACGATGCTTTCTGCTTTTCTCATAGAATCCAGAATCTCCAGGGCGTAAGGCAGAAGTCTTTCTCCGGCCTGTGTCAGCTTCACCTGTTTCCCGATCCGTTCAAACAGCTGGGTTCCAAGCTCCCCTTCCAGCTGTTTGATCTGCATTGTGACAGCAGACTGAGAATATCCCAGCTGTTCTGCCGTCTTAGAAAAGCTCTGTACCTCTGCAATTCTTACAAAAGTAATTAAATTTCTTATCTCCATTTGATTTCCATTCAAAATTTTTGAATACTTTTATAAAATCTATGAATTCTACAAATCATATTTTTATAGTAGCATTACAGGAAATACAAGTCAAGGAGGCAATTGCCATGAACATAGAAACTCAGCCCGTCTGCCATTCTGTTCCCAGTGAAACACTGACTCACCTGGAAAATCAGGATATTCCTTCTCATGGACGTCCGGTTCAGACTGTATATTCAGAAATGCTCCGTGATGTTTATTCCAATACACTTTTGATCCAGCATCCGCGCAGCTTTTCCTGTGTGCCTTCCACTGCCTCTCTCCTTTCCTGGATGGGCGATGTCATGACAAACGCCTACAATCCGCATGCAAGCTGTCAGGTTAATGCCCCGGCGCCGGATCTGATTGAAAAAAAGCTGATCCGCTGGATGTGTGATCTTGCCGGATATCCCGCTTCCGGAGGAGGTCTCTTTGTCTCCGGAGGTTCCATTGCCAATCTGACAGCACTTACCGCAGCCAGAGATGCACGCCTGACCTACGACGAACGCAGCCGTGCCATTATTTATGTTTCTGATCAGACACATTCTTCTGTGGCAAAAGGACTGCATATCATCGGCTTCAGCCAGGAGCAGATTCATATCATCCCTGCAGACAGCCGTTTCTGCATGGATATGGATAAGCTTCAGACAGCTGTAAAAAAAGATGTTTCCAATCATAAAAAGCCTTTTGCCGTCATTGCATCCGCAGGTACGACAAACACAGGGAGTATTGACCCCATTGCAGATATTTCTGCACTTTGCAAAAAATATGACATGTGGCTTCATGTAGACGGGGCAATCGGTGCTTCTGCCTTGTTATCCGATAAGCATAAAAAAAATCTGTCCGGGATCGAACTCTCTGACAGTCTCAGCTGGGATGCTCACAAATGGCTGATGCAGACTTACGGCTGCAGTATTGTACTGGTACGGGATCAGTCTTTTCTTGTAGACAGTTTTGCCGCCCATCCAGAATATCTTAAGGATGCAGAAAACTTTGATGGCAGCGTAGAATTCTGGGATCTGGGACCGGAACTGACCCGTCCGGCAAGAGGACTGAAATTATGGCTTACGCTTCAGACTATGGGAACCGAAGGTATTGCAAGCGCCATTGATCATGGCTGTGCTCTTGCAGAGCTTGTAGAAAAAACAGTTTCCCGGAATCCTCAATGGGAAATTGTTTCTCATGCACAGCTGGGAATCATTAATTTCCGTTACATCGGGGATGGAAATTTGCACAGATTTTTACCACGGAACTGCTTGGCAGAAAGGTTCTCAGAATGTGCACCATTCATCCGGAAACAACCGAAAAGGATATCTGTGATACCCTGGAACGCGTAATGAACGCAAAGGCCATTTCCGGCTTGTCCGTACATTAAGTCCAGAAAAAAAGCAGCATATCAAAAATGATATACTGCTTTTTTGTATGTCTTATTTGTAGTTTACGATCTTTCCGAAATCTTCTTTCAGGGAAGCGCCGCCTACCAGACCGCCATCGATGTCGTTCTGTGCGAACAGTTCCGGAGCAGTTGCAGCGTTTACAGATCCGCCGTACTGGATACGGATTGCTTCTGCAGTTGCCTCATCATAGATTTCAGCGATGCATGCACGGATATCTGCACAAACTTCCTGAGCCTGCTCAGTAGTAGCTGTTTTGCCTGTTCCGATAGCCCAGATCGGCTCGTAAGCGATCACTGCTGTTTTAGCCTGATCTGCTGTTACGCCCTGAAATCCAACCTTAACCTGCTGACGGATGAAATCCATAGTCACGCCCTGCTCTCTCTGAGTAAGAGTCTCACCGCAGCACATGATCGGAGTAATACCATGTTCAAAAGCTTTGAGCATTTTTTTGTTTACATCCTCATTTGTCTCACCAAAGTAATCTCTTCTCTCAGAATGTCCGAGAACTACATATTTTACGCCTGCATCTGTAAGCATAGCCGGGGAGATCTCGCCTGTGTAAGCGCCTTTCTCCTCAAAGTACATGTTCTCTGCACCAACCTGAATGTTGGTATCCTTGCAGGCTTCAACAACCGGAATGATGTCGATAGCCGGTACGCAGAATACTACGTCAACTTCTTCGTTTTTTACAAGTGGTTTCAGAGTTTCTACTAATTTAACCGCCTCGCTTGGAGTCATGTTCATTTTCCAGTTTCCAGCGATGATTTTCTTTCTTGCCATGATGATAATCTCCTATCTTATTTAATAATTGCTTTCGATTATTTATCGTTAGCTGCTGCTACGCCCGGAAGCTCTTTTCCTTCCAGGAACTCCAGAGATGCACCGCCGCCAGTGGAAATATGGCTCATCTTATCGCCAAATCCAAGCTGGTTTACAGCTGCTGCAGAGTCACCGCCGCCGATAATGGTAGTAGCATCTGTTTCTGCAAGAGCTTTCGCTACAGCGATCGTTCCTTTTGCAAGAACCGGGTTCTCGAATACGCCCATCGGTCCGTTCCATACTACAGTCTTAGCTGTTTTTGCAGCTTCCGCGTAGATTTCTGCTGTCTTCGGTCCGATATCCAGTCCAAGTACGTCTGCCGGGATTGCATCGCAGTCCACATAATCAACATCGATCTCAGCGTCGATCGGGTTCGGGAAAGATTTTGCGATAGCTGTATCTACCGGAAGAAGAAGCTGTTTGCCAAGAGACTCTGCCTTTGCAAGCATTTCCTTACAGTAGTCAAGTTTTGTATCATCAACCAGAGAAGCACCTACTTCCAGTCCTTTTGCTTTCAGGAAAGTATAAGCCATTCCACCGCCGATGATCAGTGTATCGCATTTTTCAAGAAGGTTGGAAATAACATTCAGTTTATCAGCAACCTTTGCGCCTCCAAGAATTGCAACAAACGGTCTTACCGGAGTTTCTACTGCATTTCCAAGGAAGTCGATTTCTTTCTGCATCAGATATCCAACCGCGCAGGTGTCGATAAACTCTGTTACACCAACGTTAGAGCAGTGTGCTCTGTGAGCGGTTCCGAATGCATCATTTACAAATACGTCAGCAAGGGAAGCAAGGTCTTTGCTGAATGCTTCGCCGTTCTTTGTCTCTTCTGCACGATAACGTGTATTCTCAAGAAGAACGATCTCGCCATCGTTCATAGCGTCAACTGCTGCTTTCACTGTGTCATCAACAACAACCGGGCTTGCAACGAATTTTACTTCCTGGCCCAGAAGCTCAGAAAGACGAACTGCTACAGGAGCAAGAGACAGTTCAGGCTTCGGCTCTCCCTTCGGTTTGCCAAGGTGAGAGCAGAGGATTACCTTTCCACCATCAGCAACGAGTTTCTTAATTGTAGGAAGAGCTGCAACAAGACGGTTCTCATCTGTGATCTTACCTTCTTTGAGCGGAACGTTAAAGTCGCATCTTACCAGAACTTTCTGGCCTTTTACGTTGATATCATCAACTGATTTTTTATTTAATCCCATGATTGTATAACCTCCGAATTATAATAACTAAAAAAGGGTCCGGTCCTTATCAGACCGGACCCCTTGCTGAGTCTATTTCACTCTTTCGTATTAAACGAATCAAGCTCCAAGAAGTTTGCCAAAGTGTTTGATTGTACGAACCATCTGGCTTGTGTAGGAGTTCTCGTTGTCATACCAGGATACAACCTGAACCTGTGTTGTTCCGTTGTCAAGCGGAAGAACCATAGTCTGAGTAGCATCGAACAGAGAACCATAGGTCATTCCTACGATATCGCTGGATACGATCTCATCCTCATTGTAACCAAAGGACTCGTTGGAAGCTGCTTTCATAGCTTCGTTGATCTGCTCTTTTGTTACAGTTCCTTCAACAACTGCTGTAAGGATTGTAGTAGAACCTGTTGGGGTCGGAACACGCTGAGCAGCACCGATAAGTTTGCCGTTCAGTTCCGGAATAACAAGACCGATTGCTTTTGCAGCACCTGTGCTGTTCGGAACGATATTAACTGCTGCTGCACGGGATCTTCTCAGATCGCCTTTTCTCTGCGGTCCGTCAAGTGTCATCTGATCGCCTGTGTAAGCGTGGATTGTGCACATGATACCTGTCTTGATAGCTGCAAGATCGTTGAGAGCTTTTGCCATCGGAGCAAGGCAGTTTGTTGTACAGGATGCAGCGGAGATGATCTTGTCTTCGCTTGTAAGACCTTCGTGGTTTACATTGTAAACGATTGTTTTAAGGTCGTTTCCTGCCGGAGCGGAAATGATAACGTGTTTAGCACCAGCATCGATATGAGCCTGAGCTTTATCCTTGGATGTGTAGAAACCTGTACACTCAAGAACTACGTCTACGCCGATTTCTCCCCATGGAAGCTCTGCAGCGTTTGCTTTTGCATAAATTTTGATTTCTTTTCCGTCAACTGTAATGGAATCCTCACCAGCTACTACTTTGTCACAGAGAGCATATCTGCCCTGAGTTGAGTCATATTTTAATAAGTGAGCCAGCATTTTCGGGGATGTAAGGTCGTTGATAGCAACGATTTCAAATCCTTCTGCTCCAAACATCTGACGGAAAGCCAGACGACCGATACGGCCAAATCCATTAATTGCAACTTTTACTGCCATGATAAATTCCTCCTATGAATTAAATGGTTGATTATGGCGCCTCTCAATTGTTAAGGAAACGTCAACCTGAACATATTGTATCGAATCTCATACAAAAATTCAAGACTATTTTGGAAAAAACATTACAAAAATGGTAAATCTCTGTGCTATAATCGGATCATAATGGATGTAATGGAGGATTTATTATGAAAAACCAGATTTTATGGGACTGTCACATGCATTCCTCTTTTTCAGCAGATTCCCGGACAGATATGGAGGACATGATCCGGGAAGGGATTTTACGGGGACTTGACGGAATCTGTTTTACCGAACATTTAGATCCGGATTACCCTCCTACGCCGGACGGTCAGATCTTTCACCTGGATCTGCCGGCTTATAAGGACCATCTGACCGGTTTAAAAGAAAAATACAGAGACCGGATGACTGTAAACTTCGGGATTGAATACGGGCTTCAGCCTCATCTGAAACAAAGATTTGACCAGGAAACACAACTGTATCCTTTCGATTTTGTCATTGGTTCTTCTCATGTAGTCCACGGTTATGACCCTTATTACAGCGAATTTTTTCAGAACCGTCAGGAGTCTGACTGCTACCGGGAATATTTTGAATCGATTCTGGAAAATCTCCGTGTCTTTTCCGATATAGATGTCTACGGACACATTGATTATATTGTACGGTACGGCCCCAATCAGAACCGCTGTTACAGCTATGAACGTTATCAGGATGTCCTGGACGAAATCCTGCGCACTCTGATCCATAAAAATATCGGTATCGAAATCAATACCGGAGGCTATCATTACGGACTGGGCGAGCCCAATCCCTGCTGTTCTGTGATCCGCCGCTACCGGGAACTGGGCGGTGAGATCATTACCGTGGGCGCAGATGCCCATTCCCCGGATAAAATCGCCTTCGCATTTGACAAGGCTGCAGCCGTACTGAAAGACTGTGGTTTCCGGTATTACACCATATTTAAAGGAAGGAAACCGAAGTTTATCCGATTGTAGAAACTTGACATTTTACCTCCATCCTTTTAAGATGAACTATAAACGGAATCAAAATGTTTCCGCACATTTTCATAGATTTAAGCATATGCTTTAAATTCACAGCAAAGGAGAAATTATTATGGCAAAAAAAAGACTCCAGAAAAAAAAGGCTGCCGCAGCCAGACTAGAAACAAAAAAAGTAGAACCGATTAAAGTCGAAACAAAAAAAGTGGACTCTCCCAAGTTATCCGCCCGCCCGGAGGAAGAAGCTGTTTATCAGGCACGTCTCAACCGTCATCTGGATGAACTGAAATGGCTTTACTGCGAACTTTATCAGGATAATCCTTATGTTACCATGCATCTGGATGATCTTCTGGATGAACTGAAAAATTTCTACGATGCACGAAACACAGAGCTGAAAGCTTCTGATCTTGCCCGCGAAAAGGATCCTGCATGGTACAAGCGCAACGATCTTAACGGAATGATGATGTATGTAAACTCTTTTGCCAAAACTCTGAAAGGGCTGGAGAACAAACTGGATTATGTGCAGGAATGTAATGTAAATTATCTGCATCTGATGCCGCTTCTTTCCTCCCCGAAGGGACGCAGTGACGGCGGCTATGCCGTGGCAGATTTCCGCAGTATTCAGGAAGAACTGGGAACCATGGAGGATTTCGCTCATGTTACCTCCGAATGTCATAAACGCGGCATCAGTGTATGTCTTGATTTTGTCATGAACCATACTTCTGAGGATCACCAGTGGGCAAAGCGTGCCCGTGCAGGCGAAAAAGAATATCAGGACCGTTACTTCTTCTTTGATTCCTATGATGTCCCGGAAATGTATGAAAAAACCTGTCCTCAGGTCTTTCCCACAACAGCGCCCGGAAACTTCACATGGCTGGAGGATGTACAGAAGCATGTCATGACCACCTTTTATCCATATCAGTGGGATCTTAACTACCGCAACCCTGTCGTACTGAATGAAATGATCTTCAACATGCTTTATCTGGCTAATCAGGGTGTTGACATCGTCCGTCTGGATGCCGTTCCCTATATCTGGAAACAGCTTGGCACCAACTGCCGCAACCTTCCCCAGGTACATACCATTGTCCGCATCATGCGTATGATCTGTGAGATTGTATGCCCTGGTGTTCTTCTTCTGGGTGAAGTCGTTATGGCTCCGGAAAAAGTAGTTCCTTACTTCGGTACCGTAGAAAAACCAGAGTGCCATCTTCTTTACAATGTGACCACTATGGCAAACACCTGGCATACCGTTGCTACAAGAGATGTTTCCCTGCTCCGCCGTCAGCTGGATACCGTAGCCGGACTTTCAAGAGATTATATGTTCCAGAATTATCTCCGCTGTCATGATGACATCAGATGGGGACTGGATTATGACTTCCTGGAAAACTTTGGTATTCAGGAAATCCCTCATAAAAAATATCTGAATGATTTCCTTACCGGAAGCTATCAGGATTCCTTTGCACGAGGAGAACTTTATAACGACGATCCCCGTCTCGGAGATGCCAGACTGTGCGGAACCACTGCCTCTCTGTGTGGTATTGAACGTTTTGGATTTGAAGGAAATGAAGAGGGTGTTGCAAGAGGCATCCGCTACGATATCACCCTTCATGCATTTATGCTTTCTCAGTCAGGCATCCCGGTTATCTACAGCGGTGATGAGATCGGACAGCTGAATGACTATTCCTACAAAAACGATCCTGAAAAAGCTGCCGATTCCCGTTATCTCCACAGAGGAGACTTTAACTGGGATCTGGCAGAAAACCGTCACCGTCCGGAAACCGTACAGGGAAAACTCTTCCCGGTTCTTGACAAACTGGAAAAAGCACGAAAAGAACACAGTGTATTTAACAGCAATGTGGCATTCCGCACCATCGACACCTGGGATTCTTCTATCCTTGCTCTTGTCCGCGAAAATGAGGAGGAAAGATTCATTGGTATCTACAATTTCAGTGAATATGATAAGGTTGCATGGATCAATGAAGAAGACGGCATGTATACTGACCTGCTCTCCGGAAGAGATATGGAGGCAAGAGGTGTTCAGATCCCTGCCTTCGGATGCTACTGGTTATTAAGAAAAAAATAATCATGCTTACTCAGCCAGTTCCCTGACCGCTTCGATTCCTTTTTGTATTTCTTCTTCTGTATTAAAATGACTGAAGCTGAAGCGTACCGCCCCCTGTTCAGCAGTTCCCAGTGACTGGTGCATCAGGGGAGCGCAGTGCGCTCCTGCTCTTGTGGCAATACCATAATCCGCATATAACGCATCTCCTACCTCACCGGAATCATAATCTCCGATATTCAGAGTTACGATCGCGCAACGATTCCTGGTGCGAAAATCTCCATAAATCTTCACTCCCGGAATATCCCGGATTCCCAGATAAAACTGCTCCATCAGATCCTGCTCTTTTTTTCGGATAGCAGAAAGTCCCTGCTGATTCAGATAATCGACTGCTGCACCCAGTCCGGCCAGTCCATGTCCGTTCAAAGTGCCGGCCTCCAGAGCAACAGGCATCTGTGCAGGATGCTTTTTCTCAAAGGTTTGCACTCCACTTCCGCCGGATTTCAAAGGCCGGACAGAAATCCCCTCCCGCACATAGATCCCGCCTGTTCCCTGAGGTCCCAGAAGTCCTTTATGCCCGGTAAAGCACAGGATATCAATGTTCATCTTCTGCACATCAATGTCAAAGACTCCTGCTGTCTGAGAGGCATCCACAACAAACAGAATTCCTCTGTCTCTGGCAGCCTTTCCTGTCTTTTTGATATCAAGGACATTCCCTGTAAGGTTTGATCCATGCGTACAGATAAAGGCTTTGGTATTTGGTCGGACTGCCGCCGCAAACTGCTCCGGATATACCATTCCATACTCATCGCAGGGCAGGATTGTCACTTCCACTCCCTTTTCTTCCATTTCATACAGCGGACGAAGGACAGAATTATGTTCCAGAACTGTAGTGACCACATGATCTCCCGGATTCAGGATTCCTTTGATCGCCGTATTCAGGCTTTCTGTAGAATTTGCAGTAAACGCAATTCTGGATGGATCTTCTCCGTGAAAAAAATCAGCGATCCGTTCCCGGACCCCGTAAATATTCCGGGACGCATCAAGGGACGCCTCATGAGCGCCCCTTCCTGCATTTCCCAGAGAGTTCGTAGCCTGTGCCACTGCATGGATCACCGGTTCCGGCTTATGCATCGTGGTGGCTGCATTATCAAAATAAATCATAACGCTTCTCCTCTGTTCTATATATTTCTGCTGCAAAGTGCAGCGCCTATGGCTCCTGCATATCGACATTCCGGTTTTGTCAGCACCGGTTTTCCCAGTTTCTCTTCCAGAACTTCCCGCAGATAACTACATTCACATAAGCCTCCGGTCAGAAATACCTCTTCGGAGCTCATATTCATCTTACTGCACTGGGATGCCACTTTATCTGCTATAGAATTTACCACTGCAAAAGCAATATTTTCTCACCCTGACCGATCAGGCTGATCACCTCTGATTCTGCAAAAACCGTACACATGGAACTGATCTTTACATCTTTTCCCTTTCGCGCCAGTTCACAGAGTGCATCCGGCTTCAGGGCCATGGTATTTGCCATGACCTCCAGAAAACGTCCGGTTCCGGCAGAACATTTGTCATTCATGGCGAAATCCCTGACCATACCGTTTTCCAGAATGATGATCTTTGTATCCTGACCGCCAGTGTCAATAACTGCCATGTTCTTCTTTTCGTAAAGCCACACTGCGCCCCTGGCATGACAGGTGATCTCCGTTACCGTTTTATCTGCATATGGCACGGACACCCTTCCATAGCCGGTAGCAACCACCTTTCCGTTTTCAGGTGAGATACCTTTTTCCAAAAGCATATTTTAATGATATCTGCAGTATCCACGCTGCTCCATCCGGTGGACTGCACAGACTGATGCCGGAGCTTTTCATCCTCGTCCATAACCACAACCTTAGCGCAGGTAGATCCAATGTCTATTCCAATATAATCCATGATCGCCCATTTATTTATTTTTATAATTCCATAAAAACTATCTGTTCCACTTTGAGGTTCAGGTTTTCTATCTCCCGCTTATATGCTTCGTAATCCTCTGCTGTCATTTTCCAGGCAAGCCCGCAGCCTGCGGTGATCTCTCTTGGAACCGGGATCAGCCGTCCCGGAATTTTGTGCTCCCCGCACTTTTTCTCCATGGACATGGCTGCTGTCGTCGTGGAAAAAGTCAGTACCGCACAGGGAATTTTTTTCCTTATCATGGCTTGATGATCAGAGATGCCTGACCCATTTTTTCAGCGATCACATACATATTTGTCACCGTTCCCACCTGAAGTTTTTCTGAAAGGCCATAAAAGTTCAGACAGGTTCCGCAGGCAAGGATTTCCACACCCTGAGCCTCCAGACTCTTCAGATCCTCCAGGGTCGGAGCATCTTCACAGGCCAGTTTCACACCGCCATTATAAAACAGAATGGTGGAAGGAAGCTGATCCTGCTGCGAAAGTGCATAGATGTAACTTTTCATCAGCGCTGTTCCAAGCCCCGGATCGCCTTCTCCCATACATTCTGACGAAATCACCACTACCGTATTCCGGCGTCTTCCATCCGGAATACAGGAAATCTCCTGTTCCTGAGCATTTGCCCCTTCTCCTGCGGTTACCTGGATCTCCACACGGAATTTCTTTTCCTCCAGCTTTTCTGAAAGCACCGTATATCCGCTGCTCTTTCCCAGTTTTGTCAGATTCTGTACGGCAATCTCATTGTCTACAAATGTTTCTACTGTACCGCCCTGTGCCTTCAGTTCTTCTATGACTTTCTTTGTTTTTACTACAGGAATCGGACATACATCCCCTATTGCATCCACTGTTTTTTTCATGTTTATTTCCACCTTTCTCTTTCTCAATTTTTATTTAAACTGGCTGATGGTCTCCAGAAAAGCCTCCAGTTTTTTCCAGAATCGGACCACTTCTTTTTCCCCTGCGTCAAGAGCCGCTTCATCTCTCCTTGCCGGAAGCTGCATCACATATGTTTCCTTGATATCGTTCATCAGCTCGAACATTTTTTTCTTTCCGTCACAGGTAGTTTCTCCTACAATAAAGTCCGAAAAATAAAAATACGGACAGGTATCTGTCAGGGCAAATCCATAGCTTGCCTTAATCAGAGGGCAGAGATTTTTCGGAAGGTCTGCCTCTGCTGCCGTGATCGGCTCCTCACTTGTAGCGCATAACGGGGCCGTGGTTCCCCCGGCTGCCTCGATCAGCTCTGTAGGTACAAAAGAGCAAAAAATCCCAACAACTCTTCTCCCTGATTCTTTCAGTTCTTTCATACGCAGAAATCCTGCTTTTCTGGCCTCTGCATAAGTTTCATAATTTCTGGTAACTGGATCATTTCTTAATTTTCTCTCCTTCTCATATGTTAATATTTTCAATCACAGATTTTCTGATACATCTTTAAAAACCTGATAAATTCTCCTGCACATTCCTTTAGAATATAGTTTTTCTGATATACAATATAAAACTCTCTTCCAGAAAACTCCTCCGGCAGACTGAACTGCAAAAGTCTTCTGGATTCCACATAATCCTTCACTGCCTTTTCGGAAACAATCGAAATCCCCAAACCTCCTGCCACCAGGTTTTTGATGGATTCCTGATCGTTGATCCTTGCTGCAATATGAAGTTTATCTTCTCTGATTCCCATCTTTTCCAAAAATTTTCCGGCGCTTTTTCCACTTCCGCTGCCCTCCTCACGGAGAATCACCGGTTCTTGGAACAAATGCTCCACAGGGAGCTCTTGCTGTTCCTTCATTCTGAGAAATTTTTCCTTTACAGGCGTGATCACCACCAGTTTATCCTGATAAAATTTCTCAAATGCCAGAAGTTCATCTTCTGTTTTCATTCCTACAAGTCCCAGATCATACGTCCCCTTGTGCACCTCATCGATCACTCTCTGACTGTCCATCTGATCAATGGAAAAATACACATTTTCGTGCTCTTTCCCAAATGCAGGCAGCACCTCGGGAAGAATATAAGCAGAAGGGATAGTCGAAACTCCCATACGGATAATCTCTGCTTCCCGTCCGTTCCAGCTGTTTATGAGATCGTCCCGAAGCTTCAGGATATTCTGCGCACATACAAAAAACTCCTGTCCTCTCTGGGTCACCTCAAAATTTTTAGCCGTACGGATGATCAGCCTGGTATTCAGCTCCTCTTCCAGGTTTTTCAGATGAACACTGATGGTAGGCTGTGAAATTCCCAGCTTCTCTGCTGCTGTGGTAAGATTTTTGTACTTTACAATGGCTATATATGATTCTAATTGTTTAAATTCCATAGATTCCAACCTTTCTTTTTTTCATTTTATCATATATTATTAATATATACAATGATTATATTAAAAATATTAATATTAGTGTGAAATGTACTACTTTCCTAACAAATAAAAAGGATTCCCCATATTTCTACAGGAAATCCTTTTTATTTCTTATACATCTTTTCCGTTCAGTAACCTTGTCATAAAGGAAGTGATCGGTCCCGGTGTTTCTTTGTCCAGAGAACGGGCATAAATATCCCGGATCCATCCGGTAATCACATCAATAAGAACCGGTGCAAACGTCATCAGGATAAATACCAGAATGATCATTCCAAAGTCAAGAGAGCCCAGCGCAAGCAGCTTCTGGAAGATTACGGCTGCAGCAAAAAAGATAAACTGCATGCCATAAATGATCACCTTCCGGTATCGGTTAAGAGGTGCATAGACTGTCTTTAACGCAGCCATATAATTCCAGCCGGTTACAAGGACACAGGCTGTATTCAGCATTGCATTGGAGTGATATACATTCTGGCACACCAGCATAATGGTAAATACACAGGAACTTATGGTGATGGCTGCCGGAAATGCATTCAGAAATACATGCCGTAAAAATGTATGATCAATCTTGTCGTAATTGTTTTCCTGAGCGAGAAGGAACGTCGGAATTCCCACTGCACAGGCACTGATCAGAGACATCTGGATCGGCTCAAACGGATAGGCATTTCCAAAAAAGATAGTCAGCAGCGACAGCATAACTGAAAACATGGTCTTGATCAGAAACATGGAGGCTGCGGTACGGATATTATTTACCACACGCCGTCCCTGGTTCACAATATGAGGCATGGAAGCAAAGTTGGAATCCAGAAGCACTACATTTGCAATATTCTTGGCTGCATCGCTTCCCTGCGCCATAGCAATGCTGCAGTCTGCTTCTTTCAGAGCAAGTACATCGTTGACACCGTCTCCTGTCATGGCAACGGTGTGCCCCTGCTTTTTCAGAGCCTGTACCATTTCTTTTTTCTGCTGAGGCGTCACACGCCCGAATACACTGTACTCCTCTACTGCCCTCTGGATTTCTTCCTCTGTTTCCAGTGTCGTGGCATCTACATAACGATCCGCATTTTTCAGACCGGCACGTCTGGCAATTGCTGCAACTGTCACCGGATCATCACCGGAGATCACCTTCAGATCAACCTCCTGGCTGTCGAAAAACTTCAATGTATTCGGAGCTTCCTCACGGATCACATCTGTAAGAAGCAGAAAAGCAACCGGCTCAAGTCCTTCCGGGATTTCTGTTCCCTCCGAAGCTTTCGGACTGTGTGCCAGGACCAATACACGAAGACCTTCTTCCGCATATTTCTGTGCATATTTTGTAAGCTCTTCCTTTTTATCCGGAAACAGGAACTGGGCGGCTCCCATCAGATATGTGCCTTCCTCTTCAAAAACGGCGCCGCTGTATTTTCTGTCAGAAGAAAACGGAATGGCATGATGGCAGTTCATGGCTGCCCTGGCAGGAAAACGCTTTCTGAGGGCATTGGCTGTGGCATTCTCATCCCGCAGTACACTCGTCATGCTGCACATAATGCGCTCGATCTCTTTGATATCTGCCTCTTCCTTTTTCAGAACAGTCTGCTCCGATACAGTCTCCGTCTGTTCTCCGCTTTCTGTTTCGGGTTTTTCCGGATTTTTTTCACTGTCGTCCTTTTTTTTCTCTCCGTCATCGGAGTTCTCCTGCATCAGGCCTCCGGAAAAAGGCTCCACACGTTCCACGCACATGGTCCCTTCTGTAATGGTACCTGTCTTGTCCAGACAAAGCGTATCCACTCTTGCCAGTGTCTCAATGCAGTAAAGCTCCTGCACCAGTGTTTTCCTGTTTGCGAGAACCAGTGCCCCCAGTGTCAGAGCCACACTGGTAAGAAGCACAAGACCTTCCGGAATCATTCCCAGGACACCTGCCACCATACTTACAATCGAGTCACGGAAGCTGTCTCCCACCATATAATACTGCTTATAAAACAGCAGCGCGCCCAGAGGAACAATGATAATACTGATCACCTTCAGAATTGCATTCAGGGAATTTCGCAATTCAGAATTATGCCGTTTAAACTCTTTGGCCTCACTGGTGATCTGTGATGCATAATTGTCCTTTCCTACATGGATAACCTGACAGCAGGCTTCTCCCGCTGTTACAAAGCTTCCGGAAAACAACTGATCCCCCGGATTTTTCGGAAGGTTATCCGACTCTCCGGTAAGCAGTGATTCGTTGACCTCCAGGCTTCCTTCCAGAATCTGTGCATCTGCCGGAACCTGATCGCCTGTTTTCAGACAGACCAGATCGTCCAAAACCAGTTCTTCCGTCGGAACAGTCCATTTTTTTCCTTCCCGGATCACCACAGATTTTCTGGCTGTGAGAATAGCCAGCTTATCAATTGTCTTTTTTGCACGGATCTCCTGGGCGATACCGATCAGCGTATTGATGATAACAATCCCCACAAAAAATGCATTCTTAACAGATCCAACCATCAGAACCAGTACAAGCAGCACAACATTCAGAAAGTTAAAAAATGTCAATGTGTTTTCTCTGATGATCTGTTTATAGGTTCTGGTATTCGGATTTTCATCAGCGTTTACCTGCCCGGCCCCGATCCTCTCTTTTACCTGTTCATCTGTAAGTCCTGTCAAACTTCCACCTCGCAATACTTTTTCTTATAAGCACAGTAAGGCTGCGGCAGAAACCTCCGGTATATCTTCCTTGATATACCGGAAAGTGTCTGTGCAGCCTTTACTTCGTATTAATATTCTTCTTCCTCTTCTTCATCCTCATGAATATCAGACTTTGGTTTGGAAAGTCCTTCAATCTCAATGTGATTTTTCTGTGCATAATCCCAGAGAGCCGCATGAATGGCCTCTTCTGCCAGAAGGGAGCAGTGTATCTTCACCGGAGGAAGTCCGTCAAGCGCCTCCATAACTGCCTTGTTTGTCACCTTCATTGCCTCTTCAATGGTTTTGCCGATCACAAGTTCCGTTGCCATACTGCTTGTCGCCACTGCCGCACCGCAGCCAAAAGTCTTGAACTTGCAGTCTTTGATCACATGAGTTTCATCGTCAATATCAAGGAAGATTCTCATAATATCTCCACATTTTGCATTTCCGACGGTTCCTACTCCGCTTGCATCTTCAATCTCTCCCACGTTTCTGGGATGCTGAAAATGATCCATTACCTTTTCACTGTACATAATCTGTTTCCTCCTGTATATTCATCCATGTATTTTTATAGTCTTTATGCTCTAACTGAAGCCTATTTATAAAGCACTTCTTTATTTCTGTTTCTTAATAAAATCCTCATAAAGCGGGGACATATTTCTAAGGTTCTGGACGATTTCCTTCAGCTTATCTACGGTATAATCCAGTTCCTCTCTGGTGGTCTCTTCACTGAGTGTCAGTCTCAGAGAGCCATGGGCGATCTCATGGGGCAGGCCAATTGCCAGAAGTACATGAGACGGATCCAGGGAACCTGAAGTACATGCAGAACCGCTGGAGCCGCAGATGCCACATCCATCCAGCATCAGCAGAAGAGATTCCCCTTCAATAAATTGAAAGCTGACATTAACATTATTCGGAAGACGTTTTACCGGATCTCCGTTCAGCTTTACATAAGGAATCTCTGTTGTGATCCTGTTGATAAGGTAATCTCTCAGCTCTGTTTCCTTAGCTGTACGTTCCTTCATTGTTTTTTCTGCACGGTCAGCTGCTGCACCGTAGCCTACGATACCCGGAACATTTTCAGTTCCTGCACGGCGCTTCCTTTCCTGTGCTCCTCCATGAACAAGAGAGCGGATCTTTACGCCCTTGCGTATATAAAGGAAACCGATTCCCTTAGGTCCGTTGATCTTATGTGCACTGGAGCTGAGCATATCAATATGATACTCATCCACATCAATCGGTACCTGACAGAACGCCTGAACCGCATCTGTATGGAAAAGGATTCCGTGTTCTCTGGCGATCATTCCGATTTCTTTGATCGGCTGGATAGAACCGATCTCATTATTTGCAAACATTACGGAAATCAGGATGGTTTCCGGTGTAATAGCCTTTTCCAGGTCTTCCAGGCGGACGATTCCGTTTTCATCCACATCAAGGTAGGTAACCTTTGCCCCTCTTACCTTTTCCAGATATTCACATGTATGAAGGATAGCATGATGCTCAATCTTTGTTGTAATTATGTGATTCCCCTTGCCCTTATATGCCTCGAAAGCAGCCTTCAGAGCCCAGTTATCAGATTCTGATCCTCCTGCTGTAAAATAGATCTCCTCTGTCTTTGCGTTGATTACTTCTGCAATGCGGCTTCTTGCATTTGTCACAGCCTCTTTGCTGTTTGCCGCAAAATCATATACGCTGGACGGATTTCCATAATATTCTGTAAAATAAGGCAGCATGGCTTCTACAACCTCAGGAGCTGTTTTTGTAGTCGCTGCATTATCCAGATAGATCAATTTATTCATATTCTTGTCCTCCTGCTATAATAAAAATATATTACATTCTTTCTTCCTGTTTTTTTCTGCTCTCTTCTATCAGCTGGCTCAACATTAACGTATCCACAGCCTGTGTGATACTGTCGTTGATCCGTTTCCATACATACTTCGCAACACAGATATCCTGTGTCTCACACGTTTCTTCCGTTGAAGTTCCCGCACACTGAGCAGCTTCAAGGCCACCTTCCAGGACTCGCAGGATATCTCCCACGGATATATTTTCTGCCGGGCGTCCCAGACGATATCCTCCACAGGCACCACGGGTACTTTCCACCAAACCTGCCCGTTTCAGTTTTCCCATCAGCTGTTCCAGATAACTGACAGAAATATTCTGTCTTCCTGCAATACTCTGTATGGAAACAGCCTCTGTTTCACTGGATACTCCCAGATCGATCATGGCACGAAGTCCGTAAATCGCTCTTGTTGACAGTTTCATCTGTTCACCTCTTTTAATTCCCAGTATTTTTGTCGGAATTACTGTAATTACAGTAACAGATAGTGACCGTTCTGTCAAGGTTATTTTTTGCATATATTAACAAAAAAACTCCAGGATCTTCTATGTCAAAAAAGAATTTTTTCAGGGGAACATTTATCCTGACATGTACCGGTCTGGCCAGCAGGGTCATAGGTTTCTTCTATAGAATATTCCTCTCTCATACGATTGGTGCACATGGGCTCGGACTTTATCAGCTGATCATGCCTTTACAGAATCTTGTACTGGCATTCACGGTATCCGGTATCCAGACTTCTCTTTCCAGGCTTGTCGCCTCCCGACTTGCTCTGAAAAAAGAAGGAGAGGCAAAAAACCTTTTCTGCACCGGAGCTCTGGTCTCATTTCTCTTTTCCTTTGCTGCTGCCCTTCTCCTTTATCTTAAAGCGCACTTTTTTGCCGTACAGATTCTGAAAGAGCCTCTTACCGAAGCGCTTATCCGGATCCTAGCGCTGAATTTTCCTTTAAGCGCTCTTCACTCCTGTGTAAACAGCTATTATTTTGCTGCAAAAAAAGCCGGAATCCCTTCCGGGCTCCAGCTTATGGAGCAGGCTGTACGAGTAGGCTCTTCCTGTCTGTTCTTTCAGATCTGCAAAACCGGGAATATCCCTGTTACTGCTGCCATTGCCGTAGGAGGTTCTCTGGTTTCTGAAGTTTTTGCTGCAGCTGCAGGGCTGCTCCTGATCGCCCTGTGTTTTTCTCAGAAAAAAGAACGCTTTTTTTCTCCATTTCAGTGTCTGGGAGAGATTCTCCGTACTGCGTTCCCGCTGACTCTGAATCGGATCCTTCTGACACTTCTGGGAAGCATCGAGGTTGTCCTGATCCCCCAGCAGCTTCGGGCTTATGGTCTGTCTTCTTCTGAGGCTCTGACGATCTACGGTATTTTTACGGGAATGGCCCTTCCTCTGATCCTCTTTCCCTCTACAGTCACAAATTCCGCCTCTGTAATGCTGATGCCTTCTGTAGCAGAAATGCAGGCTCTGGGCTATCGAAGCAGGATTCGTTCTATCACCGTCAAAGCCTGTACAGGCTGTATGTCTCTTGGTATTCTGTGTTCAGCAGTATTTTTTTTCTTTGGTCCCTTCCTTGGTACTTTTCTTTTCAAAAGTCCCACGGCTGGAACTTACATCCGTACCATGTCATTTATCTGTCCTTTTCTCTATGCAAATACAGCGCTGACCAGTATTCTTCACGGTCTTGGACAGACAACACGGTCTCTGCTCCATAATACCGCCGGAATTCTTATCAGGATCTCTTTTGTCCTGTTCCTGATTCCGTCTGCCGGTATTCGAGGATATCTCTATGGAATTCTGTTCAGCGAGATTTTTCTCAGCTGCCTGCATGTTTCTTTTTTGTTCCGCCAGTGACCGGAAACAGAATTGAGAAAGACCCGGATTCTCTATCGACAATAAAACCGGAATCGTTTATAATAGACAAAGAAATACTGTATGTCCAAAACACGGACACGAGGAGGAAACTCTCAAGAGAGTACCTGTATGTCCAAAAACACGGACACGAGGAGGAAACTATGAGTTTTTCATTTATTAAAAAACTGCCTACACCGGAAGAGATCCGCAGTGAATATCCTGTAGATGCCTCTATTCAGGCCTTAAAGGAAAAAAGAGATCAGGAAATCCGTGACGTGTTCACTGGAAAGTCCGACAAATTCCTTGCGATCATCGGACCCTGTTCTGCAGACAATGAGGACGCAGTGATTGATTATCTTCTGAGACTGCGTAAAGTTCAGGATCAGATTTCTGACAAGGTTCTGATCATCCCAAGAGTTTATACCAACAAACCCCGCACCACCGGAGAAGGGTACAAGGGAATGGTTCATCAGCCAGATCCTGAAAAAAAGCCCAATATGCTTGCAGGTCTGGTGGCCATCCGTAAAATGCATATTCACGCCATTCAGGAAAGCGGTTTTACCTGTGCAGACGAAATGCTGTATCCGGAAAATTACCGCTATCTCTCAGATCTTCTTTCCTATGTAGCCGTCGGCGCGCGTTCTGTAGAAGACCAGCAGCATCGGCTCACGGTCAGCGGCATGGAAGTTCCAGCCGGAATGAAAAATCCTACCAGCGGCGATTTCAGTGTCATGCTTAACTCTGTCACTGCCGCTCAGGGTTCCCATCGTTTTATCTACAGAAGCTGGGAGGTAGAAACAACCGGAAACCCTCTGGCACATACGATTTTGCGAGGTGCTGTAAATAAACACGGAGAAGCGATCCCCAACTATCATTACGAGGATCTGCGTCTTCTCTGGGAAAAATATCAGGCAAAAGAACTTAAAAATCCGGCTGTTATCGTTGATACTAACCACTCCAATTCCAACAAACAGTATGAACAGCAGGTTCGCATTGCAAAAGAAGTTCTCCACAGCCGTCTGGTTGATCCGGATCTGAAAACACTGGTGAAAGGACTTATGATCGAAAGCTACATTGAGTCCGGAAACCAGAAAATTGGAAAAGAGCATATCTATGGCAAATCCATTACCGATGCCTGCCTCGGATGGGAGGAATCAGAGAAACTGCTGTATACCATTGCCGAAATGTGCTGATAACGCACAAAATGCCCGAGACTGCCAAGTCCGGGCATTTTTTTCTTTTATATTTACAGAGTAAAAACCTTCAGTGCCTGGGATGTGCCTTCATGTATACATCTCTCATTCTGGCACGATCCAATCCCAGATATACCTGAGTAGAAGAAATGTCTGAATGACCCAGCATTTCCTGAACGCTCTTAATGTCAGCTCCATTTTGAAGCATATGAACAGCAAAAGAATGGCGTAAGGTATGCGGCGTGATATCTCTGTGGATTCCGGCAGCTTCGGCATATCCTTTCAGAACTTTCCAGAATCCCTGCCGGCTCATTGCCCTGCCTGAACAGTTTGTAAACAGGGCTGTTTCTCTGTTATTTTTTACAAAAATCCCCCTCGCCTTATTGATATATACAGACAAAACATCCCTGCATACATTTCCAATGGGAATGACCCTCTCTTTTCCCTCGTCGTGACAGATCACATATCCGAATCCCAGATTGATGTCTTCTGTATGAAGTCTCAAAAGCTCACTGACTCTCATACCGGTAGCATACAGCAGCTCCAGCATTGCCTTGTCTCTCATCCCCTTTCCGGTTTCCGTATCCGGTTGTCTGAGAAGACGGTCAACCTCCTCCACAGTCAGTATTTTCGGCATCCTTTTCTGAACCTTTGGAGCTTTGAGATTCTCTGCCGGATCCTCACTGATCTTCCCTGTTTTAAAAAGATAGTGGAATAACGCTCTGATCGAAGCAATATTTCTGGAAATAGTAGACGCAGCAAGCTGCTGTTTTTCCATTTCTCCCAAATACCCCCTGAGATCTGCTTCTGTTACCTGATCTACCCGCAAAATCCCCTTTTCTTCCAAATAATCTGCCAGTTTTTTCAAATCTCTCTGGTAAGACAACTCTGTATTTCCTGAGGATTTTTTCTCATTATGAAGATATTCGATAAAATCATTTATCACATATTCCATCATTTTTATACTTCCTGTATTTTCATAAAATTCTCTTCTGCATTATACACAGATACTGTAGATCGAACTTCGCAATATTTCAATTATTATACACCGTATCTTCTTCAAATCAAAGTATTTTTCATAAATTTTCTTCTGTCAGATTCTGATTTTCTCAAAAACTGTCAAAAAATTTTCAGACTCTTCATCAGCACTTCCATTACAGGTGGATTACACCAGGTTTCCAAAAGGATTCCTCCCAGAATACAAAGACCGCAAAGCAGGACCGCTGTTACATATCTGGAAACCTGAGGCAGCAGAAGCCCCCGATTTCTCCATATTTCTGACGATTGCTGAAACACCAGACGGAACATCCGGAAAAATCCGGGAAAGTAAAGCAGATACTGCGGAAACATTGCACCGATTCCAATCACTCCTCCCTGAAGTCCAAACTGAAGAATCGATACCGTCATAAGTACTCCTGTCTGAAATCCCATATACAATGCCCCCATTAATGCCAGAGGAACGCCAAAGACAGAAACACCGCAAAAAGCCCCTATAAAATAAGCACTGCCCCGCATCCTCAGTACCCTCATAAAGTAAGCTCCTTTTTCCAGATTTTTGTCTGATATTGCAGACAGAAGATATAGGGACGCTACTGTTTTTTGTCGCCACTCAAGTTTCCAGATTAAATTTGGAAATAAGGTCCCGGCAAGGAAGCCTGCCACAAATATCCATCCTACGGGAAGACTCCCTTTTTCATGTATATACATTCTGTTTTTCATATCCTCACCCTGTACCAGTTTACTTGTACCATACTCAAATTATACCTGATGAAAAGAAAAACACTCTTATACATGTTTAAATACCGCAAAAAGCCGTGTGAAATTTCTTTCACACGGCTTATATACTTCATAAAACAAACTATGGTGCACGACCTGTCAGAATTATTTCGCATAGTCTACAGCTCTGCTCTCCCGGATCACATTAACCTTGATCTGTCCAGGATATTCCAGTTCAGCTTCTATCTGTTTGGCAATATCCCTTGCCAGCAGAACCATATCAGCATCTGTCACGTGTTCCGGTACGACCATTACACGGATCTCCCTGCCTGCCTGAATAGCAAATGACTTATCTACACCTTTAAATTCACTGGTGATATCTTCCAGCTGTTTCAGTCTGTTCGTATAAGTTTCCAGAGTCTCTCTTCTGGCACCTGGTCTTGCTGCTGAAATTGCGTCAGCGGCCTGAACGATACATGCTACAAGAGATTCCGGCTCCACATCACCATGATGGGATGCAACTGTATTGATCACAACAGCAGACTCTTTGTATTTCTTACAAAGATCCACACCAATCTGGATATGAGATCCTTCAACTTCATGATCAATCGATTTACCAATATCGTGAAGGAGACCGGCACGCTTTGCCATACGGACATCCACTCCTACCTCTCCGGCAATAATTCCGGAAAGCTGCGCTACTTCAATAGAATGCTTCAACGCATTCTGTCCATAGCTGGAACGGAATTTCATACGTCCAAGAAGCTTCAGAAGTTCCGGATGGATACCATGCACCCCAACATCCATGGCAGCATTTTCTCCGTCTTCACGAATCTGTGCTTCCACTTCCTTCTGGGCTTTTTCCACCATCTCTTCGATTCTGGCCGGATGAATACGTCCGTCCACGATCAGCTTCTCAAGGGCAACTCTGGCTACTTCTCTGCGGATAGGATCAAATGCAGAAAGCACAACAGCCTCAGGAGTGTCGTCGATGATCAGATCCACACCTGTCAGTGTTTCCAGTGTACGGATATTACGTCCTTCGCGTCCGATAATTCTACCCTTCATTTCATCGCTTGGGAGCTGTACAACAGAAATTGTTGTTTCTGATACATGATCCACTGCACATTTCTGAATGGCATTGACTACATATTCCTTGGCTTTTTTTCCTGCTTCTTCCTTGGCACGGCTTTCAAGTTCCTTATAAAGTCTTGCCACATCCACCTTGACATCATCTTCTACAGTTTTAAGAAGTTCGTCTTTTGCCTGTTCGGAGGTCAGACCGGAAATTCTTTCCAGTTCCTGTACTCCTTTCTGTTCAAGCTCGTCTACTTTCTTTTCTCTTTTTTGCAGTTCAGCAGCTTTTGCTGTGCATTCAGTCTCACGCTTCTCTACGATGTCCGCCTTTTTATCCACGGACTCTTCCTTGGATAAAACACGTCTCTCATACTTTTGCAGCTCATTTCTGCGTTCCTTGGTTTCTTTCTCCAGTTCATTTTTTGTACGGAGAGATTCTTCCTTCACTTCCAATAAAGCTTCTCTTTTTTTCGTTTCAGCAGTTTTTAAAGCTTCATCTATGATGCTTCTTGCTCTGTCTTCTGCTGTGCCGACAACCTCGGCATCTTTTTTTGCCTTATTCTCGACAGCAAACTTGCAAGTAAGAGGAACCGCAATAAGCAGTGTGACCACTACAGCGACAATTACACTTACAATGATAGTTGTCACAGGAGCACCTCCTTATTTAGTTTTCATTGTACAAATACAACAATACAAGTTTAGCTGTTTTTGAGAAATCTGTCAAGTTTTTCTACCTATTTGTTATCATTTATTTTTTATATACAATCACTGCCACCGGCTCTGTCCGGAATATACAACTGTAATTTCCATCTCCTCCAGTACCGCAGAAATATCACATGACCGGAAGCCCCTCCGCAAAAGGAATCCATACAGACGGCGCATTGCCTTTTCGTCCAGTTCTGTACCCGGTGTGTATTTTTTTTCCACTGTTTTTTTCAGGATTTCCCGCTCGTCCGGCTCCTCCAGATCAGACGTCTCTTCCCAGGCCTTCTCTGCTGTTTCTCTGTCAATTCCTTTGTGCAGAAGTTCCTGAAATATCCTCTGTCTGCTTTTTTCATGGATACGGTATGAGATGTAATTATGCGCATACCGGAAATCGTCAAGATATCCGTAATCCTTCACATAGGCAACTGCATACTCTGCCGTTTTCTGCGAAAAACCTGCCTGTATCAGGCGCTCCATAAGTCCCTTTTCTGTCCTGTCCATCCGTTCCAGAAGCCTCATGGCTTTTTTACAGGCCTGTTTCTCTTCCTCCTGCATTTCCCTCATCTCAGATCTTACAGAAGCTCGTCCGCATCATCTGAAACTGCTTCCGCTACTGTATTCTCCATTTCTTCCTCTGGAAGAAGCTGATACTGGATCCTGACCTTTTTTTCTATCTCTTCGCAGATTTCCGGATGATCCTTCAGATATACCTTGACATTCTCGCGTCCCTGTCCGATTTTTTCTCCCTGATAGGAATACCATGCACCGCTCTTGTTTACAACCCCACATTCTGATGCCAGATCCAGAATCTCTCCCTCTCTGGAGATTCCTGTTCCAAACATAATGTCAAACTCTGCCTGTTTGAAAGGCGGAGCAACCTTATTTTTCACAACCTTGACCTTGGTATGGCTTCCGACCATTTCACCGCTCTGCTTCAGGGTCTCACCTCTTCTTACGTCAAGTCGTACGGAAGCATAAAACTTCAGTGCCCGTCCTCCTGTTGTGGTCTCAGGATTTCCAAACATAACCCCCACCTTCTCACGAAGCTGGTTGATAAAGATCACCACACAGTTAGAACGGCTTATCACCGCCGTAAGCTTACGAAGTGCCTGAGACATCAGACGGGCATGAAGTCCCACATGACTGTCTCCCATCTCGCCTTCAATTTCCGCCTTGGGAACAAGGGCTGCCACAGAGTCTACGATTACAATGTCCACAGCGCCGGACCGCACCATGGTCTCGGTGATCTCAAGCGCCTGCTCTCCATTATCCGGCTGGGAGATATAGAGATTATCAATATCCACACCGATATTTTTAGCATAAACAGGATCCAGGGCATGCTCTGCATCGATAAAACCGGCAATTCCGCCCCTCTTCTGCACTTCTGCCACCATATGCAGAGCAACTGTGGTCTTACCACTGGACTCCGGTCCGTAGATTTCCACAATACGTCCCTTGGGAACACCGCCTACTCCAAGGGCAATGTCCAGTCCCAGAGAACCTGTCGGTACTGCTTCAACCTGCATATGGGCACCAGACTCTCCCAGTTTCATAACCGATCCCTTACCGTACTGCTTCTCAATATGTCCAAGCGCTGCTTCCAGCGCCTTCTGCTTCTCTTCATTCAACATTCTTCTGTTTCTCCTTGTCTTTCTGTTTTCCCATCTTCCAAACCTATGTTCGTGTTTTCTTCTTACATGCTATTATAAATTTCTATTATTGTCAAGTAAAACTTTTCGACAACGGAACATTTGTTTCTTCGACAAAAAGAGCAGAATCAGTCCTGCCGCAAAGACAAAAAGGCTGATAAACTGAGATGTGGACAGTGTGCCCACACTTCCCCGTATCAGATCTCCTCTGAAAAATTCCAGTATAAAACGTCCGGTGCTGTAAAATACCATATACCACGCGGCAACCTCTCCGTCCGCTTTTTTTCTCCGTGCAATACAGATCAGCACTGCAAAATGTATGAAATCCAGAATACTGGAATAAATCTGGGTCGGTATAAGCGCCGCACCATTCGGTGCAAAATCCGACTCATGGAACGTGATCGAAGGCCATCCTCCGGTTTCTTTCCCATAGCAGCAGCCGGCCAGAAGACAGCCGATCCGTCCAAACCCCTGAGCCAGCGCTACAGAGGGGATCACCAGGTCAAAATATTCCAGAAAACATATTTTCTTTATACGACAGTACAGACCACCTGCCGCAATGCCTCCCAGAATCCCTCCATAAACCACGAATCCGTCTGCCATCGTTCCAAAAATAATGCCCGGTTCTGAAACGATCTCCCTCCATTCGGTAATCCAGAACAAAATCTTTGCTCCCAGGAAACCACCCAGGAGACACCAGATCATGAGAAAAAATACATGATCTGTATCCGCCTTATATTTTCGTGCACGGTACTCTGCGGTAAACCATCCGGTCAGTACTCCCAGAGCGATCATAAATCCATAACCATATACCGTAAACGGTCCAATGGTAAAAAGTTCATTTTTCACGGGAATCCCTCCAGTCTTTCCATATTGTCAGCAATCTGCCGTTACCCGGATCATTAAGCTTTTCCATTTCCGGACGCGTCCCTTCTCCGCATACATCCATTCCCAGAATTTCTCTGCATCCGGCAGCTTCTCTCAGATATTCCTCCAGCTCGTCCAGTCTCATATCACCCTGACTCCAGTCTGTAGCAGCATCCTCCGTACACAGTACGTCCTTATCCACAGAAATATATACCGGAAGTTCCCGGGGGATCTCCCGGAAAAAATTCAGCAGAGTTTCTTTTTTCTCCGTTCTGAGAGCTTCTCTTGACAGAAACCGGATTTTTTTGCCGGATACCGGAGTTGTCTGGTCAAAAGCCTCCTGATCTGGTCCTGCAAGAATCAGTTCCTGCAAAAAAGGAAGCGTTTCCAGCGCCTCTGCCGCCCAGCCGCCGCAGGACAGAAGGTCTCCAAAGGCCGGAGGCTGCATATCCGTATGATTGTCCAGCAAAAGAAGACAGAATGGCTTCCTGATTTTTTTCAGCCATAAGAGACTGACATAATGATAGTTTCCGGAATCAAGGAAGTGTATTCCCTGTACCGGAAGCTCCCGAATCAGGTTCTCCAGAGTTTCCAGCGCCTCCTCATCACAATAGCAGCTGCATCCGGAAAGTTCCTGTACCTCCAGCCAGGAAATGTTTTCTCCGCGATAAAACTGCTGTTCCTTATAAGTACCTGTAAAATTCATCAAAATTATATCATTCTTTTTTTCCATAGAGCCATCTTACCATGAACCGATCCCTCGCGCAAGATTTTGTGTCCGCCTCAGATTTCCCGGCGAACAAAAACCGGGAAATCTGCGCACAGCTTTCCCGGTTCTCTCTGATCTGTTTAATAAAGTCTGTCCTGTCTGATTCAGGCCTTGCCGATGGATCCAAACAGCTCCATTTTTTCTTTTACAGTCGCTTTGATTGCCTCAAATCCAGGCGCAAGAAGCTTACGCGGGTCGTAGCCCTTACCCTGCTGATCCTTGCCTGCTTCGATATACTCGCGTGTAGCTGCTGCAAAAGAGAGCTGACACTCTGTATTTACATTGATCTTGGAAACACCGAGGTCAATTGCTTTTTTGATCATGTCAGCCGGAATTCCTGTGCCGCCATGAAGTACCAGAGGCATATCGCCTGTAAGCTGCTGGATAGCATCCAGAGTCTCAAAGCTTAATCCCGCCCAGTTTTCCGGATATTTTCCGTGGATGTTGCCGATTCCTGCTGCAAGGAAATCAATACCAAGGTCAGCGATCATTTTACATTCCTTGGGATCTGCACATTCACCCATGCCTACAACACCGTCTTCTTCGCCGCCGATGGAGCCAACCTCTGCCTCAAGAGACATTCCGTGGTCTGCAACGATCTTAACCAGTTCTTTTGTTTTTTCAACGTTCTCTTCGATCGGGTAATGAGAACCGTCAAACATAATAGAAGTAAATCCAGCTTCTACGCATTTCAGGCATCCTTCATAGCTGCCGTGATCCAGATGAAGAGCAACCGGAACAGTGATGTTCAGTTCTTCGATCATGCCCTTTACCATACCTACAACGGTTTTGTAACCAGCCATATATTTTCCTGCACCTTCGGAAACACCGAGGATAACCGGAGAATTGTTTTCCTGTGCTGTCAGCAGGATAGCCTTTGTCCACTCAAGGTTGTTGATGTTAAACTGTCCTACTGCATAATGGCCTGCTTTAGCTTTTTTCAGCATTTCTGACGCGTTTACTAACATGATAAATTCCTCCTAATCTTTTGCAGGGATAAGCTGCCGCTTTCCCCGGATATACATTTAGTTTACCAGATTCCTGCGAATTCGTCTACTGTTTTGTTGTTTTTTTCACGATCCGGTGCATCTGTGATATTCTCTGGTAAGCTTTTCGAGAAGCTCATCTTCCCCGTCTTCCGGCACCTGTGGCTTTGGCTTTTCTGCAAAATCCGCAAGTGCTTCACAGATCTCCCGGGCAAGACTGTCATCCGTCTGAACTTCCTGCAGAGCTCTTTCATATTCCTCCTGTGTTCCTGTACTGTGTACGGCAAGAAGGTAGGTTTTCAGGTCTTCCCTGTCACCGCCTGCTTCACAGGCCTTTTTGAAATATTCCAGCGCCTTGTCCATCTGAAAAAGATAGCAGAAGGCACATCCGAGATTATGACAGATACTCTTTGTCAGTCCCTCTCTGCATTCCTCCGGATCTTCGTTTTCCAGAATCTTCTGATAAACCTGGATCGCATGGACATACATTCCGTTTTCCATCAGCGCATCCCCTTTTTGCTTATCCCGGACAGGCTGCGGTTCTCTGTCAAGCTGCTGAAGCTTTCCGTTAAGGATTTTCAGTTCCTCATACGTCAGATAGTTGATCTCCTTAAAAACCGGATACAGTACATCCTCCACACTGAAAAATTTACCAAGCACAGCGCGGAGCTTTCCCGCAAGTCCCGGAAGCTTCAGTTCGTCCTGAATCCAGGCACACAGATTCTCATTGATGATCGTCTGGTCTACCAGATAAAGGTTATAAAAAAGATAATAGCAAAGTTCCTCCAGCGTATAAATATTCGTACTGATATTCTCAATAAAATACGGGATCTCTGCTTTCCTTGTCTGGCATAAAATATATCCGCTCAATCCTTTTCCTCCTTTACCACTGGACAACCTCTTCCCATACCTTTCCACTGGACGGGAACATTTCTCCGAATCCCAGATCTCTGACGGTGATCCGACATTCTTTTCTTGAAATATACTGCAGCTTCAGGGACAGCCGTGTGGTTTTGTTTGGACGCTGCGGAAGATCCGGCAAAAGCATCCCCATACGCTTCTTTTCCGATTCCCCCATAGTGTTTACCACGAAGACCAGTTCCTCCGTATTATCCAGGATCAGCTCACAGGATGCTCTGCACTCATACCAGTTGGTTCCGGACACCAGAAGCGGATAGTAGGCGGGGGCACCCATCACGCGCATTTCCATCCCCACATCTTTCGTAACCAGTGAGCTTCCCAGATACCTGTATCCCTTTAGCCTCCTGTTAATGATCTTCTCTGCCCCGGCTCCGCAGGCTCCTGCCGCAAAAAGATTATTCCCGTAAAACACCTTTCTTTTCTGGTAACACAGAAGTTTTACGGATTTTCCTGCCCACTCCTGGTCAAATCCTTCGCCATTCATCTGGATACTGGAGTAAAGATCTGTTCCCAGTGTATCCTTCACAAATTTATAAAAATCTTCGTCCCGTCCCTCCGGCTCTTCTCTCAGTTCTGTTTCTGCCGGATTTTCCAGACGGACGAGCACCGGTCTTGTGCCTGTACTCATAACAAGCTTCCGGAAGGTCACTCTGTTTCCTGCAAAGCTGTACCATCCCACACTTCGGTTCCATGTTTCCACCTTCTGTGTAAAAACATAATAATAAAAGCTCTCTTCATAATCCAGAAGACTGAACCGTTCTTCCGGAATTCCCAGAAATCCGGCAGCCTTCTGAAGATTCGCCACCTGAACCGAATCCATAGTTTCCATGGACACGGTCAGATAACGGACATTTTTTTCAACCTCTGAAACCCCCAGAAATTTCAACATTCCTCCCAGGAAATGTCCCAGAAGTTCCCAGGGTTCCTTTTTTTCTCCTGCTACCTGGACTTTTTCCTGCATCATGGAAATCCCGTAAAGGTCATCCATGAGAAATCCGCCTTTTTCCCGGGCAAAATATTCTGCCTCCAGACCAATGCAGTAATCGCCCTGCTCTGCTCTCCTGCACAGGCAGGTAGGTGTCTCAAAAAGACTGCTGCCCACCTTCACCGGGAGAGAACGTGCTTCCTCTGCCTTACGGTCGTAATAACAGATCTGCGAATATTTTTTTCCAAAGTCTATACCAATGATCAAATCCCGCGTCTCGTTCATTTTTGCTGTTCCTTTTCTATGGTAAACATTTCTTTCACATACTGTTCCTGACGAAGATATTTTTTCAGTCCCTCTGTTACCTCACGGGATTTTTCCAGACGCCGTGCAGAAAGAATCTGATTCAGCAGCTGATACTTGCTTCCCGCTATGCCCTCGACCTTTTTCATGGTCATAGTTCTTTCCACTGTCTCACGGATTTCTCCTTCTCTCTCGATCCGGAAATAATAATGGAGCGTTTCCCCGTAAAACAGGGTAAAGGTCTTTGTAAAAATCCCCTGGTAAACCTCACGGAGAGGCTCACTTTTATATTCTCTCTGTCCTCCCAGACCCGCATCCAGCGCATAAAAAAGTGTAACCCTGGATTCCGGATGTGCATGACACTCCACAAAGGTTTTGTCATCCAGCTGCCATGGACTCAGAAGTATGGGATCCAGCCTTCGGAAAAATCCAAACGTCATGTGGTCTCCTGCACACTCCTCCAGAAGCTCCTCTGCCATTTTCTTCTGTTTTTCATTTACGAGCTTTTCTTTGGACAGATCCATCAGAAGTGCCAGATGGCAGACCCTGTTAACCGGCCAGTGATTTTCCCATGCGTATTCCAGTCGCCGCCTGATAAATCGTGTCATTGGATATTCTTTTACAAAAATACCATAAGCTACCTGAGTCAGATAGGCACCGATGATTCTTTCTTTCCCCGACTGTTTCACATAGGATTCCAGAACAGATTCTCCTTCTTTACGATAATCCGAGGTAAACATGAGCAGACAGAGAAGTCTTTCCTCCAGTTCGTAGGTATCCATATCAAAGCCTTTTGCACTTTTCCATATGGAGAGCAGCTCATCTATCGGGTCGAAACGATAAAGCATCAGATAATGAAGTATCACTTCATCATATTTTCCCTGTCTGTACACCTCTGATGCAAGAGCAAGAAGCTCTTCATCCTCAGCCATATCCGCTTTCAGTATCATACGGCTGGTCAGCTTCAGAAGACTGCTCAGATTCAGGCCCTCATATCCGTATTCCTCCACCAGTGCCATTGCCTGGCGGAACATTCTTCTGGAAATCAGCACCTCCAGAAGTTTCGGACGATCCACGGAAACATATTCTTTGTAATCCATTGTACGCAGATAATAATCCAGATCCTCTCCCTGAACATGATCCGCATAATAATCCAGAAGCTGCCTGCATATCTCCCTTCGGTATTCCTGTGTACAGGCTGTTGCGGATGACAGTTCCTGAAAATAATTCAGATTATCCGGATTTATCTTATTCCGGCTGCAACAGTAAAGAAGAACTCCCGGTTCTTTTACATTCAGCTTCAGGACTTTTTCAGCCACTTCTCTGTCATCGTTGAGTTTTTTCAGATTATAATGTATGGTAGACACATATCTCCGCTGTTTCTCATCCTGAAACAGGATTACCGCATCCTCCGTATAGATCCGCGGATAGGCAACTCCCTGTACACAGGGGTATACGTCTTCCTTCCCGAACTGGCTGTGACAGACAATCACCTGGCGGATTTTGCTGTCGTCACAGTAAAGACGACAGGTAAAAAGATGACGGGCTACCTGCTCTGCTTCTTCTCTGGTTTCCGGATCAAAGAGAAATTCCTGATAGAGAGCCGCATAGTTTTCATCCATACAGCCTTCTGCGATCTTCCTTCTGGCAAATTTCTCCATGGCATCCCTGTAGCCCTCATAGATCAGAGGCTCTTTTTCCTTATGTGCGATGACACTGGCGTACACAAATGCCTTTCTGTTGTCTCCCAGAGTATTGTCATTATAGTTAAAGTACATCAGCAAAGGCTTGGGCAGTTCTCTCTGATAGGAAATATCCATAGTCTCCACATAATATTCATATAATCTGGTAAGCCGCAGTCCCTGCTGTACTGCCAGTGAAAACCAGCGGAAATATTCCGGTTTCCTTGGATTCCCTTTCATAATATATTTGCAGACAGCCTCGAGGACATCCTCCGACGGGAATTTTTCGTAACCGGCCACCAGAGCCCGATAAAGACTGCCATTAAAGTTTTTTTCATACCCTGACAGATAGGCCAGGCGCATGACCAGTTCCTCTGTGAGAAGTCCCCTTCTTCCGGCATGACAGAACACCTGTATCCAAAAAGGACTGAGTCGATGAAAAAGACTGATATCCCTGCTGGCCAGTTCCCATGCTTCCATATAAAGCACCGGACTGGTACAGCCCTTTTCAAACTGTTCTTCCATCATAAACAGACCTTCTGACGGAAGTTTTCTGTAACCGCCGTCCATCTGAAGGAGCAGCCACAGAAGTATAAAGCTGTCCGATTTACGCATATGGAAATTCTGAAGTCTCCATACAGCCTGAGCCTTGTCCTTGTACAGCCCCACTGTCGTACAGAGATACAGATAAATTCCTGCAAGCTCCAGTTCCTCTTTTACAAACTCTTTATCCTGGAATCTCTTCAGGATCTCTGCCGCCTCCGGATCCTTTCCCTCCAGATGTGCAATATATGCCTCGAACATCTGGTATTCCGGGTAATCGCAGCCGGAGGCATGAAGCTGGTTAATAATAAAGCGGCAGCTGGATATCCATGTATGAAAATCCATTTTCCCCTCTCTGTATTCCAGATAATCTTTTACCAGAGAGGCTCTGTGACGCTTTTCCTCTGCTCTGATGTCTGCCCGTATAAGAGCGCTTCTGGAAGCCGTCACTTCATAAACCAGTTTCTGATAAGGGCTCCTTACAATAATCTGTCCGATCTGGTTGCCTTCCTTTAACCGGTCTGCATGAATTACATATTCAATCCGACAGGTACTTCCGATAAACTCTTCCTGCGTGATCACACGATGTTCCGCCTCAAGAAAATCACCGACCGGTTCCATCTCCAGACGAAGATGGCCCCAGCCGTTTTTCTGAATATCAAAAGATTCCTGCACTGATTCCTTTATATCATAAAATTCATTCCGGACAGTTTTCAGAGATATGGATACCGGCTCCTTTTCCTTCAGTCCGACAAAGAACTCCTCCAGATGCTGATAAGTAACCGGTTGATGGGAAAGTCCTGCATAAAGAGCTTTCTGTTTTCTGTCAGCCCCTTTCATCATCATCGCGAAAGATTTATCTGTAAAAAGGCGATATGCCTCCCGAAAATCTCTTTTTGCGATTTCCCGGAAGCTTTCCATATTTTTTATCTCTCCTGCCGTGCTTCTGAACTGATCTTTTCTGGCTCTGATCTCAAAAGGAATCTTGTATTCTCCGACAGAAGATGTGATACAGAGCCATCCTTCACAACAGTCCCCGGGCTTCATTCCCGTCCCGTCCGCTCCGTACGGAATGCAGACTGCGGTTCCTGAAAATCTGCGATTCCCGGGAACAAGCCTGCGGTTGGAAGATGTGATGTATCCCTGGATTTTTTCGTTATCTTCTGTACCAAGATAGAGTTCTCCTCTGACAGTTTCCCCGGCTTCCAGAGAAATCTCCAGTCTTTCCTGCGAAAAAAGAAGAGCCGGCTCCTCGTACCTGAATTTTCCATTGAGTAATTGTTCTATCTTTTTCTTCAATATGGTTCACCTTTTTGTCCTTTTATCTTTTTGGGTCTTCATCCTGTAAAATAATTTTTTCCACCTCTTCCCGGAGCGGGATGGAATCCGTAGCGCCCGGTCTGGAAACAGCAATGGCAGAAGCTTTAGCCGCCATCTGAAGTCCCTCCTGCACCGACATTCCATCTATAATGGAAGCAATAAAATATCCAGTAAATGTATCTCCTGCCGCAGTGGTATCCACTGCCTTTACCCTGTAAATTCCCTGACGGTAAATCCCGGTTTCATCCTGATAAACAGATCCGTCTCCACCCAGTGTCAGCACAACCTTCGCCCTTGGATAAAGTTCCTGCATTTTTGCAAGGATCTTATCCGGCTCCTTTTCTCCCGTGATCTGGAAGCCTTCAATCTCATTTACCAGAAACAGGTTTACTTTTGACATATCACAGGCATCAAGCCCGGCGTCGTATGGAGATGGATTAAGTACGATCATCATCCCTTTTTCATAAGCCTTATCAATGATGTAATCTAATTCATTAATTTCATTCTGAAGTACGATAATATCTCCTTTTTCAAAGAAATCCAGCACTTCATCCACAAACTCTCGTGTAATCTGACGATTAGAACCGCCAAAAAGCAGGATACAATTCTGTCCATCTCTGTCTACCTGGATCATAGTGTGGCCGCAGGGACCTTCTACCCGGCGTACATATTTGGTGTCAACACCGTTTTCTTCACATGTCTCCACAAGAGGATCTCCTCCCTCACCCACCAGCGCCGCATGGTACACAGAAACGCCGGCCTTTGCCAGGGCAATGGACTGATTCAGTCCCTTTCCGCCGCAGAAGGTATCACGTCTGCTGGAGGCTCTTGTTTCTCCCGGAATCAGAATGCTTTCTACCTGATAAACATAATCCATATTCATGGATCCAAAATTCAATACCTTCATAAAACACCCTCCCACTATAAAACTCTATCGGTATTATTTTGCCATATTTTCTGAAAAAACGCAACTGGTGTCATAAGATATACGCAAACACACTTTTTTTACTTCTCCTGCATTCCCTCTATCATAATTTGCATAAAAATACAAAAGCTGTCCCAAAATTGGATTTTCTCAGGAACCCCCAATCTCTGAACAGCTTTTTTTGATTTTTATGCTCTTGTCAGCCAGTTTACAATGCCCTGCCACATGGCATCATAATACTCCCATTCACAGAATTCCGGCGGAGCCCAGTGAGGCGCACAGTCTGTAGTGCAGACTGCGCTTCGACCCTCTCCGTATTCCCCAAATACAATAAACGGATCATTATCTACCATAGCGGCCACAACGGATCCATCTCTGGGAATACACTTATTATAACCAAGCACCTGAGGGAATTCCACTGGAATCCCTTCCAACGCCTCATGTTTGGCAGTCATCACCGGTGTTACGCCTTCGCAGTGCTCCATACGGTCATCCACTGTCAGTACTTCTACGGGAAGCACCTCCTGCACCGAAGTATCATGCCATTTACCTTTCCCGTCAATACCTGCAAAGGTCATATAACCGCCCACCATAAGAAGCCCTCCTCCGGAAAGCACATAATCCCGAAGAAGCATGGTGCGGTTTGGTCTTTTTTCACTTCTGCTGAAGGTTGCTGTAGGCAGAAGCAGGGTATGTGCTCCAATGTCAGACAAAATTACCGCATCATACTGTTTCAGTTCTTCCATGGTAAAAGGAAATCCGTCCATCGCCAGATGATTCGGGAGAAAATCCACCTCATAGCCGCCCTTCTCCAACGCAGCCTTCAGCCATTTTTCTCCTGATTCGTACACAGACGTATGAAAGGTATCGAATCCTTTTACATGCGTGGTAAAACTCATCCAGGATTCTCCTGCAAGCAATGCTTTTTTCATAGATCTGAATTCCTCCCTGATCAGATATTTTCCGGTTTATCCATTAATTCCAGAGGATAATCCCCAAGACGTTTTACTTCAAATCCATTTGCCTTAAATTCCTCATAATCAAAGGCATTTAACTCATCAATTGAAAGTTTATGGAATTCGTAAAAGTTTGGCCACCATTCATATCCGCTTCCCAATTCTGCATTCAGATAAGCGTCTGCAATATCCTTGCCCATTTGAGGTGCTACATAAAAAGCTCCCATTGCCAGCACATTAACACCGTTCCCTGTAATAGCCCGAAGAGCAGCCGGAACACTTTCCACAACACCTGCATGAACTCCGGGACACTTGCTTGCTGCAATGTGAATTCCCATTCCGGTTCCGCAGAACACAAGGGCGCGTTCAAATTCCTTTTCACTGATCTTAGCTCCGACTTTCAATCCAATACGGTGAAACATTTCCGGATTTTCTTCGTCAGCGGACTTTACCCCAATATCCGTGACCTTCCATCCTTTTGCCTTCAGGTGGGCAACCACCGCTTCCTTCAAAGGAAATCCGGCAAAGTCTGCTCCGACCAATATTTCTTTATCTTTTACCATCTTCATTTTGTGTTTCCTCCCAATACATTATTGTGATACCCGCTCCTGCTTTATGCTTTTTTCTTAGACAGCTTGATATTGTTGTCTGCAAAATAGTTGAAAACCATTACCAAAATCAGAACCAGACCCCAGATCAGAGAAATATAATAGCTGCTGATCTGCGGGAAACGGTTGATTCCGGTTTCCAATGCTTTTACAAGGAAAATAGCCAGCAATACACCGCTGATCTTTCCTTTTCCGCCATTCGGATTTACACCGCCCAGAACTACAATCATAATACACTGCAAGGTGTAATTACTGCCGTAATCAGAACGTGCTGAATTATAATTTGCCAGCATAATCATTCCTCCAAGCGCAGAACAAATACCGGAAATAATATAGGTTTTGATCAAAATCAGATCCACCTTCAGACCGCTGTATTTTGCAACATTCTGGTTTGTTCCGGTGAGAATCAGTTTCTTGCCGTAAGTGGTTTTTCCAAGAAGCACCGCCAAAATTACCGCAACAACCGCAAAAACCAAAAACTGTATCGGAATACCAAAAATACGATTGTTGATGGAATAAGAATATTCACTCGGAAATCCGCTGATAGCGCTTCCGTTCGTCAGTACAAGACCAATACCGGTAAACAGCTGTCCCGTACCAAGAGTTGCCAGAATAGGCGGGATATGCACTTTGGAAATCAGTATACCATTGATAGCTCCTGTGAGCATACCAATCAAAATTGCCAGAACAAAGAGTACAGGAATCCAGGCAGGACTGATACTTCCGGTCTCTCCTCCGATTTTCATCATAAGAAGCGCCATGGAAATGCCTGTCATATTTGCCACGCCTACTGTGGAAAGATCAATTCCTCCAGTGATCATACACACCATCACACCAAGAGACATAAGACCAAATTCCGGAAACTGCGCGAACATAGTCTGGAAATTCACAAGCGTATAAAATTTTGAAAACCTTGTGGCAGCCATAAAAGCAAGCCAGAGAATGGTAATAATGATCAGTCTCCACAAATGTGGATTGCTGTTCACAATACGTCTGATACTTCTTTTCTTTTCCATTAAGCTGCCTCCTCTCTCTTCTTACCTTTTACTATGGTGGCTCTCGTACTCTGGATTGCGCTGACTGCCGTACCTACTACAATGAGAAGTCCTACAAATACGTCTTTCCATATAACCGGTACACCAATAAGAATCATAGAGTTCTCCACCAATACGATCAAAAGAGTTCCAAGAAAGCACCCGGTAAGGGTTCCTTTACCACCTACAATAGCAGTTCCTCCAAGTACCACACCTGCAATAATATTCATTTCCATACCAAGCATATTAGTCGGCTGGCACTGCTGCATCATACACACACGGATAATACCTGCCAGGCTGGCCACGATTCCCGCAAATACATACAGCAGAAATTTGGTACGTTTTACCTTAAATCCAACGTTATACGCAGCGCTTTCATTTCCCCCGATGGCGTAAATACCTCTTCCAAACAGGGTAAACCGGAGAACAATGAACGCAATGATATATACGGCTATCAGAACCAAAAATGCCATTGGCAGTCTGGAAGAAAGTCCACTCTGAGCATTTGTTGCCGTATATAACGCTGTGGTACCAAATTTTTTCATTCCGGATGGAATGACTGCCAGTACCTTGGACTCCAGAGTTCCCTGCATAATACCCTTAAAAATACTGGAAGTACCCAAGGTCACTATCATGGCAGGAAGATTCATATACCCGATAAAATAACCGTTTACTGCACCCAGAACCGCCCCCAGAACAATACCCATCAGCAGAGGAAGAAGAATTCCGCCCTCATAGCCTGAATCCAGAAAATACTTGGTGGTGGCAAATGCTGTCAGGGATGCAAGAGCCGGGAAGGATACGTCAATACCTCCTGTAAGAATTACAAGAAACGCACCTACTGCAAACAGCCCCGGCACAATCATTGCCGACATAATATCTACAATATTATTTGACGTAAAAAACTGTCCGGAACGCGCCTGAATCAACAGTGACAATGCAACCAGAATCAGGAAAATATACGTTTCATTATGCTGTAATAATTTTTTAAATGTTTTCTGCATATGTTTTCCCCTCCTTTACATCATCCGATCCAGAATCATAGATTCCTGGATGTCCTGTGTATCAAGTTCTCCTGCTGTTCTTCCGTTTTTCAGAATGAGTATTCTGGAGCAGTTCTCCATAATCTCCGGAAGGTCGTCCGATATAATCACGACTGCCATTCCCTCGTTAGCCAGTTTCTGAAGCACTGCATGAATGTCGTGCTTGGAACCGATATCCACACCTACTGTAGGTCCGTTCAGAACAAGCACATCCGGTTTGCAGGACAACCATTTGGCAATGACAATACGCTGCTGATTACCACCTGATAACGTGGAAGCTGCATTATCCGGGTTGGGGGTTGCAATAGCAAGCTCTTTCACCCAATGTTCCACCTCTTTTTTACATTGATTTTCATCCACAAACATGCCTTTTTTCAGCTGATCAATTTTGGAAATAATAATGTTGTCTCCAATACTTTGTGGAAGAAACAAACCTTCGCTGAGACGATCCTCCGGCACAAAGCCTATTTTGTTATCAATTGCATCCTGAGGTGTTTTTAAGGTCACGGTTTTGCCCTGAATTTTGATTTCTCCTGACGTAGCAGGCTTCATACCAAATAAAGACAGCGCCAGTTCCGTACGTCCGGAATCCAGTAACCCGGTAATTCCCAGAATTTCTCCACCTTTTACCTCAAAATTAATATTTTCATAAAAACCATCTAAGGTCAGATTTTGCACCTCTAAAACAGGCTTTTCTGAAATCCTGGATGGCGTAAAAGTACGTTTTTCAAATTCTCGTCCGGTCATATAATAAGAAAATTTCTTATCATCCAGCTCGGAAATATTTCCTGTTTTAATTAATTTGCCACTTCTGAATACGGTAAATCGTTCTGCGATTTCAAAAACCTCATCCAGCTTATGACCAACAAACAGAATGGCAATTCCCTGCTGTTTCAGCTGAGCAATGATCTTAAACAATGATTTTACTTCTTTTTTTGTAAGGGCCGTTGTAGGCTCATCCATAATAATCAGACGCGCATTAAACATCAGCGCGCGGCAGATTGCAACCATCTGTTTATCCGCCACAGTCAAGTTTCCCAGCGTAGCGTCCAGATCCACCTTAAAATCAATCTTTTTCACCGCTTCTTCTGAGATTTTCTGCATTTCTTTTTTGCTGACAAATTTTTTGCCGGAAGCCAGTTCACTGTTGATAGCCAGATTTTCACGAACAGTCAGATTGGGGAAAATCGAAAAATCCTGTGGAATTACCTGAATACCTCTGGATATGGCTTCTATCGGCGTAATCTTATTCATCTCTTTTCCATCGAATTCAATAGTTCCGCCATCTCTCTGATATACTCCGGAAATAATTTTAATCAATGTGGACTTTCCACATCCGTTTTCCCCTGCCAGACAATGAATTTCTCCCGGCTTGATTTCCAGGGTCACATTATCCAGAGCGTGTACACCTGCAAAATATTTATGTATCCCAACGGCACGAAGTAAATATTCCCCCATGGAGTCCCTCCTATTTTTTCAAGGCACTGCAGTTTTTACTGCAGCGCCCTGAAATGATATGTTTTCTTTATATAATGTATCTATTAGAATCCAAAGGAATCTACATTTTCTGCATTAATCACGATCCACGCTTCACCTTCCAGAACGGTCTCGCTTCCTTCACGGAATGTAAGCTTATCATATCCTTCTACGCCAAGGTCAACAGTATCGCCGATTTCTTCTCCGTTAAGAACCTTCAGTGCAAGGCTGATCATGGCTTTACCTGCGCCTGCCGGATCCCACAGTGTAAGGGATTTTACTGCGCCGCTCTTAAGAAGTTCTGCATTGTCAGCAGGCATTCCGGTTCCGGATGTAAATACTTTTCCGGTAAGACCAAGCTCTTCAATGGCGCGTGCAACACCAGGAGCATCATAGGAAGAGGTTCCCATAATCCCCTTCAGATCCGGATATTTTTTCAGAAGCTCTTTTGCTACGTTGTATGCAGTATCACCGTTGTCATGAGATTCTACACGAGGCTCTGCTTCCAGAAGAGTCATATTTGGATAGGCTTCTTCTGCATGTGCAACTCCTGCGTCTGCCCACTCATTATGAGAAGCGTTTGTCACGTCTGCTACCATTGTGGTATAAACGCCTTCTTCTCCCATGGATTCTGCCAGGTTGTCCATAATAAATGCGCCGTATCCGGTATTGGAGAATGCTTCGATGTCATAGTCTACGTTTTCAAGACTTGCACCCTCATGAGCAATTACAACGATTCCCGCATCCCTTGCCTGTTTCAGAACCGGCTCCAGAGATGCTGGGTCAACAGGAACCACGCAGATGGCGTCTACGCCCTGTGCGATCAGATCCCCAACCAGCTGTGCCTGTTTGGTTGCATCGATCTCATCAGTTCCTTTCTGATATGCGTTTAATCCCTTCTCTTCCGCATATTCTGTTACACCCGTATCCATACGTACAAACCATGGATTAGAAGAATCTTTTGGTACTACTACAATTTCATAATCTCCATCATCTGCAAGTGCCGTTACGCCTGTTGCACCAAACACCATTGCTCCTGCCATAAGTACCGCTAATAATTTTTTCATCTTCATGCTTACAACCTCCATA
>OAVH01000071.1_pt1 | contig 77262 bp, 75 predicted proteins | sample 1495281 | NCBI WGS metagenome assembly OAVH01 (sample SAMEA2580082, study PRJEB22360) | human gut metagenome | biome: human gut; feature: human-associated habitat; material: faeces | place: Denmark | collected 2008/2010
ACCAGTTCTGTTTTGAGAGCTGGTTGCAAAAAAGGATGAACTTCACGGATTCAGGTAATATGTAAATTGAGGCTCATTTACAGCAGCAATCCCATGAGGATTAAAATTGCTGTCATAAGTTTTCTCTCTCCTCCCTGTCCAAAGCAAAAAATCAGGAAACCTCTTCCAGATATTTTTTTACTTCCAGAAGCGACGGGAGGATACACTCTGCCAGTTTTTCCATTTCACTTGTGGGTTCTGCAAGATCCGGAACCATAATCGCATGTAATCCGGCACTTTTAAGGGCACGAATCCCGTTATAGGAATCTTCTATCCCATAGCATTTTTCCGGCTCCGCCTGAAGCCGTTCACATGCCTCCAGATAAATGTCCGGCTCCGGCTTACTTCTTTCTACCATGTCCCCGCACACGATCTCATCAAAATATTCCATAAGCCCACTTTCAGAAAGCTCTTTTTTTACAATTTCTTCCCGGGTTGATGTTGCCAGTCCAACCTTTATGTCTCTATAATGAAGATATTCCAAAAGCTCTATAATTCCTCTTTTTTTAGGAAGCTTTCCTCCTGCTGCCTGTTCATGAAAAAGATCTGCCATTTCTTTTTTGTATACAGCATAAGGAAAATCTTCCCCATAATGCTTCTGAAATATTTGTAATGTTGCTTCACTGTTTGTCCCAAGACACTCCATACAGGTTTTTTCTATATCCGGAATCCCATATTTATCCGCCACCTGTTTCCAGGTACGGATTACCAGAGCCTCTGAATCAAAAATCACTCCATCCATATCAAATATCACTGCTTCCAGCATTTTACCCCTCTCACGCTTTCATAATGTATTTAATCGCATCCTGAATCCATTCCACATATACAAGGTTCATGCCCTCTGCTTCTTCCATAGATGCCCTGCACACTTTAGGAAGGATCACTGTGGTAAAGCCGAGCTTCTTTGCCTCCGATACTCTCTGCGCAGCCATACTGACCGCACGAACTTCTCCACTTAATCCTACTTCACCAAAAGCCAGCACAGAATCCGGAATTACTATATCCTTGCAGCTGGATACCACAGCCAGGGCAATTCCAAGATCAATAGCCGGCTCTGTCATTTTCATGCCTCCTGCAATATTCACATAGGCATCGCAGGAGGCGAGATGAATCCCGACTTTTTTTTCAAGCACCGCCATAAGCAGGTTCACTCTGTTAAAATCCGTTCCCACTGCAGTTCTTCTGGGAATTCCAAAATTACTCTGGCAGACAAGCGCCTGAATTTCCACCAGGATCGGTCTCGTTCCTTCCATGGAACAGGCCACAATAGATCCGGAGGTTCCATTTGGTTTTCCATTCAGCATAAACTCCGAAGGATTTTTTACTTCCTCCAGACCGGTACTTCGCATTTCAAACACTCCGATTTCATTAGTGGAGCCAAAGCGATTTTTTACAGCGCGAAGTATACGGTAAGAAGCATGGCGGTCTCCTTCAAAATAAAGAACCGTATCCACCATATGTTCCAGCACTCTTGGCCCTGCCACATTTCCCTCTTTCGTCACATGACCTACAATAAAAATAGAAATTCCCATTCCCTTTGCGATCTGCATAAGAATATTTGTGGATTCCCGCACCTGGGATACGCTTCCCGGCGCAGAACTGATTTCCTCATGGAACATCGTCTGAATGGAATCAATCACAACCATATCCGGTTTCTTTTTTTCAATCACTTCCCGTATGGTTTCCAGATTCGTCTCACAGAAAATCTGCAGATTTTCATTAAATTCTCCAATACGATCTGCGCGGAGACGGATCTGGCGCAATGATTCCTCTCCTGAAATATATAGAACTGAGTTTCCGGACAATGCCAGATTCCTGCATACCTGTAAGAGAAGAGTGGATTTTCCAATCCCCGGATCTCCCCCCACAAGAACAAGAGACCCGGGGACGATACCGCCCCCGAGTACTCTGTCAAGTTCTTTAATATCTGTCAGCTTTCTCTCGCTCTCTGACAGCTTGATGTCCTTTAGCTTTACCGGTTCCGCTTTCTGACCCGTTACTTTCCGGATTGCTGTCGAAGAAGTTTTTTTTGCGGAAACGGTCTCTTCCACAAAGGTATTCCAGGCTCTGCAGCCAGGGCACTGTCCCATCCACTTAGAGGATTCGTAGCCACATTCCTGGCAAAAATATACAACCTTTTTATTTTTTAACATTTTGCAATCTTCACTTCTACACTGTCTGTGTCACCAAGCTCCACACTGAAGGAAAGCTTTCCGCCCAGATTTGTCTTCATTGTTCCTGCGTCCGCTCCACTGATAGAGATTTCATATTCTGTGTCTGCTTCCATCTCTACTGTGATCTGCGCATCCTCTGCTCCCTCTACCTGAAAGCTCATGGTAGAACCGTCCTGGGTAAGGTTATAAACCGCTGTTCCCGGTACAGATTCATAAACAAACATTCCATTCCGCTCCAGCTTGGTGATTTCATGAAAAGTTTTTACTTTATATACGTCTCCCTGATGCTGAAAATCGGATACTTTTGATTTCTGCGCCAGCTGATAATTTCCAAAGCTGATGCTTCCGTTTTCCTCTGTACGAATCAGTTCTTTTACTACTGCCATGATCTTATGTCCTCCTGAAATTTCTCTGTTGTTTCATTTATCCTGCAGACTGAAAAACACTTTAGGTTTTTTCTTCTGATATGTTTTATTATACCATTTTCATATTTTTTTGAACAGTATCCTTATCAAGATTTAATATCTTTTTTAAATTTTCCAGACTCTTTCTGTTCTTTCAGGACAGGTACAAAACGAAGCTGTTTCTGGTACAGCTGCACCCTTACTGTATCGCCTCTCTTCACTCTTCCTTCCAGAATCTCACCAGCCAGAACATCCTCCAGTCTGGTCTGGATCTCACGGCGGAGAGGTCTTGCACCATATTTCATGTCAAATCCGGTTTCTGCAAGAAAATCTTTTACCGGACTGCCGATTCTCAGCCGGATATCCAGTTGTTCCTCACATCTTTTTTCCAGATTTTTTAAAAGAAGCTCAACGATTTTTCGGATATTCTCTTTATTCAGAGTATGGAACACCATAATCTCATCAATACGGTTCAAAAATTCCGGTTTAAAAAGACGTCTTACTTCTTCCATTACATTGGATCTCATCCGTTCATAGTCCTGTTTTTCATTGTCTCCTGAAAGAAATCCCAGTTTTTTTGGCTCAATAATTGACTGAGCGCCTGCATTGGAAGTCATGATTATGATCGTCTGTTTAAAATCCACTTTTCTTCCATGAGCATCTGTAATATGTCCATCATCCAGGACCTGAAGAAGAATATTAAATACATCCGGATGTGCTTTTTCAATTTCATCAAAAAGAAGCACGCTGTACGGGTTTCTTCGTACTTTTTCGCTGAGCTGTCCACCTTCCTCATAGCCCACATATCCCGGCGGTGAACCGATCAGCTTCGATACGCTGTGTTTCTCCATATATTCAGACATGTCCACACGTATCATTGCCTGTTCACTTCCAAACACAGCCTCTGCCAGAGCTTTTGACAACTCTGTTTTTCCCACTCCGGTAGGACCCAGAAAAAGGAATGACCCAATCGGACGGGCAGGATCCTTCAAACCGACCCTTCCCCTTTTGACTGCCTGTGCGACTGCCTTTACCGCTTCCTCCTGCCCGATAACACGTTTATGAAGTGTTTTTTCCAAGTGAGCAAGACGCTTCGATTCGCTTTCTGTCAGGCGCTGCACCGGTACCTTGGTCCAGTCAGAAATCACATCCGCCACAGAGGCTTCTGTTACTCTGTGATTTTTTCTTCTGTTTTTCCGTTCTTCTTTCTGACGAAGTTTTTCCAGTTCTTTTTCCAGTTTTTTCTGTTGTTCCTGTACTTCTCTGGCCTTTTCCAGATCCGCTTCCTGAATTGCCTGTTCTTTCTGTTCCAGAAGTACACGGATCTGTTCCTCAGCTTTTTCTGTTTCCGGACAGGACTGAAAAGCTCCCAGCCGCACTTTTGCGGAAGCTTCATCTATGATGTCAATGGCTTTATCCGGAAGAAAGCGGTCATTGATATAACGCACCGACATATGAACAGCAGCTTCAAGAGCGCTGTCATCAATGGATACCCCATGATGATTTTCATAGTATGGCCTCAGACCTTTTAGGATTTCCAGCGCCTCCTGCTCTGAAGGTTCTTCCACTGTTATCGGCTGAAATCTTCTTTCCAGAGCGGCATCTTTTTCAATGTACTTTCTGTACTCCTCCAGGGTCGTTGCGCCGATCAGCTGAATTTCTCCTCTTGAAAGAGACGGTTTCAGGATATTGGAAGCGTCAAGAGCGCCTTCCGCACCTCCCGCACCGATGATCGTATGAAGTTCGTCTATAAAAAGAAGGATTCCCTGATCTTCCCTTACTTCGCTTACCACATTTTTGATGCGTTCTTCAAATTCTCCTCTGTACTTGCTCCCTGCAACCATGCCGGAAAGATCAAGAACAACCACTCTCTTCTCCTTCACAGAATCCGGAACCATTCCGGAAACAATCTTCTGAGCCAGTCCCTCTACAATCGCGGTTTTTCCTACTCCCGGTTCTCCTACCAGGCATGGATTATTTTTTGTTCTTCTGCTCAGAATCTGAATCAGGCGGGTAATTTCCCTGTCCCGGCCAACCACCGGATCCAGCTTGCCTTCTGATGCCAGCACCGTAAGGTCACGACTATACTGATCCAGAAACGGAGTGCCGGAGCCAGTTTGCTTTTTTTGACTTCTGACTGACTGCAGTTCCTCCGTTACAGTCTTCCCTTCGTATCCCATTGCAGTAAGAACCCCTGCATAAAGCTTCTGAATATTAATGCCCATTGTATACAGAAGCCTTGTGGCAACGGAGTCTGTCTCTTTCAGCATTGCCAGCATGAGATGTTCTGTTCCGATTTTTTCTTCTTTTCGGATCTCCGCCTCTCTGCATGCCTGATCCATGATCTTCCTTGCCCGCGGACTGAATTCCGGCTCTCTTTCTTCTGTGAGAACCTCTGCCGGTGCGATCAGACTGCCAATCAGCTCCATAAGACGCTCCGGCTCCACACCGAACTCTTCCAGGATCCTTCCTGCTGTTCCTTCCTGTTCTTCCAAAAGTCCCACCAGAATATGTTCGGTACCAATATACGTATGCTTACAGGACTGTGCTGTGCTCTTTGCAGATTTCAGAGCATTTTCAGCCTGTCTGGTAAACTTTTTCTGCATATGCTCCTCCTGTTTTCCAAAAAATTTCCTGTTTTTTACAGGTCATATTCATCAAAAATCTCATTGATCAGCTCATGTACTTCAGATCTGGAAACCTTTTTACAGCAGCCCTTTGCCAAAGCTACTATAAGATTTTCTTTCATTTCTTCCAGAGCCTTTATCTTATCCACGTCAATGGCAACAATAGCGCCTCTCCTTCTGTCAATAGAAACAAAGCCTTCCTGCTTCAGAAGTGTATATGCCTTGTTTACCGTATGCATATTAATGCCTATGGTATCTGCCATCTGTCTTACGGAAGGAAGAGTATCTCCTTCCTGCAGCCTTGACGTAGCGATTCCAAGGATGATCTGGTTCATTAATTGAACATAAATGGCCTCATCACTGTTAAAATCAATTTCTATGACCATATTCAAGCCTCCTCTTATCGTGTTACACATATACTAGCACATCTCTCATATTTTGAAAACAGTAAATTTTTCACATGAAAAAAGACAGTATTCCAGAGTAACACAGGAATACTGTCTTTTTCTTTGAAAATCAGCCGATGATCTTCTTTAACTGTTCTTTATTAAGAAGCAGATTAAATCCCAGAGGATTTATCACCATAGCTTCTGCCTGAGGTATCATAATCTCCGGAAGTTTGGCAAAAGGAAGTTTGGCAATCCTCATTTTTTTTCCTTTTGCAAATTTTTCATATTCCATTACATCTGAAAAAACAGGCTGAAGAATTTTTCCCTCTTTGTTTTTCAGATATGGGATGTTTACTTTTGCAGGATCCTCTTCACTTGGTGCCATGGCAACCAGAAATTCTGCTTTTCTGAGGTTTGCGATCAGTTCCTCCTCCAATTCACGGAGATTTCCATGTTCCTCCTTGGCTACCGGACGACGCAGTTCCTGCATAAAATAAATGCCGGAAAGCTGCAGTGTGGAGTTGATAAGTGGTCTCTTTTCCGGCTCCAGCTTACTGAGATCCGGCTGACGCACGATACTGGTGAGTTCCACTTCTGTTTCTTCTGTTCCATTGTTCCATACCAGTGAGTTTACGCCGACTGAAAAGAGAAGTCCGTACATTTTCGGAAAATCCTTTTTCTCATATTTCATGCCCATAAGAAGGATTTTATCATCCAGTTTCTTTTTTCCAAATGCTTTCAGCGTTTCTTCCTCAGCAAAAAACCATGCCTGGTCATTATAAGTCTCTTCTGCGCAGGTCACATAAGGAAGCTTTGTCGCCTGAGAATACGCCACAAAAATGGTTTCTCTTGCCTGAATTTCCTTCACTGCGTCTACTACACTCATTCCCATTTTTATAATCCTTTCCATATTCCGCCTGTATTTCAGGCAGACGGAACTCCTTTTCTTTCTTATTTATGCCTCATCGATTGCTTTTCCGATATCATGGCGCATATATTTTGTAGCAAAGCTGATCCAGTCAGTCGCTTCATATGCATTCTTTCTTGCCTCTTTGAGGTCGCTGCCCTTGGCAGTGATCCCTACCACACGGCCGCCGTTTGTAACAATCTGTCCATCCTGGAACTTTGTTCCTGCATGGAAACAGTAATATCCTTCTTTTCCTTTGAAGTTCTCAAATCCGGACATCGGAATTCCCTTTTCGTATTTTACAGGATATCCTTCACTTGCCAGAACTACGCACACGGCTGCATTATCCTCAAATTCCAGTTCCACCTGATCCAGTGTACCATTGACACAGGCTTCCATCACATCGAGAATATCTGTTTTCATTCTCGGAAGCACCACCTGCGCCTCCGGGTCACCGAAACGGGCATTATATTCCAGAACCTTCGGTCCGTCTGCAGTAAGCATCAGACCAAAGAAAATGATTCCAACAAAAGGACGGCCTTCAGATGCCATGGCGTCTACCGTAGGCTGGTAGATGTATTTCCTGCAGAAATCATCTACTTCTTTTGTATAAAAAGGACTTGGAGAAAAGGTACCCATTCCACCAGTATTCAGTCCTTTATCGCCATCCATGGCGCGTTTATGATCCTGTGCGGAGGTCATGGTACGGATTGTTTTTCCATCCACAAAGGAAAGAACCGAAACCTCACGGCCCGTCATAAACTCTTCAATAACCATGGTATTTCCCGCACTTCCGAACTTTTTGTCCTCCATGATCTCTTTGACACCGGCCTCCGCCTCTGCAAGATCCTTACAGATCAGAACCCCTTTTCCCAGCGCCAGTCCGTCTGCTTTCAGGACAATCGGAAATTTTGCCTGTGTACGAAGATATTCCAGAGCTTTTTCCGCATCATCAAAATTCTCATAACCGGCAGTCGGAATCTGGTACTTTTTCATCAGGTCCTTGGAAAACGCCTTAGAGCCCTCAAGAATTGCCGCATTTTTGCGAGGACCAAACACCTTCAGTCCTCTGTTTTCAAATACATCCACAACGCCGCCTACCAGGGGATCGTCCATGCCGATGATGGTAAGATCGATCGCTTTTTCTTCGGCAAAATCTGCCAGCTTCTCAAATTCCATAGCTCCAATAGGAACACATTCTGCAAATTCAGAAATTCCGGCATTTCCCGGTGCACAGTAGATTTTATCTGCCTTCGGGCTTTTTGCCACGCTCCACGCAATGGCATGTTCTCTTCCGCCGCTTCCAACAATCAATATATTCATAGGTGTTTCCTCCTTATCTGCTGATCCGTACCTTTCCATCTTCTACCATAACCTTTCCGTTGGCGATCAGATTGATCGCTTCCGGAAGGATCTGCCATTCTGCCCGCTCCATTACCCGGCGCTGAAGGATTTCCGGAGTATCTTCTTCCTGCACTTCAACTGCTTTTTGAAGGATGATCGGGCCGGTATCTGTTCCCGTATCTACAAAATGCACCGTAGCGCCAGTCACCTTTACCCCTCTGGACAGAACGCCTTCATGAACCCGCAGCCCGTAAAACCCGGTTCCGCAGAACGAAGGAATCAGAGATGGATGGATATTTATGATCCTGTTTGGATATGCCTCTACGATCATCGGAGGAACTGCCACCAGGAATCCCGCCAGAACCACCAGATCGATCTGATGGTTCTGAAGTTCAGCAAGAAGCGCCTTATGAAACGCTTCCCGATCCTCATATGCTTTTGGAGAAATGCATACTGCCGGAACCCCATGCTTCTCCGCTCTCTCAAGAGCATAGGCTCCTGAATTATTGCTGATCACAAGACCTACACTGGCATTTGTGATTTTGCCGCTTTCCACTGCATCCAGAATGGCCTGAAGATTCGTTCCGCCTCCGGATACAAGAACACCCAGTTTCAGCATAAATCAACACCCTTTTCTCCCGCTTCGATACGACCTACCACATAAGGAGTATCTCCTGCTGCACGGATTGCTTCCATTGTTTTATCCACATCCTCAGGACGGACAGCAAGGATCATTCCAAGTCCCATATTGTATGTGTTGTACATCATCTGTTCTTCGATATTTCCTTTCTCTGCAAGAAGCTTAAAGATCGGAAGTACCGGATAGCTGTCTTTTTCTACCACAGCTCTGGTTCCCTCTTTCAGCATACGGGGAATGTTCTCATAAAAACCGCCGCCTGTAATATGGCTGCATGCATGAATACGAACTCCCGCTTCCTTAATGCTCTTAAGAGCTTTTACATAAATTCTGGTCGGTGCAAGAAGCGCCTCTCCCAAAGTACTTCCCAGTTCATCATAATAAGTATCCAGGGACTCTCTGGTCATATCAAATACTTTTCGTACAAGAGAAAATCCATTGCTGTGTACACCGGTGGAAGCCATACCGATCAGTACATCTCCTGCTTCCAGTTCTTCTCCTGTAAGAAGATCTTTTTTATCAATAACGCCTACCGCAAAGCCTGCAAGGTCATATTCGTCCTCCTGCATAAGTCCAGGATGTTCTGCAGTCTCTCCGCCGATCAGGGCAGCACCGGACTGAACACAGCCCTCTGCCACACCAGCTACGATCTCCGCGATCTTTTCCGGATAGTTTTTGCCGCACGCAATATAGTCCAGGAAAAACAGAGGCTCTGCTCCTGCACACGCGATATCATTGACACACATGGCAACTGCGTCAATACCGATGGTATCATGCTTGTCCATAACCATTGCAAGCTTCACCTTGGTTCCGCATCCGTCAGTACCGGAAACCAGAGTCGGCTCTTCCATTCCCTTAAAGCTGCTCAGAGAAAAAGCGCCTGAAAATCCGCCAATCCCGCCAAGGACCTCCGGTCTCATAGTCTTTGCAATATGTTTTTTCATCAGCTCCACTGATTTATATCCTGCCTCTATATCCACACCTGCGTTCTTGTAATCCATAATATCCTCCCAGTATTTTGTTTATGATAATGGCTGTTTTTCGCGTCCCTGACGTTTTTTAATAATTCTGATAGCCTACTTCCTGCAGTCTTGCATCTTTCGCCTCTACCTGTTCCTTCAGCTCCTGACTATATGCTTTCAGTTTTTCCAGAAGTTCCTGATCTGAGGTTGCAAGAATCTTTGCTGCCAGAAGTCCCGCATTTGCTCCGCCATTAATAGCAACTGTTGCAACCGGGATACCTGACGGCATCTGTACGATGGAATAAAGAGAATCACGTCCTCCCAAAGAGGTGGTATGCATCGGAATACCGATTACCGGCATCGGGAAGATTGCCGCACACATTCCCGGCAGATGCGCTGCCATTCCTGCACCTGCAATGATCACCTTAAATCCTCTTTCTTCTGCGCTTTTTGCATAATCAAAAAATACGTCCGGTTCTCTGTGGGCAGAAATAATCTTCATTTCGTACTCCACACCAAGCTTGTCAAGAATAGCCGCAGCCTTGCTCATAACCGGCATATCTGAATCGCTTCCCATTACAATTCCAACTTTTTTCATTGGTAGGCCTCCTTTTTCGTTCTGTTTCAGGTTGATTCTACTAAGATTCTATTTTTGTGTCAACCGCTTTCCCGCAAAGAAATATTTTGGCGCACAAACTGTTTTTGTATTCTCAGCAAAAAGGCTTATTCAGTTCCTCTGTACCAGACAGCACGAATCGTCCCTCTTCGATAATGGAATGACTTTCTCCATCGTCATCGATCACACGAATACTTCCCAGTTCGTCATACGGGATCGTGATGTCTGTATGGCATCCATAGTAAGCGAGACTGATATCTTCTTTTCTCAGACTGGAAATCTCGTTGTCACGGGCAATGATCTCTTTTCCATCAGGATTGTAAACCGGAGTATCTTCCGCCCAGCTGTAGCAGGTATCGCCCACTGCAAAATGAGGTCCCATTTTTTCTGCAATAAGAATCGGAAGTTTGTCCGCAATTCCATATTTCTCCGCCGCAACATAAGCAGTGGTATTGGTTCCGATCGCAAACTCTCCCATAGGAATCTTTACATGATGGTGAAGAATATTATCCTCAATATAAGCGCGGTTTTCCTCCTCGCTTTCAAAATTACTGCAGGAATAATCGATCACCTGTCCACAGTCAAATACCAGCTTCAGATCTCTGAACTGCAGACCATTCAGATATACTTTTTTCACATGGAGGATTCCGCCTGTCCCGGCAAGAACCGGAGAGGTAAAGACTTCTCCCACCGGAATGTTGACATCTGCCACGCAATTCTCAAAGTTTGTCTGCTTTTCCGGATTCTCAAGAGTATGAAGATGGATGATAAGATCCGTTTCATTGCCGTCTTTTCCTTTGATCTCCACCCACTCGCAGGTATCCAGTTTATCAATGATGGTCTGCTGGATCTGCTGATAAAGCTTATAATCCAGCGTATTGATCTTTACGATCTCTCCAAAAATCTCCTGGAATTTTCCTCCGATTTCCGGAACCGGATAAGCAATGATCGTAAAGCTTCTTTCCTCGCCCTTAATATAACGGTTGACAATCTGTCCGGATTCATTATCCAGTTCCACCTGCAGCTTTTGCTGCGCCCCACTTAAAGCATATGCTTCCGACCTGGATACCGGAGAAAAAGGCTCTTCTCCAAAAGTCTCGATCACTGCCGGACCACCATGGACTCCTGCCAGTTCTTCATATTTGTCGTATGCATTCTGCATGGAACGAAGCTTTCTCTTTACAAAATCACTGTCCAGGAAAAGCGCACTGTCCTGTCTGTGGTCGTATTCGTACTGCGGATTTGCCACAGCTCCTGTAAATCCTACCCGGGCACTTCCACGTTTATTTACAACGTGAGACGCATGACGATAGATCACCGGTTCCAGCCCCATCTCCCTGAACTGCAGAATGGCTGCACGAACCATCCGCTCAAAGCCAAGGCTGTAACGGATATTCACTGTTTTTTTCCGTGTAATATCCTTCCTTGTATTGATAAATCCAATGCGGTATCCCTCCGTATAAGTACGGGCCATATCATCAATCTGCGCCTGCGTAAGACGGTTCAGAAATTCCGCAACACCGGTTTCATTTTCTGATACATATTCTCCATATCGATAAAGATACCGAAGATCCGTAAGATCCGATTCCATTATGATCCTGACCGCAAAATCAAGAGAAGGATCCACCGCCTCTGCAATCCTCTGTTCCATCATATCCTGGCAATAATCATTGACATAGGAACGAAGAATATCCTCTGTAATTTTCACGGTTGGAATTTCTTCTTCCGAAAATGCCGAATGTATTTCCAAAAAGAGTTCTGCCGCAACCGTATAATCCCACCATTTTTTTTCATATGCATATACGATCGTGCCTCTCAGCTCCGCGTATAAAAAGCTCATAGCTTTTCCGTACTCGCCAAGGCAGGTCGCTGCATATGCCGGATTCCCATAAGAATGATCATAATTTTCCGCAAACAGCTCGCAATAAAGAGAACGATTCTCCTCTTTCCATTCTTCCAGTGTAAGCTCTGTATTTTGCCTTTCCAGAATCTCTCCTGTTTTTTTCAGTAATTCTGCAGAAGCTTTAAAAAATCCATCAAAAGGAGCTTTTATTTCCTGTTCTGTACAAATCTCTGCCACTCTGTTCTTTGCCAGAGAAAAACGCTCCATCAGTAATTCGTCCAAGCCGTCATCTCCCTTCATTTTTTCTCCGCCCACCGTCTACTCATCCATCACATGACCCAGGCGGATATGCTTGTCTATCAGTTCTTTCATATATTCCCAGATTTCCACAGATCCCTCTGAAGTATACTCATTTCTCTTATAAATCTGGCTCTTTTTCACTCCATGTTCCGCCCAGCTTCTGCCGTCTGAAGCATCATTCAAAAGCAACGGCTGGCAGTTATCCAGGACATGGGCAAATTTCGCTTCTGGAGTTTCATATGCTTCAAACTCTTCCCACAGTTCCCGAAACCAGATGCACTGATCCCGAGGAAGCAGGCCAAAAATACGGTCTGCTGCTTTCGTTTCTCTTTCTCTTTTTGTTTCTGCCCCCGCTTCATCATATGCATAGGTATCCCCTGCATCAATCTCCACAAGATCATGAAGCAGAACCATCGGTACAACTTTCGCAAGATCTACTTCTTCATTGGAATACTCTTTAAGAAGCACAGCCATCAATGCCAGATGCCAGGAATGTTCCGCGTCGTTTTCTTTTCTGTTTGCATCTGCAAGATATGTCTGGCGGAAGATATTTTTTACCTTGTCCACCTCAACAATAAATTCCATTTGTTTCTTTAAACGTTCCATCTCTTACACTCCCATCAAAAAAAAGCCCAGCCATCCCACCATAATGATTCCATTCAGAATGGAACCCACAATACTGGTACGATGCATACGCTTTTCCTCAGAAAAACTGGAAAGACCCATAACAAACCCATAAACAGAAAGCAGTGTGGCAAAAAGGCAGATACCTCCGATAATAAAGCCGTATTTTTCATTTAATCCAAAAGAAAGCATCACTGCCACAGCAAATAAAAGAAGAGAAACAGCTGCCAGCCCTACTGACAGCTTTCCCTTCTTTGCTTCTTTTGTTTTTGTAAATGAATATCTATATCTTTTCGCCATAGTGCTTTCTCCTCAGGTGATCGCAGACCGCAAACAGCAAATACCCTGCTGCCGCCCCTGCCGTATTTAAAATCAGATCGTCCACATCAAAACAGCCAACCTTTGTCACAAGCTGGATCGTCTCCACGCAAAGGCTCAGGCAAAATCCGGACAACACGATCAGGAATCCGCTGCGCCATCTCCGGCTGATGACCGGCAGAATAAACCCGAAGGGAATGAATCCGATCACATTCCCGAAAACATTCAAAAAAAAGGCAGACAGACCAACCTGTCCCCTGTAAATCCAAAATCTCCGGATTTCTGCAAAGGGGCTCAGATTATATCTGTATATGCTTTCTTCACCTGTCATTCGTCCATATCCTTCCGAAAAAAACAGGACATAAATTAACAGAAGCACATATACGATAAAAAGCAGGATGCCTATCTGCCTGATCTTACGTTTTGTTTTTTTATTCAAATTTCCTGCTCAGATCAGAATATCTGATCTTCTTTTAAGAAGTCTTGCACCGCCAACGATCATCAGAATGCCGGCTGCAATCCCTGTTACCAGGGTGATAATGCCCACTGCCAGATTGCAGGCTCCTGTTCTTGTCATTGTTTTATAGATTTTTTCGTTCACAAAAAACCTCCTATTTTACTCCATACTGACGATAATATTCATCAATAGATGCTTTGATGGCATCATCAATGATCACCTGTCCGTTGATTTCTTTATTATAAAGATATTCCGTTACCTCTGCCATATCTACAATTGCAGCGGTTTCAAACCCATACAGGTCTCTGACTTCGTCAAGAGCACATTTCTCGCCGCCTTTTCCTATTTCCATACGGTTCAAAGATACCATGAGACCTACAATCGTTACGTCTGCAGCACCTTTTACCTTCGGTACGGTTTCTTCCATAGACTTGCCGGAAGTGGTTACGTCTTCGATCATAATAACGCGGTCTCCGTCTTTCAGGGTGCTTCCCAGAAAGCTGCCCTTATCTGCACCATGGTCTTTTTCTTCCTTACGGTCAGAACAGTAACGAACTTCCTTTCCATAAAGCTCACTGTAGGCAATGGCAGTCACAACGCTTAACGGGATTCCCTTGTAAGCCGGTCCGAACAGCACGTCAAAATCATCACCGTACCTGTCGTGGATGGCCTTTGCATAATACTCACCAAGCTTTTTCAGCTGAGAACCGGTCACATAACCGCCGGCATTCATAAAGAAAGGGGATTTCCTTCCGCTCTTCAGTGTGAACTCACCAAATTTGAGCACCTTACTGTCAACCATAAATCGAATAAATTCCTGCTTATACTGTTCCATATTCTTTAACCTCCGTATTTACGGGCAAGCCCTTTTCATTTTCTTAATTTTACTGTTTTCATTCTATCACACTCACTGTATTTTTTCAATGAATGGATTCGGATTGCGCCAGCTCATACTTTTTATGTTTTTTCATCACATAATAGTAGTATGGGATAAGAGGAATCAGGGCTGCGATCCACGCCATGGGATCTGCCAGACAAACTCCTGCAAAGCTTGTTTTCCCTGCCACAAAGAACACAATAGCCGCTCTTGCCACCAGTTCAAACACACCGCCCAGCATAGGAACCAGTCCATATCCCATTCCCTGAAGCGCATTTCGAAAAAGAAAAATAGTACACAGAAACGGATATGCCCAGAACACTGTCTTGAAGTAGGTAACAGATACTGCGATCACTTCCGTTTCCGAAGGACTGATAAAAAGGTAAGTAAAATATTTTCCAAAAAAATACATCAATGCCATCTCAATCGCGCTCCATGCCAGAAGCATAATCCAGGAATACCGGACGCCTTCCCGAACACGATCCATACGGCCAGCTCCGCGGTTCTGTCCTACATAGGTCGCTATAGTCGCCCCCATGGAAACCGCAACCATGGTAATGATATTCTGGATCTTTCCGGCAGCGGAAAAGCCTGCCATATAAACTGCGCCATAAACATTTACCGCTCCCTGAACAATGATCGTTCCGATAGCTGTAATGGAAAACTGCAGTGCCATGGGAATACCCAAGGCCATCAGTTTGCCAAAGCTCCCCTTTCTAAGTTCAAAGTTCTTTTTCTCCAGATGAAGGATCGGATATTTTTTCACAATATAGATCAGACAACATATGGCTGAAATCGCCTGCGCGATCACAGTGGCATAAGCGCATCCTTCCACTCCCATTCCAAAGTATCTGATCAGAACCACATCCAGGATTACGTTGATCGTTGCAGAGATGATCAAAAAATACAATGGTGATTTTGAATCGCCCAAAGCACGAAGGAAAGCCGCCAGAGAATTATATGCGGCAGTGACGATCAGTCCCGCATAAATGATTCCCATATAAGACATCACATCTCCCATCAGATCCTCCGGAGAATTCATCAGTCTCAGAATCGGCTCATTCAAAATCAAAAGTCCCACTGTCATTACTACGGTAAATCCAAGCATCAGATAAATCGACATAGCCACATAATGGCGCATATCGTCATATTTTTTTGCCCCGAACATCTGTGAGACAATGATCGCAAATCCACTGCTGAGACCATTGAGCCAGCCGGTCACAAAAAACATCAGAGATCCGGTACTTCCAATGGCTGCCAGAGCATCCACGCCAATAAACTGGCCTGCCACAATGGAATCTGCAATATTATAAAATTGCTGAAATACGTTTCCCAGAAACATAGGAATCATAAACCAGATGATCAGCTTCACCGGATTTCCCACAGTCATATCACTTGTTCTGTCTTTTTTCATTCATTTCTCCCCAAAAAAAGGGTCCGCTGTAATCGCATATCCGGATTCATCCGAATCAGCTTACAGCAGCCCCTTATCAATTTAAAAATCATTTTACAGCTCCGATCAGCTCAGAGATATCCTCCACATGCTGACGTCGCATAAACTCCTCAATTCCTGCCACCACTTCTTCTGTCGCATAAGGGTTGAAGAAATTGGCAGTTCCTACCGACACTGCAGTCGCACCTGCCATTAAAAATTCAAGCGCATCTTCTGCGGTTGCAATACCTCCCATTCCAATAATCGGAAGTTTTACAGCCTGAGCCACCTGATACACCATTCGCACTGCTACAGGTTTTACTGCCGGGCCGGACATTCCTCCTGTCTTATTCGCCAGCGCAAACGTTCTGCGATTAATGTCGATTTTCATTCCTGTAAGGGTATTAATCAGAGAAAGCACATCTGCACCGCCTGCTTCTGCCGCCTTTGCCATTTCTGTGATATCTGTCACATTTGGGCTTAGTTTCATGATCACAGGCTGTTTTGCATATTTTTTTACTTCTTTAGTGATTGCTTCCAGCGCTTTGGGATCCTGGCCGAAAGCAATTCCTCCTTCTTTTACATTCGGGCAGGATACATTGATCTCCAGGAGATCTACAGGCTCATTACCCAGACGCTCTACCACCTCACAGTAATCTTCTGTTGTTTTTCCGCAGACATTTACAATGATTCTGGTATCATATTTTTTCAAAAAAGGAATATCTCTTTCGCAAAAAACATCAATTCCCGGATTTTGAAGTCCAATGGCATTCAGCATACCACTGGAAGTTTCTGCAATCCTGGGGGTGGGATTTCCCGGCCACGGCACATTCGCCACGCCTTTGGTCACTACAGCGCCCAGTTTATTCAAATCCACGAATTCACTGTATTCTTCCCCTGAGCCAAAAGTCCCGGAGGCTGTCATTACAGGATTTTTCAGTTCTACGCCTGCAAGATTAACGGCTGTTTTTATCATAATTCCACCTCCGTACTCAGAAATACCGGGCCATCTTTACAGATTCTCTTGTTATGTACATGAGAATGGCTATCCACTTCTTTTGATTTACATACGCATGCCAGGCAGGCTCCTACGCCGCACGCCATACGTTCTTCCATGGAAATCCAGCATAGAATATTCTTTTCCTCCGCAAATGTTTTGATAGCACGGAGCATAGGTGTAGGACCGCAGGCAAAGATCACATCCGCCTCCAGGGCATTTTCCCGGATAGCATCCATAACATTCCCCTTTGTTCCGGCGCTTCCGTCCTCTGTAGCCACAAACACATTTGCAAAATTTTCAAATTCCTCATTCAAAAACAATTCGTCTCTGTAGCCGAGAACTGCTGTTTTTTCTGCATGCAGCTCCTTTGCAGTCTGAAGCATAGGAGGAATCCCTATACCGCCGCCCATAAGGAAAACTCTTTTTCCTTCTGCCTCCTGAAGAGGAAATCCATTTCCAAGCGGTCCAAGAACCTCTACCGGAACCCCTGCATGAAGTCTGGAAAAAGCTTCCGTTCCTGTATTTTCTCCGGTCACACGATAAACAAGGCGGATTCTTCTGTTTTCCCGGTCGATCTCACAGATACTGATCGGGCGGGGAAGCAGCTTGCTTCCATCCCGTGTATAAAGAGACAGAAACTGTCCCGGTCTGGCTGCATCGGCCATTTCATCTGCCTGAAGCCACATACTGTAAATGTCCCTGCCAATTTCTTCCTGACTTACGATCTTTAAGCTTTTTTTTGTTTTTTCGCTCATATATCTCCTCCTGAATCTGCCTGGCCCCGATTATTTCTGTCCGGACAGAGCGCCGCTGATATCTTCAATCATATCTTTTACTGCCTGTCTGGACGCATCTGCGTAATTCTCTTCACCAAATTTTGCATAAGCTTCCTGTTTATAAGCTGCGATAATACCTCTGGAGGAGTTTACGATCGCGCCAAGTCCGTCTTCATTAAAGAAGTGAACGAGATCCTTTCCTTTTCCGCCCTGTGCGCCATATCCCGGAACAAGGATAAATGTTTTTGGCATCAGTTTACGGAGAACCTTACCCATTTCCGGATAGGTCGCGCCTACAACAGCACCCACATAACTGTAGGTGTCTCCCATATGCTCTTCGCCCCACTGTGCAACTTTCTCACCAACCCACTCATAAAGAGGACGTCCGTCAATGATACGGTCCTGGAATTCTCCACTGGACGGATTCGATGTTTTTACAAGAATAAAAAGTCCTTTGTTTTCTTCTTTGCATACGTCGATGAAAGGCTTCACACCATCTGTGCCAAGATAAGGATTCACGGTAGCAAAGTCCTCATCAAAGCCCGCATAACGTTTGGTTCCTACCTGAACATATCCCAGATGCCCCACTGCGTATGCGGCAGAAGTAGAACCGATATCTCCCCTCTTAATGTCTCCGATCACAACAAGATCTTTGGATTTACAATAATCAACAGTCTTTTTATATGCCATAAGTCCCGGAATACCAAACTGCTCGTACATGGCAATCTGGGGCTTCACTGCCGGGATCAGGTCACAGGTAGCGTCCACAATGCCTTTATTAAACTGCCAGATTGCCTCCGCAGCACCTTCCAGTGTTTCTCCAAATTCTGCAAATGCCTGATCCTGAATATGCTTTGGAATATAATTGAGCATCGGATCAAGTCCCACAACGATTGGCGCATTTGTTTTTTTAATTTTTTCCACAAGTTTATTGATCATGAAACTTTCCTCCTGATTTTTCACATACTTAATCCTATAATACACGAAATATCTTATTAAATAAAGTATTTTTTACATGTTTTCTTTTTTTACAAACATTAAGATTAACCTTGACAATTTAAAGTCTGGGCTATATAATCAAATCACAATCTACATTATTAATATAAAATCACTAGTTTTTAGAGATTATATATTACATGATATAGTCTGTAAAATCTGGTGATTTTTTTCGTCAGATGGACATTTAACTTTTTATTTCTATGGAGGTAACATCATGAACAAGGGGACTGTAAAATGGTTCAACGCAGAAAAAGGCTATGGCTTCATCACAGGTGAGGATGGCGCTGACGTATTCGTACATTTTTCTGCAATCAACGGCGAAGGTTTCAAATCTCTCGATGAGGGACAGGCCGTAACTTATGATCTGACAGAAGGCGCTCGCGGAATGCAGGCAGCTAATGTTACAAAATTATAATAAGTTATTTTGTTCGCAAAAATCCCCGGCAGCTGCCGGGGATTTCCTGATTTCACCTGAATTATTCTGCTGTTGTTTCTGAATTAAGAGTTGAAATATACTCATCCAAAGCTGCTGTATCTACAGATGTTTCTGTTACTACGGATGCTTTTTTTTCTTCTACCTTATCATATACGGAATACCCGATCCATGCAACAAGTGCCACACAGACAAGCACGCCGACAACCTTTTCCAGCCAGTCATAAAATCTTTCTTTTTTCTGTTCTTTTGTTCGATTGGCTTTTTTCGTTTTATAGTGATCTACTTTTTTCTGACTCATAACGGAATCTCCTTTGCTGTACTGTAAATAAGTAGATTTATTATACCACGATGAACAAATTCATGCAATCTTTTTAAAGGACTGCAATAATCCCACCGTTATTTGCATACATAGTGCTCACACCCGCTGTGTCCAGAATCACAACATCCTTTACATTTATCTTTTCAAGAAGTGCATTTTTTAAAAGTTCTGCACGGTCTTTACAATTACAATGGGAAATCGCCAGAACTTTCTCTTCACTGTTTTCTGCTTTTTCCACAATATGCTGCACCATTTTAACAAGAGCCTTATTCATTCCTCTTGCCTGATCCAGCTGACAGATTGTTCCCTCCGGCGTGGATCCCATAACCGGCTTGATCTTAAGAGCACTGGCCACCAGAGATTTCACCTTGCTGAGACGTCCGTTTTTACGAAGAGTTTCCAGATCATCCAGTACAAAAAACGTATTCTGACCTTCTATATAGGCCTCTACTTTCTTGACGGTCTCGTCAAAGGAAAACCCTTTTTCTTCACATTCCTGAATTTTCATACCGATCAGGGTTTCGCCTACCGAAGCAGATCTGGAGTTAAAAACATGTACCAGCTTTTCCGGCTGCTCCTCCAGAAAAAGATTTTTGCCCAGAACTGCACTGTTATAGGAACCGCTGAGTTCTGATGACAGTGTAACTACATAAATATGATCCGCTTCACAATCATATGCCTTCATATAACGTTCCGGTGAAGGGCAGGCTGATTTCGGACATTCCGGGCTGTCCGCCACTTTTTTGATAAAAGATGACTGATCAAAGGTTTCATCATCAATAATCGTTTCTCCACCAACATTAAGAGTCAGCGGTACTGATTCAAAGCTCCGGTCTTTTTTCCATTCCTCCAAAAATTCGCCACAACTATCTATCACAATTTTATAACTCAACTATCTCGTCCTCTTTTCCATAATAAGTAGTTTTAAATACCACATTTATATTAACATATCACCCTTAATTTGAAAAGTCTTTTTGCAAAAACTCTGTTCTTTTTTTTATTTCTGATTTATAATATAAAAAATACTAAAGGAGCAAGATTATGCTAGCACTTAAAATCAATGATGTCAAAGGTATGATGAACCAGCTTCTGATCGGCAGCACCTTTGATTTGTTTCCAGTCTCGGAAACCTCTGTTACTACTTTTAATACATTTACTATTGACGGCAGGATCAACAAAGAGTTTTTTGACACGGACATACAGGATATGCTGACCCAAAACGGCGCTGTTTATTCTCTGTGGAAAGAAATTAAACCTTTTTGTTTTTCAATTATCCGCGGGAAACGGACACCTCTGCAGTTTAAGATTATTTTTCAGTTTTCTCCTGAACAGGCCTCTCTTTTAAGCCCGGCAGATACAGACCGGAAACCTTCTGATATCAGCGGTTTTTTTCTCAACCTGCAATACAAAAACAACTTGCTTTTATGTACGACAGGTGTTTTTCAGAAATTTTTTTCTCTCGAAAAAACAGCCGAACAACAATGGGATTCTGCTGTCCGACTGTTTCTTCAAAGCCACAACATTGATTATGATCTTGTATGATTTTTTAGTTTTCTTCTGAGCTAAGATAAAAAGCCAGCATATCTACAAACTCACTATTGGTAGGTTTATAGCTCAAAGGATAGCCTGCGATCCGATCCATTTGTTCTTTGTTTGCAGACCAGCAGACATTTACAACTGTACGGATATTATGTTCAATATTATTTGGTGTTGATTTATATTTTCTTGCCAGAGGAGGATACACATCCTTTGTAATTCTTAATGGATGTCCAGAATCCTCCATGGACAGTTTCACCGCATCTGCAACAAAATAATAGCCTTTATATTTTGAAGTTACACCCATCTGTCTGATCAAATGATATACTGTTTTCATCTTCTTCTCCTCCAATTATGTGTTCCCTTATTACATTTACTGCTATTATACGACATTTTCAGGCGATCTTTTATTTTTCTAACAAACTCGTGTATTTTCGCTAAAAAAAGAAGTTTTTGGATATTTTTCGAGATTTTCCTTCAAAAGTTTCCCACAGGCACACCAGACAAGAATAAAAACATTGATAATATTTGTCAATATAACTTTTTTTTAATTTGTTACAGAATTATATAAATTTTATATCACTTACACTATATTGTAGTATTTTATTTTAATTTTATCTGTTATTTACAAAATTATTCCCCCATGTTTTCGCAAAAAAATGATACCGATAACCTGACATTCTTTCAGGTTTCTCGGTATCACCTTTTTCATATTTATTATCCCTTTATTTGTTATTTGGTCAGAAGCATCAGAATTTCATTGCTTCTCTGAACAAATTTTGTCATCTCCTCCGGAGAAAGCTGTTTATGGCTGATCATAGCAAGATCATACAGCTGTTCACAGATCACTGCCGCATGCTCTGATTCCTGATTCTCTGCAAGATACTGTACCAATGGATGGTTTACATTCAGGATCAGTGTTTCTTGACCTCCAAACATTCCAGGATCCATTCCGTACATATTATACATTTTCATCATATCCTGCATACGACGGCTTTCCTCCGAAAGCATCATCATAGCTGAAACAGATTCATTTTTCAGATTTTCTACCTTGACTTCCAGTTTTTCCTTTTTCAGATTCTTTCGGAAAAGTTCTGTAAGAGTCTTTGCAGTTTCCTCGTCTGCTGCGTCTTCTCCTTTCAGTTCCTCTGTCAGATCTGCATCAATTCGTTTAAACTGTATTGTCTGATCTCTCTGTTCCAGATGAGAAATAAATGCAGTATCAATATTGTGAGAAAGAATTACAGCATTTTTGCCCGCTTCTTTGAACATATTAATGTACTGGCTCTGCTGTACCGGATCTGTTACATAAAACAGAGTAGTTTTCTCCGGTTCTTTTTCGTCTGTATTCTCTTCCTTCTGCTCTTCTGCTTCCTCAATTTCTTCCTTCTTATTAGCCTCAATACAATCTTTCAGAGTCAGATATTTGTTATCAAGGCCCTTGAAGAGAATAAAATCATGAAGCTTATCCGCAAATTTTGTGTCCTTAATGCAGCCATATTTGATAAACGGACTGATATCATCCCAGTATTTTTCATAAGACTCGCGGTCTGTTTTGCACATTCCGGTCAGCTTATCAGCCACCTTCTTTGCAATATACTCAGAGATCTTCTGAACAAACCCATCATTCTGGAGTGCACTTCTGGATACGTTCAGAGGAAGATCCGGACAGTCGATGACACCCTTCAGAAGCAAAAGAAATTCAGGAATGACCTCTTTAATATTATCTGCAATAAATACCTGATTATTATATAATTTAATGGTCCCTTCAATGGAATCATATTCTGTGTTGATTTTCGGGAAATAAAGAATTCCCTTCAAGTTAAACGGATAATCCATGTTCAGGTGAATCCAGAACAGCGGCTCCTTATAATCCATAAATACCTTACGGTAAAAATCCTTATATTCCTCTTCGGTACACTCATTTGGATGTTTCATCCAGAGCGGCTGCGGATCGCTCAGAGACACCGGACGTTTATTGATCTTCACACGGTCTCTTGCAGGAGAAACCTCAACGATCTCTTTTTCGCCTTTATCGTTTTCTTTTTCCTCTGTTCTGGCTTCTTCATGAATATGCTCAACAACAACATCATCTTCTTTCAGATCCGCCTCATCAATTGTCTCATATTCCTGTTCCGCATTTTCTTTGGACAGATAGATATTAACCGGCATAAAAGAACAATATTTTTCAAGCACTTCTCTCATACGGTATTCATTACAGAATTCCAGGCTCTCCTCATTAAGGAACAGGGTGATCTCTGTACCGACAGTATCCTTATTTCCATCCTGAATATCATATTCCGTACCGCCATCGCAGGTCCAGTGTACCGGTACAGATCCCTCTTTATAGGAAAGTGTATCAATATGTACCTCATCTGCTACCATAAATGCGGAATAAAATCCCAGACCAAAGTGACCGATCATCTGATCATCTGTTGTTTTATCCTTATATTTCTCAAGAAATTCTGTCGCACCGGAAAAAGCAATCTGAGTGATATATTCTTCAACCTCATCCGCCGTCATTCCAATACCATTATCAATGAATTTGAGAGTTTTCTTTTCAGAATCCACCACTACCTGAATTGCTGGTTTATAGCCATCCGGGAAATTGTATTCTCCCATGATTTCCAGCTTTTTCAGCTTCGTGATCGCATCACATCCATTAGATACCATTTCACGAACAAAAATATCATGGTCTGAATATAACCATTTCTTTATGATAGGAAAAATGTTTTCACTGTTGATCGATAAGTTACCATGCTTTGCAGCCATATAACTCACACTCCTTTAAAATTTTCGTTTCTGTGATATATAGTAATACCCTTTTTCATAAAAGTCAAGAAAAAGCTAGCACTCATTTGAAATGAGTGCTAGCAATTTATTTTATATTATTTTATTTTCTTTTACGATAGATGACAACGCCTCCAATCGCTGCCGCTGCAATTACAAGAATAATGACAAGCGGTAAAATCGGAGTACTGTCTCCTGTTTTTACAGCATTTCTACGATTTGCTGCTGGAGTCAGATTCTGTCCCGGTCCGGTAACTTTTGCCTTAGTTACACTGAACGGCACCTTTTTCGTATCGTAATTATCTGAGTTCTTCCAGGTACTTCCATCATAGGTCTGAAGCTGGAACGCTACCTTTAAGGTATAATCTCCACTTTGCGCCATACCGAAGGTTGCCTTATATGGCGGTGCAGAGCTCCATCCGTTTGTATTGATCACTGTCCAGTTCAAAGGAAGATAACGGGTATCTCCTTTTTTTGGAGATGCATTGTCCATTCCTGCACCTATTGCTGTAAAGGAAATCCTGGACTGTGTTGTATATGCACCATTATATTCGATTCCTGTAATCCTGTTATCATCTGCTGATACTGTTTTTGGTGCATATGCCTTTACGTGAACACGAATACTGGTCGCAAGCGTAAGCTTATTATCATTATCCACTCCGTCAGGAAGCTTTACCGTTCCCTTGATTGTAAAACTCTGTTCCTGTACTGCAGAAGGATCATAATTACAGCTCTTTACATCCCAGGAAACAGATGCATTCATATTTCCTGCAGTTGTGCCTATCACTACTGCGGCAGGAAGGCCGAGCGCTTTTGCTTCTTTTTTGGTTCCATTAGGAAGACCACTGATATCTTTTGGTGTTTCAATCTTATTGATTGTAGCTGTCCCTTTAATTACCTGAAATGCTGCTGCAACACCGGTCTCGGCTGCATTGGATGCAAATTTGATGGTTTCTTTATAGGTTCCTGGTTCAAGTCCGACCTTTGGTCTTACCGTAAAGCTTACAGATGCGCCTGGCTGAAGAGTAAGTGCGGACGCGTCCACACCGCTCACTTCAAAGCTCGTTCCGGCTGGCTGTGTAAGAGTTTCGGACACATTTCCATTATTGGTAACGGTAATCTGCTGAGCTTCTATCTGCCCATAACCTTTTTTGGCTGAGGCAAATTCCAGTTCTGTCGGAGATGCACTCAGACTGTGCTTTGCAGTTTCCACTGTCATTGATGCTGTGATCACGATCTCCTTCTGAGTCGTAGTATCCGTAATCTGGAAACTTTCGCTGTATGTGCCCGCCGCAAGACCTGTAGTACCTCGAATGATCAGAGAAACATTTTTACCTGCCGCTATACTGCTGCCATCAAGAAGAACGCTGAAATAGCCTTTCCCATTTACGCTGACCGGTTCAGATAATACCGCATCTCCTGTGCCCTGATTTGTCAGAAGCACGGACTTCTCTGCCGGAGCTTCTGCATATCCCTCAAGCACTGTGCCAAGGTCTACTTTATCTGTTTCTGCAATTACATCGCTCTGTTTTCCAGGAAGAGCGACTGTTATCTGCACCGTCACCACATTCGCCTGATCATTTACATCCGTAAAGGTAAGCGTATCTGTATAACTCCCACCCGGATTTAATTCCTCTGCCGGTTTCACGGAAACTCCAACCATATTTCCTGCCGGGATCACGATTTCAGGTCGTTCTGAAACCACGGTTCCATTACCGGAAGCTGCATTAACTGTAATATCTGTATCCAGATGATTGGTCAGATGAACCGTCTGCGGTTCCTCCGTATCAAAAGTCAGTGCAGTAACATCTGCTGTCAGAGCAGGCTGCAAAACCGTATCTTCCGTTATGCGGTTTGCCGGAACCTCTCCGAAATCAAGGACATTTGTCCCGTCTTCTGTAGAAATCTCAGCTGAATATACAGGTTCTGCATCTCCAGCCACTGTATTTTCGTCCTCCTGTGCCGGAGGGATCCCGTCTACAGATTCACTTCCCGCTTCTTCTCCTTCAGGATCCACAGGTATCAGGATCTCATCATTCTGTACCGTTTCCTCTGTTCCCTGGTCTGCTGCACCTGTTGTAACAGCATCTTCCTGTGCTGCCGGAATTCCATCCAGTTCTTCGCTTCCTGCTTCCGGAGTATCCGGTATTTCCTCTGTGTACTCTTCAGTGGAAGATTTTACATCCGGATCATCCTGTACCTGCACGTCCTCTGCCGGTTCCTCCTGTGCCTCCGGAATTTCCTCTTCAGGCACTTCCTCAAGATATTCTTCCTCGGGAATTTCTGTGTCCTGACTGTTCTCTGCCACATCCGTATTCTGTGCCGCATCTGTCTGCTGCACCGGAGCCGCCTCTTTAATCTCTCCCGTTTCCGCCTTCAGGCTTCCGGTAAATCCTCTGTCCTCCAGACCTGTGATCGTCAGCACGATCTTAGATCCCAGATCCTCCTGTGTAACGGTATATGTTTTTTCTTTTCCAAGTTCCTTCAAATTCTGATTTTCTGTGTCCGCAGAAGCTTTCCTTGACCAGAGATAACTGACTCCGTCTTCTGTCAGTCCCTCTGTCTTAACTTCTGTCATATCTGCGCTGAGAGTGGTTCCTACTGCAGCCTCTCCCTTCACCTTAAGCTTTCCATCTAATGTCGCAGCAGACGCTGCAAAAACAGTCGATGGAAGAAGAGAAAGTGCCATAAAAATCGACATGATAACTGCCGTGATCTTTTTTTCTCTCATAAGTCATCCTCCTTTACTGATCTTTCTTCGTCCCTATCCTTTATGGACGCTTCCAGGAATCATCCTGCGTTAAATACCGGCACAGTTCTGTATTTTCTTTTCCTGTACAATGATTATAGCACAGAAGCAAATGACCATGTAATCTCTGTTTTACTTCAAAAATCCACTGATGATCTGCTCTTCTGCTTCCGCCTCGGTAAGCCCCAGCGTCATCAGCTTGATGATCTGTTCCCCTGCAATCTTTCCAATCGCCGCTTCATGGATCAGCGCCGCATCCACATGATCTGCCGTAAGCTCCGGAACCGCGCTGATCTTTGCATTTTCCATAATGATCGCATCACATTCCGTATGACCACTGCAGCGGTTGTTTCCACAGAGATGGGACTGAAAAAGCTGATAGGATTCATTTCTGGCAACAGAGCGGGATACGATATTTGCCGACGAATCTTCCCCGTCCAGTTTTACATCAAAATAGCTTTCTGCACGCTGTGTCCCATGAGTCATGAGACGTTCCATTACAACAAGCTTTGCTCCCGCTTTCAGCTGCGCCTTATTTTCTCTTTTCGTTGAGTCTACGCCTTTGATCTGAACCGTATCCATTTCCATAAAGCTGTCCTCGTCCATATGGATCTCTGTTACGGGATTCATGATGCGCTTTCCGCTTCCATCTCCGCTTCCGTAATGCTTTTCCACATATTTTACATGGGCATTCTTTTCTATAAAGAAACGATGTATCCCATCATGACGAGTAGCGGCATCTCCTCCGTTATGGATCCCGCATCCTGCTATAATCGTCACGTCAGCGCCTTCTCCCACATAAAAATCATTATAGACCACTTCTTCCAGACCGGACTGACTCATGATCACCGGAATATGGACACTTTCCCTTTTTGTGCCTGGTTTAATATGAATTTCAATACCGCTTTTGTCCGATTTATTAACAATCTCGATATTTCCTGTGTTTTTTCTGTCTACGCTCTGTCCGTTTGAGCGGATATTATAAGCACCGGCCGGAATTTCGTGAAGGCCTGCCACCTGCATCAGTAATTCTCTCTGTATTGCATCCATCTTTCCTTATCCCCCTTATTTATGATCCACTGCTTTGTCACAGGATGGTGCTGCATCCGCTGTTCCCAGAAGCTCTGGCAGAATTTCGTCTTTTGTCCCTTTTTTCACAAGCTTTCCATCTGCAATCAGCAGGATCTCATCCGCAATATTCAGGATTCTTTCCTGGTGGGATATGATCAGAATAGAACCATGGACCTGTTCATGCATCTCCTCAAAAACCCGGATCAGATTCTGAAAACTCCAGAGATCAATTCCGGCCTCCGGTTCATCAAAAACAGAAACTCTGGTTTTTCTCGCCAGGATCGTAGCTATCTCAATACGCTTGATTTCGCCGCCTGACAGGCTGCCATTCACGTCACGCTTGATATAATCTTTGGCGCAGAGTCCCACCTTCGAAAGATACTCACAGGCTCCGGCAACAGACAGTTCCTTCCCCGCTGCAAGCCGGAGAAGATCAAACACGGTAACTCCCTTAAACCTTACCGGCTGCTGAAAAGCATAACTGATCCCCAGCTTTGCCCTGTCTGTAATGCTCATTTCTGTAATATCCTCCCCATTCCAGAGAATCTGACCCGAGGTAGGCTTTTCAATCCCTGCTATGATCTTTGCAAGGGTTGATTTTCCTCCTCCGTTCGGTCCCGTGATTACTACAAACCGGTTGTCTTCCAGTGTAAAACTGACATCATTTAAAATTCCAATTTCCTTTGTGTTTCTTGCTTTTTCGTCAGGTACCTGGAAACTGATATTTTTTAATTCCAACATATCCTATGTTCCTCCATACAGGCAGATATTCTGCCGTTTTTTTCACTGCTATACATCATACCACATTTTTCTTCCGGCAGACAGGATTTCTTTTAAGAAAAAAAGAGATCTCCGGATTTTATCCCGGTCAGATCTCTTCTGACGCCTGTTTTTGCACTGTCATCCTTCTACGATCAGGTATCCTCCTGACGGAAGAGCAAATACTTCACTCGCATCTTTCAGCTCATCTTCGCTCATTCCCTCTACATCAGCTCCTGCTTCGTCAAGATAACGGCGGACCTCCTTCAGTGTTTTTACCTCAACCGCCATACAGTCTTCCAGAAACTCTTCTGCTTCTTCATAAGTCTCTGCAACCGGCTCATCATACAGCCTTCCCTGATTTTTCAAAAAAGTCTCCACACTTTCCTTTTTATACATTCAGATTACCTCCTCTATTCTTCCGTTTGCACGGATCAGTTTTTTCAGTACTGTTTCCACCCGCTCCGTCGTGCAGGCGGCCGCCTCTCTTACCCCCTGTTTGGAATGTGCCATTGCAAATCCCCAGGGAACACTTCTTAGCATTTCAATATCATTATATTCATCTCCAAAGGCCATGCATTCCTCCGGCCGGATTCCCAGGCGTTTCTGATATTCCCGGAGTCCTTTTGCCTTATTCGTTCCAAAAGGGATGAAATCCACCCATTCTGTCCCGGAGGTCACCACTGTACAGCGATCCGAAAAACGTTCCTGCCAGTATCGGATTGAATCCTCCTGAATTCCATTCCTCTCATATACGGCCAGTTTCATACAGGGTTCCCTGATCTCATCAAAATCTTCAATCACCCTGCTGCTGGTCTTTACCACCTTTGTCATCAGATCCAGATAATGTTGTGTTTTTGGCCGGATATAATAAAACTCCCTGGAAGCACACGAAAACTCCGCGCCCTCTTTTTCATCGATTGCCCTGACAATTTCCTGAACCAGCTCCGGCTGAAAATTATCCTGATAAAGCACCTGCTCTTTCCAGACTGCCAAAGCTCCGTTTTCACAGATAAATGCCATATCCTCTGCCACCGGATCAAAAAGGCGCCTCATATTCGGATACTGACGTCCGCTGGCCGCCACAAACAGGATCCCCCTCTTTTTCAGTTCTCTGATCAGAGGAAAAATTTCTTCCGGAAGAGTCTGCGCTCCGTCCAGAAGCAGCGTTCCATCCAGATCACTTGCCACTAATTTAATCATTCCGATACTCCTCGTATATTTTTTGTATCTCTTCCGGTCTTTCCACAATCCACTGGGCGCCGTTTCTGTTCAGCTCCTCACGATCCCGAAATCCCCATAAAACTCCTACGGTATGCATAGCCGCAGCTTTTCCTGTTTCCATATCCGTACCGGTATCTCCGATATACAGACATTCTGCCGGAGAAACCGCCAGCATCTCAGCCGCTCTTAACGGAGCATCCGGTGCAGGCTTACGTCTTATGGAGTCACTTTGTCCAATAACAAAGTCAAAAGTATCTCCAAAAAGTGCATTTACTACTTTTACCGCAGCCTCATGAGGTTTATTCGAGCATACAGCAAGAAGCACGCCCTGTTTTTTCAGCTTTTCCAGAAGCTCCGGAATTCCCCGGTACACTTTAACTTTATATAATGGATCTGCATCAAACCGCTGCCTGTATATCTGACGGGCATTTTCATAATGCGCGAGTTCCAGATCCCCGGCATCTTTCAGGCAGCGGCGAATCAGCATATCAGCTCCCTCTCCGCAGTAATATCTGAAGTTATCCACCGGCATTTCGTTCAGTCCCAGCTCTTTCATCAGTTGATTTGCAACAGCCGCCATAGATTCCAGCGTATCTGCCAGTGTACCGTCAAGGTCAAAAATGCATGCTTTGATCATAGCTTCTCCCTCAGTTCAATTCCAAGTTTTTTTGTCTCATAAAAGAGTCTTCCCACCGGAAGTCCCACCACATTGGAGTATTCTCCTGAAATCGCCTTTACATAAATCCCAAAAAGTCCCTGTATCCCATAGCTTCCTGCTTTATCCATGGGTTCCCCGGTTTTTACATATTCTCTGATTTCCTGTTCGGATACCGGATAAAAGCTGACATCTGTCCGTTCTGCAAATGTATGTACCTGCCACTGCCCGGATTTATATTCCAGAACGGTTACTCCTGTATAAACCTGATGTGTATGCCCCTGAAGCATCAGGAGCATACTTACCGCATCTTCCTCATCCATCGGCTTTCCCAGTATTTTTCCATTGCAGGACACGATCGTATCGGATCCGATGATCACTGTTCCCTCCTCTGCCGGAAACGCAACAGCAAGAGCTTTCTGTTCGGACAGTTCTTTTACAACTTCTTCCGGTTCACAGCAGGTAATACGTTCTTCACAGTCTGCCGGACATACGTCAAACTGAACACCCGCGCCAGCCAGAAGCTCCCGCCGTCTCGGTGACGCAGAAGCCAAGATAATTTTTCTCATAGTCCATTCATTCCTTTTTATACTTTACTTTTTACAGTATAACCTGTGTCGAAAAATGCCGCAACTGGAAAAATCCACAAATCACGTTCTCCCCTGAGAAAGTTTTTTAATAAAATTAAAATTAATTATTGACAAGTCTTTCTGTATCTGTTAATATTATCAACTGTGAGCGGCAGAAATACTGCAAAGCACACAAGTGCTGATGTGGCTCAGAGGTAGAGCACTTCCTTGGTAAGGAAGGGGTCACGGGTTCAATTCCCGTCATCAGCTTAAGGAATCAGAATTTACTTTCTGATTCCTTTTTTTGTACCAGCAATTCGCTATTTTTCCAAAAAAACTTTTAAAATAGTTATTTTTATGATATGATAAATAATCAAGAACATTTCAGGAGGGAAAGAGATGGAGAACGAAACCATTTCCAAAAATTTCATAGAAAATATCATTGATAAAGATCTGGCTGAAGGCGTATATGATACGGTACACACACGTTTCCCACCGGAGCCTAACGGCTATCTTCATATCGGTCATGCCAAATCAATTCTTTTAAATTACGGACTTGCTCAGGAATATAACGGCAAGTTCAATATGCGTTTTGACGATACAAACCCGACCAAGGAAAAAATCGAATTTGTAGAGTCCATTAAAGAAGATATCCACTGGCTGGGTGCCGACTGGGAGGATCGTCTTTTCTTCGCATCTGATTACTTTGACCAGATGTACGAGGCTGCGGTAAAACTGATAAAAAAAGGCAAAGCTTTTGTCTGCGATCTGACTGCCGACCAGATCCGCGAATATCGCGGCACTCTTACCGAGCCCGGAAAAGAAAGTCCTTACCGCGATCGTTCCGTAGAGGAAAACCTTCGTCTTTTTGAGGAAATGAAGGACGGCAAATATGCAGACGGAGAAAAAGTACTTCGCGCCAAGATCGACATGGCATCTCCTAACATGAATATGAGAGATCCTGTTATCTATCGTGTGGCACATATGACTCACCATAACACCGGTGATAAATGGTGCATTTATCCCATGTATGATTTCGCACATCCTATCGAGGATGCCATCGAGGGAATCACGCATTCTATCTGTACCCTGGAATTTGAGGATCACAGACCGCTTTATGACTGGGTGGTAAAAGAACTGGAATATCCGCATCCTCCTAAACAGATTGAATTTGCAAAACTCTATCTGACAAATGTTGTCACAGGCAAACGTTATATTAAAAAGCTGGTAGAAGAAGGAATCGTAGACGGCTGGGATGATCCGCGTCTGGTATCCATTGCAGCACTCCGCCGCCGTGGTTTTACTCCGGAATCCATCAAAATGTTTGTGGATCTCTGTGGTGTTTCCAAGGCAAACAGTTCTGTAGACTATGCAATGCTGGAATACTGCATCCGCGAGGATCTGAAGCTGAAACGTCCCCGTATGATGGCTGTTCTGGATCCGATCAAACTTGTGATCGACAATTATCCGGAAGGGCAGACAGAATATCTGGACGCTCCGAACAATATGGAAAACGAATCTCTCGGCTCCCGTAAGATCCCGTTCGGAAAAGAGCTTTATATTGAAAGAGACGACTTCATGATCGATCCTCCAAAGAAATACAAGAGACTTTTCCTTGGCACCGAGGTTCGTCTGATGAATGCATATTTCGTTACCTGCACCGGCTTTGAAACAGATGACGACGGAACTGTAAGAGTTGTTCACTGTACCTATGATCCGGCAACCAAAGGCGGAAACGCACCGGATGGCCGTAAGGTAAAAGGTACGATCCACTGGGTAGAAGCTTCTCAGGCAGGAAAAGTTACCGTCCGCCTTTATGAAAATATTGTTGATGAGGAAAAAGGGGTCTATAACAAGGAAGATGGCTCTCTGAACCTGAACCCGAACTCTCTGACTACAGTCAGCGCTTATGCAGAACCTGAACTTATGAAGGCAAAAGGCTATGACAGCTACCAGTTTGTAAGAAACGGTTTCTTCTGCGCAGATATTCACGACTCCAAAGACGGACAGCCTGTATTCAACCGCATTGTATCTCTGAAGAGCTCTTTTAAGCTTCCAAAGGCATAAAAATACGGGCAGGAATTATCTTTACACAAGATAGTTCCTGCCCGTTTTCTTTTTTATTCTTCTGTTATTTCAGATTCCGCTTCCGGTTCCGCCTCTTCTTTGGCCTCTTCTTTGGCCTCTTCTTCAGTTTCTTCTTTTTCCTCTGTATCTGTCATGACTTCTTCTACTGCTTCTTCTGCCTCTTCCCAGGATGCAAAAGCCTCCGGATCTTCTTCTGTCTTCGGCTCATCCGCAGTTTCTTCAACGAATTCAAAATCGTCGAAATCATCATCGAAATCATCAAAGTCATCTACTCTTTTTTTCTTCAGTACCAATGCAGCGATTGCGCCTGCAGCCGCTGCTGCTGCAGCTCCCACAGCTACTAATCCCCAATATTTGTTTGCCTTTGCCATAATATACTGCTCCTTTCATTTCCGGCCAGATGGTCATTATGATCTTTCAATAAATAATCTGCTTCTATTGTACTACTTTTTGTGCAAAAAAGAAAGGGCTATTTACTTTTGAAGTTTTCAATACATTCCCTGATTTTGCCCCGAATCCTCTGAAGGGCATTATCTACTGATTTCGGTTTTTTCCCCATCCATTCAGCAATCTGAACGTATCCATAGCCGCGTAGGTAATAACTGAGCACTTCATTTTCCATCGGGCTCAGAGCTTTGCTGATCTCTTTTTCAAGAATCCCTGTAGTTTCTCTGTCTATGATCAGCGCCTCCGGATTTTCAGACCAGAGTCCTTCTAATGTACCGGACTCTTCCTCTTCACTGAGAGAAACGTAGGAATTCAGCGGAATGTGCTTCTGCCTGGTGGAATTTTTTACCGCAGTATAAAGCTGCCTGTCTATGCACAAAGCCGCAAAGGTCCGGAAAGAGGTTTCTCTGTCCGGACGATAATCCTGTACAGCTTTAAAAAGCCCTATCATCCCCTCCTGTATCAGATCGTCCGTCTCTCCACCAATCAGATACATTGCCCGGGCTCTTTTACGGACAAGCTCCTTATATTTTTCCATCAGATAATCTGATATTTCCTTTTCTCCCTGACGAAGCCTCCGGATCAGCTCCTCATCACTGCACGATTCATAACGGTTCATAGTATCTCCGTTCCCTGCGCTTATTCTGCATTCATTCTCTGACGTACAATTTCATATGCCAGCACTCCTGCTGCCACAGACGCATTCAGAGAATCAATATCTCCCTTCATAGGGATAGAGGCCGTGAAATCACAGGCTTCCCGAACCAGACGGCTGACTCCTTCTCCTTCATTTCCCACGATCAGACCGATCGGTCCGGTGAGGTTCAGCTGATACATGGATTCGCCGCCCATATCTGCGCAGACAAACCAGATTCCCTTTTCTTTTAACTCTTCAATCGTACGGACCAGATTTGTCACCTTTGCCACAGGAGTATAATGAATGGCTCCTGCCGAGGTTCTGGCCACAGTAGAAGTAAGCCCTACAGACCGTCTCTTTGGTATGATCACACCGTGGGCTCCTGCAAGATTTGCTGTACGGATAATTGCTCCGAGATTATGAGGATCCTCCACATTATCCAGAAGGATGAGGAACGGAGCCTCTCCCTTTTCCTGAGCTCTTGCCAGAATATCCTCTACGGTAGAATATTCATAAGCCGCCACCTGAGCGATCACTCCCTGATGGACCTTTGTCTCACTGAGCTGGTCAAGACGTTCTTTTGAAACATAATTGATGATCGTATCTTTTTTGCGTGCTTCTCTGGCAATGGTACGGACAGGTTCATCCTGACATCCATCCAGGATAAACAGCTTGTCCACGCATCTGCCGGAACGGAATGCCTCCAGAACCGCATTCCGTCCTTCTATCTGTTCACTCATAAATCCTCCTCCCCGATTCCCATGCGGATCAGCGCGATCATCCGCGCATATTCTTCCTTCAGATACAAATATCCCATAAGAGCCTCAAAGCCGGTAGCCCTTCGGTAATCCGCCATAGTCGCATGTTTTGCCATAGTAGGGGAATGTGCATTTCTCCCCCTGCGGTAAACACTGAGCTCTTCCGGCGTCAGTTTCTCTTCAATCACTTCCATGATCCCGGACTGCGCAGCCGCTTTTACAAGGCTGCTTGCTTTTCTGTGAAGCCGGTTTACCGGACAGTTTCCTTTTTTTACAAGAATCGTACGGATGATCAGCTCATAGACACCGTCTCCAATATATGCCAGAGTCAGCGGAGAATAGCTTCGGATATCCTGATCCTCCAGATGAAAAAGATCCTTCAGCTCTTTTAAATTCGTTTCCATTTTACTCCTTCACGGGTATCCTTCAGTTCAATACCCATTTCAAGCAGCTTATCCCGGATCTCATCTGCCTTTGCAAAATCTCTTGCTTTTCTTGCGGCCTGACGTTCTTCAATAAGGGCCTCGATATCAGAATCCAGAGCCTCTTCCTTTTTCAGGACAATCAGTCCCAGCACATCTGACAATTCCACAAGAAGATCAAGAAGTTTCCCTGCAAGCTCTCCGCTGCTTTTTTCATTTATATTGGTGTTGGAGAATTTTACCAGCTCAAACACTGCAGCCAGTGCATCTGCCGTATTAAAATCATCATCCATGGCTGTCTCGAATTTCTCCCGGAAAGTATCCGCCTGACGAAGCAGAAGAGCTTCTTCTTCCGTCATCTGGTCTGTATTTGCAGACTTACGGTCATTTAAGCGCGCCGCACCTTCTACAATACGCTCAAGAGAGTTTCTGGCAGCCTCCATCAGCTCCGCACTGAAATTCAGCGGACTTCTGTAGTGGGCGTTCAGCATAAAAAATCTTAAAACCTGAAGATCATACTGCTCGCTGATCTGTCTCACAGTGCGGAAATTTCCCAGCGATTTCGACATTTTTCGATTATCAATATTCAAAAATCCATTATGCATCCAATATTTTGAAAATATTTTGTCATTGCAGCACTCGCTTTGGGCAATTTCATTTTCATGATGAGGAAAGATCAGGTCTTCTCCTCCTGCATGAATATCGATTTCTTCACCGAGATATTTTTTTGCCATGACAGAGCACTCAATATGCCATCCCGGACGGCCGTCGCACCAGGGAGAGGTCCAGAAAGGCTCTCCTTCTTTTTTAGGCTTCCAGAGCACAAAATCCATTGGATCTTCTTTCTGGTCTTCACCGGAAACCTGAAGCGCACGAAAGCCGGACTGAAGATCGTCCAGATTCTTATGAGAAAGCTTTCCATACTCTTTGAATTTTTTTACACGGAAATATACGGTTCCGTCTGCTGCTGCATATGCATATCCCTTGTCGATCAGCGTCCGGATCATGTCGATCATCCCGTTAATTTCCTGTGTAGCCTGAGGGTGTGTGGTTGCAGGCTTCACATTCATTCCTGCCATGTCTTTTTTGCACTCCTCAATATAGCGGCTGGAGATTTCCTCCGAGCTCACCCCTTCTTCCATGGCTTTTTTGATGATCTTATCATCCACATCAGTAAAGTTGGATACAAAATTCACCTGATATCCTTTATACTCCATATAACGACGTACAGTATCAAAAATGATCATAGGACGTGCATTTCCTATATGAATCAGATTATATACCGTCGGTCCGCAGACGTACATTTTTACCTTTCCTTCTTCCAACGGCACGAACTCTTCTTTTCTGCGTGTCATGGTGTTAAAAAGCTTCATAACTGTTCTCCTCCGATTTCTATATTCCATCCGTTTTCGGATCTCTTATTTTTCTTCCAAAAGGCAGACTGCCTGAGAAGCAATCCCCTCTCCTCTTCCCGTGAACCCCAGTCCTTCTTCCGTTGTTGCCTTTATGTTCACCCTGGTCTCGGAGACTCCCATTGCTTCAGCCAGATTTTTACGCATCTGGGGAATATGGGGCGCCATTTTGGGTTTCTGTGCAATGATCACAGCATCCACATTTCCCACGGAATATCCTTTTTCTTCCAGAAGTCCCATTACATGAGTGAGAAGCCGGATACTGGAAATCCCCTTATATGCCGGGTCTGTATCCGGAAAATGCTTTCCAATGTCTCCAAGGGCAGCCGCACCAAGAAGCGCATCCATCACTGCATGGATCAGCACATCTGCATCTGAATGTCCGATAAGTCCTTTTTCCCAGGGAATCTTCACTCCTCCAAGGATCAGATCCCGATCCTCTGTCAGCTTATGTACATCATATCCCATCCCAACTCTCATGGTTATTCTCCTTTCACATCCAGCATTTTACTGACTCTCAGAAAGCTCAGTCTCCTTCGCACATATGGCGCCAGTTTTAAACTTACCGGAATCACGGAATCTGTCAGGCCGATATCATAAACGCTTTTTTTACAGCCTGCTGTCTCCATAAGACGGCCAAGTTCTTCCTCTTCCGGAAGTTTATCTATGAGATCTGCAATTCTCTCCAGACTGTCCGACAGTCTGCCGGGATCGACCTCACGCAAAAGCTCCGGCTCATTTTCCATGCGAATCCCCTCAAGAAGTCCTTTTTTTCCAAAAGTCTCTTCCAGAAGAGCATCTTCCGCTTCACAGGTCCTGACACGACACCGGCCTTCTCTTACTGCCCGGGCCAGACGTTTGTATTCTTTCAGCACCAGCATGGTTCCCACTGAAACCTTTTCGCCATGAAGTGCATCCAGATGACCGTTAACCACTTCCATTTCCCACAGATGAGAAAGATGATGCTCCGCACAGGACGCGGGTCTGGAATTTCCCACCATCTGCATGGCAAGACCAGAAAGGATCAGTGCATACATCAGCTTTTCGCAGTCCTGATGATCTCCCTGGGCGATTCCTTTCAGACTGTTTGTCACTGTCTGAAGAGCCTTTTCCTCCAGTTCTATGATTTCTTCACAGATATATTCTCCGGTAAGAAGACTTGCAATCTTCCAGTCTGTCAGGCAGATATATTTTCCCAAAAGATCAGAAACTCCTGAGACATTCAGCCTCTTCGGAGCTCCTGCAAATATATTTGTGTCGGCAAAAACCGCCAGAGGCGCTGCCGCAGGAACAGTTCTCTTCAGACCGTTCCAGGTCATTGCCGCAACATTTGATACGAATCCGTCCACACTTGCCGCTGTAGGAACAGAGACAAAAGGAATTTTATACTGAAAAGCAAGATAACGACTGATGTCATGGATAGTGCCGCTTCCAACTGCCAGAATCAGATCTATGTCTTCTTCCATACAGTTTTCCACGATTTCCACCGCATGTTCATCTGCATGCAGATCCTCCGCGTCCAGGATCAGAACCTGACATCTGTCATAAATATCTTCCATGATTTCTTCTGTAGCTTTTACAGTATTTGTGTCACAAATGAGAAGCGGTGATATATATTCCTTCAGAAAGCCCTCTGACATGGCTTCCTCCAGTTTTTCCACTGCTCCTGCCTCTATGATAATTTCCTCTACCTCTATGTGATGTTCTTTTCCGCACCTGCAAGGTCGGCCAAAATCATCCGTATCGACTCGCATGTATTTTTTTCCTCCCAAATTGAAATATACTATAGTGTGATATTATACATGATTTCCCAACAAAAAGAAACCCCCAGATAGATATCTCTCTGAAGGTTTCTCGACTTTTCTTATGATCTCAGTTAATTATTTCTCAATTGCAGCGATCATTTCCACTTCGCAAAGCACGTTCTTCGGAAGTGTTTTTACTGCTACACAGGAGCGTGCAGGTTTATTTACAAAATATTTTGCATAAATCTCATTAAACGCTGCAAAATCACCCATATCAGCAAGAAAGCATGTGGTTTTCACTGCATTTGCAAGATCTGTTCCTGCCTCTTTGGCAACTGCCGCAAGATTTTTCATCACCTGCTCAGCCTGAGCTTCGATGGTATCTCCTGAAACCTCTCCGGTAGCCGGGTCAACCGGAATCTGTCCGGAAGTAAATAATACGCCATTTAAAACAATAGCCTGAGAATATGGTCCAATCGCTGCCGGAGCATTGTCTGTATGTACTACATTCATTTTCATTTTCTCCCTTCTGCTGTGTTATTTTAATCTTATTTTATATCAAAAAATAGTAAGGGTCAAGCAATAATTTTGTATTTCTTATTTTCACAGATTCAGGTAGCTATATACGACACCGGATATGGTTCGTATATTTTCAATGGCTGTATCTGCGCTTTTAAATCCTTCTGACATGATACAGAGAATATAGGTTGTCTTTGGCCCATAGACGATTGCCATATCATGCTGATCCCCGTCAGTTTCTCCGGTTTTATTTGCTATGGGGATATCTGCACTGATACCCGCAGGAATCTTGGAAGTATTCTGCTGGTTCATCATAAGCTCCAGCATCTCAGCAGAGGCTTCTTCACTGACGCATTTTCCGAAAAAAATGCTTTCCAGCAGGTCGCCGCAGTCTTTTACTGTCGTGGTATTATGCTCTCCCATATTAATTTTGGGCGAAGATGACGGATGCAGGGTACTCTGATAAACAGTGTTCTCATATCCCTCCTCCTGAATAAACGTGTTCACCTTTTCTGCTCCGTCCAGAAAATCATGCTTCTGTGACTGCAGCCTGCCCAGTTCATTACAGGATTCGTTATCACTTACCGTAATCATGTTCCACAAAAGATCGCCGACTTTTTTCTGTACTGCCTCATCCTCCGGTTCTTTCTTCATCTGTGCAGCTTCATTTGCCAGAACTCTGTCCATATTTTTATAGGTTGCAGCCATAACAAACGCCTTGATCAGGCTGGCCGGATACAGGGGTTTCTCATTCAGGAGAATCTCTTCTCCTGTGTTCAGATTTTTTACATATACGCTCCATGTCCCTTCGTACTCCGAAAGCATAGATTCCAGATGCGGCTCCAGTGTTTCCATTCCCAGATTATCCATATCCTCTGCTTTTCCGGAGGAATCGACCGGAAACCCTTCCGGAGTAAGACCTTCTTCCTGCAGCAGTACTCCATTTTCCCCTCCGAAGTAATAGGTTCCTGAGAACATCTGTCCATTAGATACCATCTCCAGCGGATGAAGTCCGGGTTCTGTTACCATCCTGCCGTTTTCATTAAAAAAATAATAGCCTTCATAGACTGTTTTATCTACTGTCAGACCGGAAATATACCTTACCTGAGGAGCTGCTGAAAGTTTTCCCAGATTATTGACCATATAAAGGCCGTCAAATATCATTTCACCTTCATTTCCATCTGCTGTACATGGAAGCGAACTGAGCCCTGCCACATAAGGGCTTCCTGCTTTAAAGTGTCCGGTCTCATCATGATAATAAAAACCGTCAAAAACTGTTCCGCCAATTTCCATATGGTCAAAATAATGGACTGCCGCCTCTGTATGCTTCGTTCCATCCTCATTCAGGCAATAAAAACGATCACTTTTTAAAAGGTATTTATCAGACCCGTCCCCAATCGGTTTGATCTGCGCCTCTTCCACATGTGAAAAAATATTTTGTTCCGGTGCTGCCTGTACAGAGAAAACGCCTGACATCAGACAGAGACCGCACAAAAGCAGACCTGTCCGGATATTGCTCCGAATTTTCATAAGCCACTCCTTTTAGTCAAAACTTTACTACAGTATACCTGAATTTTGAGGGATGTCAAGAATCCTCCTTCGGAAATCTGTCCCAGAAATCTCTGAGACATGTTTCTATGTTTCCCAGACTGCACGCAGATGCATCTCCCCATTCCTGTGGAAACAGCTCTCTGTAATCCCTGCTCAGAAACCTCTGGTCCAAAAGCAGGATCACTCCTGTATCCTCTCTGGTACGGATCACTCTTCCTGCCGCCTGCAGCACCTTGTTCATACCCGGGTAGCGGTAGGCATAATTGAAGCCGTTTTTTCCTTTTTTATCGTAATACTGCTTCAGAATTTCTCTTTTCAGACTGATCTGAGGTAAACCGGTCCCTACAACCGCCGCACCGATCAGACGGTTTCCGATCAGGTCGATCCCTTCAGAAAAAATTCCTCCCATAATGCAAAAGCCCAGAAGTGTACGATCCCCCTTTTCCTGAAACTCCTCCAGAAACTCTTCTCTTTCTTTTTCATTCATAGAGGCAGTCTGACAGATACATCTTACCCATGCCGCTGAAAACTCCTGCTCATAAACCTGATAAACATTTTCCAGCAGTTTATAGGATGGGAAAAACACCATATAGTTTCCTTTTTTCTGCCATGCCATCTTTGCAATATATTCTGCGATCTTTCGATATTCTCCATAATCTCTTCTGGTATAACGGCTGCTTACATCTCCTCCTATCAGAATACGGCGGTTTTCCTGCTCAAAAGGAGAGCGCACATAAATTCCATAGTCATCCTCTCTGATGCTGAGCAGACTTCTGTAATAGTTCATAGGAAGTAATGTAGCTGAAAAAAACACCGCACTTTTTCCTTTTTCCAGGCAGGCTCCAAGATTTACCGCCGGATTTACGCAAAACAGGTGAATACGAAATTTCCCGTCCTCACCGCTTTCTGTATAAATCACATAGTTTTCATCTGCGAGCTCTGATATATTAAGAAAATCTCTTACCATAAAATAAAAATCAAGAATTTCTTCCACCACTGTCTCCGAAGGCGGTTCCTCCAGCAGCTGATCCATTTCCCCCTGTGCCTGCAGAAGTATCAGAGGAAGAGTTCCTGTATTTTCCAGACGCTGCCAGGAATCATTTTCTTTTTGAAGCTCCCGAAGCAATTTCGCAGCCCGTCCCAGGGTGCGGTAAAGTCTGGGACTGTAAGGTTTTATAAATCGGCGGATCTCCATAATATCTTCCCTTGCAAGGGAAGCGCTGTACATTTCTCTTCCTCTTTCCACCAGATTATGAGCCTCATCAATAAGAAAAATGTACTCCCCTGTCGTATTTTCTCCAAAAAACCGTTTCAGATGCGCATTTGGATCAAACACATAATTGTAATCGCAGATTACTGTATCCACCCATAAAGAAAGATCCAGACTCATTTCAAAAGGACATACCATAAATTTTTCTGCCTGTTCCAGAATCCTTTCTCTGGTAAATGCCTGTTCTCTGGTCCACAGATCGTATACAGCATCATTGATCCTGTCAAAATGCCCCTTCGCATATGGGCATTTGTCAGGCATGCACTCTGCTTTTTCACAAAAGCAGAGTTTTTCCTTTGCGGTAAGCGTGATCGTCTGGAACAAAAGACCTCTGTCTCTCAATATCTCAAATGCATCCTGAGCCACAGTTCTTGTAATAGTTTTGGCTGTCAGATAGAATATCATCCCGCCTTTTCCCTCGCCCACTGCACGAACTGCAGGAAACACCGCAGACATGGTTTTTCCCACACCGGTAGGCGCCTGTACAAAAATCTGTTTACTGCCGGAAACCGCATGGTAGACTCCGGCCACCATTTCCCTCTGACCTTTTCTGTACGGAAATGGAAATTCCAGTTTTTTCATAGAAGCATTTCTTTTTTCCTTCCATTTCATCCGGAATGAGATCCATTTATGATACTGATCCACAAGCTCCTGATACCAGGCTTGCAGTTCTTCCCTGGAAAGAGTTTCACGAAATCTCCTGATTTCCTCCGTGTCCAGATTGGCATAGGTCATCTGAATCGCAATCTCTTTGCAGTCATTCTGTATTGTCCACATCCAGGCATAGCACATTGCCTGAGCTCTGTGGACCGGCACCGGTTTTTCCAGTTGATTTACTTTTTTATAAACCCCTTTGATCTCATCAATACAGGTAACTCCGTTCTCTGTAAAGATACCGTCTGCCCTTCCTTCTACCCGGAGAATCAGATCTTCATATTCCGTATCATGCTTCAGAAACACCTCCGGAGTATAATGACTCCCCATCTGTTTCTGAATTTTCCGGTGCAGACGACTCCCCTTCTGCATAGCTTCTTTATCCTGTACACCGCTTTTGCTGTCCAGATCCCCGCTTCTCATTATAAATTCCACAAGATTACGGACCGAAATGCGGATCACCGTCTTTTCCATTTTCCTTCTCTCCATAATTTTTTCTTTAAAAAAGAAAGCTGCCGCAGTCCTGCAGCAGCTCCCCCTCAGCCTTTTTTATGCAACAGCAAATTTTTCTATCACTTTATTGAAATGAGAATTTTCTCCATAGCATCTGACTGTCAGCTGTCTTGTCAAATCCATACTGAGAATTCCCAGCAGGGATTTTGCGTCAATAATGATCCTGTTATAAAAAATGTCGATATCAAAATCACATTTGCTGGCTGCATTTACAAATTCCTGGACGTCTTCTGTTGCATTTAGCATAATCTGATGTTCGTTCATTTATTTTCCCTCCTGCTGATCATTTCTGTTCAGGCGTATTTTGGCACTGTGGAAGAGATTTGTCAACAGACTTTAAATTTTCTTCATATTTTTTGACTTATTATACAATTTTTCAACTTTATTTGCAGGTTTTCCTGTCATTTCCCTAGTTAAATTCCAGCATATTTGAACGAAACTTTAAAGGTACAAACTGCTTTTGAAGATCCGGATTCTTTTTTTCCGGGATTGTAATATGCGTACAGAAGCTTTTCCACAGTTCCTCATATCCATCCGTTTCTGTCAGTATTTCTTTTTGCTCCTGACTCAACACCGCCTGGATATAAATCGTGCAGCCTTTCCCCTTTTCGTGTACCATAACCTTCTCTCTTGCTTCATCATAGATCATCCAGTTTTCATTTGGAAAACGGTCTGAAAAATGAGGTCCCATAAGCTCCAGAATGTTATTTTCCGGCTGAATGGATACAAACAGAATTCCTCCTGTTATCTCCCGAAATCGGACAAATCCATAAAATCTGTGAAGTTCATGCCAGACTTTGATCCTCAGTGAGGATACCAGACTTACCGCCGGGTCCGAAAGCGCCTCCAGAACATGCGTGTCACAGCCACCTCCTCCCAGTGCCCGCCGCAGAAGATAGTATACGGCAGTCCCTTTATCCGGATGCACGGACACAGACGCATAGCATACTGCCTCATAAACCTGTTTCCCCAGTTTCTTTCTTATTGTCCGTGCAACCTTCAGAGCTTTGATGCGATCTACGGTAATATCCACCCGGTCTGCAAAAAGCTCCGGGTATTCCGGCTCCTCCACAGAAATCCCCACCCGGATTCCCTTATTTCCCCAGTGCCAGCCATCATAGACAGCTGTAAATATTCCTTCCATAGAGTCTTCACAGATCAGTATCTTTTTTTCATATTGCATCTGACAATCCCCCTTTCTTTTTTACAGGGAAGAGATCCGCATCAAACAGGGAAAGCTGACGGTAAGTGATATCGTCTGATTCAAAAGGAATCTTATCCGGTTCCAGAATATTCCTTACGATATAATCCTCCTCAAGCTTTACCGGATACATCTGTCTTCCATTACAGGTAATAAAATATACAGCTCTCTTCAGTACCACTCCAATCTTCTTCAGTTCCGGGAAATCCAGTGAATGATATCGTCTGGCTCCTACAATCCTTCTGGCTGATTTTTCTCCTATCCCCGGAACTCGCAGCAGTGTTCTGTAGTCTGCCTGATTGATCTCCACCGGAAAATACTCCAGATGCCGGATCGCCCAGTCACATTTGGGATCCAGAAACAGATTGAAATTCGGATGAGATTCTGAAAGAAGTTCCTCTGTCCGAAATCCATAAAACCGCAGAAGCCAGTCTGCCTGATAAAGTCTGTGTTCCCGGACAAGAGGGGGGCCTCCGGGAAGCATCGGAAGGTCTTTGTCATCATTCACCGATACAAAAGCAGAATAAAAGACACGCTTCAGGGAAAACTGCCTATACAGCGCCTCTGCTACGGACACGATCTGAAAGTCGCTCTCTCCGGACGCCCCTACAATCATCTGGGTACTCTGTCCCGCCGGCACAAATTCCGGCGCATGACGATAAAGGCTCAGTTCCTGTTTATTCTCATCTCTGATTGTCTGGATCTGCTTCATCGGCCGCAAAATCGTCTTCCGGCTCTTATGAGGAGCAAGCTTCTTCAGACCTTCTGCAGTAGGAAGCTCCAGATTCACACTCATTCTGTCTGCCAGATAACCGGCTCTGCGGATCAGTTCCGGAGAAGCTCCCGGGATTGCCTTTAAATGGATATATCCCTGAAAATGATATTTTTTTCTGAGAAGCTCTGCCGAGCGGATCAGTTCTTCCATGGTCGTATCCGGAGAGCCTTTTACCCCGGAGCTTAAAAACAGCCCTTCAATATAATTTCTCCGGTAAAATTCTATGGTCAGACGACTGATCTCCTCCGGCGTAAAGCTTGCTCTGACCACATCATTAGAGGCTCTGTTCACACAATATTTACAGTCAAAAATGCATTCATTCGTATAAAGCACCTTAAGAAGACTGATACACCGCCCGTCCCCGGCAAAACTATGGCAGATTCCGGCTGCAATGCTGTTTCCGATACCTGTTCCGTCTCCCCTTCTCTCTGTGCCGCTGGAGGTACAGGCAACATCATATTTCGCTGCATCTGCCAGAATTCCCAGTTTTTCCATGATTGTCATTGATTCCCGAAAAATCATCGCTCATCCTCCAAACATTTGTTTGTTTTTTATTTTACCCAAAACAAATGTTTGTGTCAACCCAATAAAACCGGACGAATACAAAAAAAGAAACAAATTGATGTTCGTCTTAAGGACACACCCCTTCGTTTCTTTTTTCAGTATGTATTATGATCAAATCTGTGTTTCTACAAAAATATCATAGATTGCCTTTACCGCTGTCTCGAAATCACGATTTTCAACTCCAATGATAATATTCAGTTCACTGGAGCCCTGATCGATCATCTTTACATTCACATGGGCATGGGCAAGCGCTGCGAATACACGTCCCGCAGTTCCTCTCTGTGACTTCATGCCTCTTCCTACTACCGCGATCAGCGCAAGATCTGATTCCATCTCTACAAAATCCGGCTGGACTGCTCTGTGGATGCCGGCGATCACCTGCTGCTCTTTTTCTTCAAATTCATCCTGATGGACATATACCGTCATTGTATCGATTCCGGAAGGAACATGCTCAAAGCTGATTCCCTGATCCTCAAATACCTGAAGAACCTTTCTTCCAAAACCAACCTCGCTGTTCATCATGGATTTTTCGATATTGATAGAGCAGAAGCCTTTTTTTCCTGCAATTCCCGTAATCACATATCTTGGTTTGCGGCAAGTACTTTCCACAATAAAGGTTCCTTTGTCTTCCGGGCGGTTGGTATTTCTGATATTGATGGGAATTCCCTCTTTTCTTACCGGGAAGATCGCTTCCTCATGAAGAACGGTTGCTCCCATATAGGACAGCTCCCGAAGCTCTCTGTAGGTAATGGTTTCGATCACTGCGGGATTTTCCACAATCCGGGGATCGGTTACAAGGAATCCGGATACGTCTGTCCAGTTTTCATAAATATCTGCCTGAACCGCTTTTGCAACCAGGGAACCGGTCACATCCGATCCGCCTCTGGAAAAGGTTTTTACGGTTCCGTCCTCCATCGCTCCATAAAATCCCGGTATGACTGCATTGGCACATTTTCCAAGACGCTTGCCTAAAAGCTTATCTGTTTTTTCCGGATCAAAAACTCCGTTTTTGTCAAAGCGGATCACAGAAGCCGCATCTACAAATTCATAGCCCAGATAAGCAGCCATGATCTTTCCATTCAGAAACTCGCCTCTGGAAGCTGCATATTCCGTTCCTGCCTGAGCCTGAAAATCTTTTTCAATCTGACCAAACTCCTCTTCCAGAGAAAGCTCCAGCTTCAGTCCCCGGATGATCTCGTAGTATCTTTCTTTGATTTCCTTAAAAATGCCGCTGAATTCTTTTCCCCGGACAGCCTTGTCATAGCAGGCATAAAGAAGATCTGTGACTTTTGTATCGCCAGAAAATCTTTTTCCCGGTGCAGACGGAACCACATAACGTCTGCTCTCTTCACTGCGGATGATCTCGCCCACCTTACAGAACTGTTCTGCATTGGCCAGAGAACTGCCTCCAAATTTTACCACTTTTTTCATGATCATTTCCTCCTCATCCCTTTTCAGCGTTAACATAGCAAAGTATGTTTCTTATTTTATTGAAAAAAGAAGGATTTTGCAAGTATTTCTTTTATTTTCGTCAAATTTCTTCAACCGGACCGGATTTTGATCCGGCTCTTTTATAATCTGAAACTCCACATACGGTAAGTACCCGGTCTTTTACTGAAAATTTTATATTTTGCCTTCCATAAGCAAGTCCGTAAATTCTTTCCGGATCTTCCTGATATCCCGGCCGGGGATCGTTTTCCAAAACCTCGATCAGTGCTTTTCTTTTTTTCTCAGGGATTTCTTTTAAATATTCTTCCGGGATTTCCACCTTCAGCCGGCGGTCTTCAATACGGTCTGTAAATCCTCCTGATGCCTGAGGATGCCCGTCTACATAGGGAAGATATGGCTTAATGTCAAATATAGGAGTTCCATCCATAAGATCAGCGCCGGAAACATGAAGTATCGGCCCTGATTCCGGATGAAATTCCACTCTTTCCAGACGCACAGAAGACAGTCCCAGACTGTTAGGACGAAAAGGGGACCGGGTGGCAAAAACTCCTTTCCTTATATTGCCGCCCAGTCGCGGAGGTCTTACCGTCGGAGACCATTTTTTCCCCACTGCCTCGGAGAACTGCCAGATCAGCCATATATAATCGTATTCCTCTATTCCACGAAGTGCCTCTGCCACACGAAATTCCGGTTCAAAAATAATCCGGGCCTTCTGTTCTTTCAGCCAGTTACTCTGATGAGGTATCCCAAATTTTTCCGGAAAATCATTATGTATTTTTGCAATCACCTGAAGCACGGGAGCTTCATACCCCTGATTCATTTTCATGTTCCTCCAAAATCGTTTTTACCGTTCCACAGTCTCCACCGGTGTATCATCTTTTTTGTCAAGGTCATTGATATATTTCTTCGTCTCACTTACGATCACATTTGACAATAGCAGGACTGCGATCAGATTGGGGATCGCCATCAGGGCATTCAGAATATCTGCAATGGTCCACACCAGATTCAGAGAGACTACCGGAGCTATCGCTGCAACCAGAATATACAGAACTCTGTAAGGAAGCAGCCCTGCCCTGCCTGCGAAATATTCTACGCAGCGCTCTCCATAGTAAGCCCAGCCCAGTACTGTAGAATAGGCGAAGGAAATAATCCCCACAACCAGAATCACCGGCCCCAATACCGGAATCTGCTGAAATGCAAGTGTGGTGAGGATTCCTCCATCCGTGATATTTCCCATATCAATAGATGGATTTTTCATAATGCTGGTTACCAGCACAAGACCTGTCATCAGGCAGACAACTACCGTATCCCAGAAAGTTCCGGTACTGGATACCAGTGCCTGACGGACTGGATTTCTGGTCTGTGCAGCAGCTGCTGCAATGGGAGCTGAACCAAGACCCGACTCATTGGAAAAAAGTCCCCTGGCAATTCCAAACTGCATTGCCATCATGATCCCCCGTCCTACCAGACCGCCGGCAGCCGCCCCCGGAGTAAACGCAAACCTGCAGATTGTACCCACAGCCGGAATAATAAAATCATAGTTCAGTACAAGAATAATGATACAGCCGATCACATAAAAAGCAGCCATAAAAGGAACCAGCTTCTCACATACGTTTGCAATAGACCGAATACCGCCAAAAATAACAAGAGCTGTCAGAGCTGCGACCACAATACCTACCAGAGCAGGTGCAACGTGCAGATTTTCTTCGCAGACTGTGGCAATGGCGTTTACCTGAGTGGCACATCCGATTCCAAAAGATGCAAAACCTGCCAGAAAAGCAAACACCATGCCCAGCCATCTCATATGCAGACCGCGTTCCAGAGCATACATGGCACCGCCCTGCATTCGTCCGTCTTTTGTTTTAACACGGTATTTTACTGCGATCAGTGATTCGCTGTATTTCGTAGCGATCCCGAATACGCCTGTGATCCAGCACCAGAATACAGCTCCCGGCCCGCCAAGAGCAATCGCAGTGCCCACGCCAATGATATTTCCTGTTCCGATCGTGGACGCCAGAGCTGTCGTCAGCGCGCCAAACTGGCTTACCTCGCCTTCTGCATCCGGATCTTTCGCCACAGACAGCTTAATGGCTGTGCCGATCTTTCTTTGAATAAATCCGGTACGAAACGTCATAAAAATATGCGTTCCCAAAAGGAGAAGGATCATCCACCATCCCCATACCATCTTATCGATCTGGTTGATTGCATTTACGATCGTATCAAACATAACATTCCTCCCATTCCTGAACGAAAGCCTCTTTATCCGGAGGTCTCCTTCAGCCACTCTTTCATCCTTCTGATATCCTTCTCTGCATCTTTTCGGCCTATCTCATATACCCGTTGTATCTCGTCCAGATCACTTTCCATTCTTCCAATGGTCAGTTTTTCACTGGGACGGATCACAAAAAGTTCTCCCTTCGCTTCCATATTATGAATCTCTTCTATAGTTTTATTATATACCTCATGTCTTGTTTTCAGCGCATCCACAAACTTCGGATATCTGTGATAATAGATTTCTGCAAGCTTTACCGTTTCCGGTTTTTTTATAAATCCCTCTTCCCGGGTAAGCACTACTACATTTTTCTCATACCCCATCTTTTGAAACTGATGAACCGGAATACTGTCTGCACATCCGCCATCCAGAAGCTTTTTCCCCTGCCAGGAAACAATATGGGAGACATATGGCATAGATGCCGATGCCCGCATGACATCTACCTGATTGAGCATATCTGTGATTTTTATATACTCTGCTTTTCCTGTCTCCAAATTGGTACAGACCGCATAAAAATCCGTATCCGATTTCACAAACGCCTCATAATCATAGGGATCCAGCCGTTCCGGGATTTCATGATAACAAAAATCCCTGCCTACCACCTCTCCGGTATGAAGAAGGTTCCAGAAACTCATAAAATGCTTATCGTTTCTGTAGTTTCTGTAATATCGGATACTTCTGCCCTTCTGTTCCGAAACGAAGGAGCAGCCATGGAGTGCACCTGCAGAGACTCCGATCACACCGTCAAAATGTACCTGATGATCCATAAATACATCCAGAACACCTGCCGTATAGATGCCTCGCATTGCTCCGCCTTCCAAAATCAGTCCCGTTTTCATGAATGTCTCACCTTTCCTTCTTCCAGCATCCTCTGATTCTTTCCCAGGCTTCTCTGTAACTGATATGATTTTTTTCTGCAAAAGCTGCCACACTTTCATATTCCGGATAGCAGCGTATCTGCCCATTTGGAAGTGTGCACAGTTTTGTTTTTACCGGAAATCCATCCATACAGAGTTCCTGAATTTCTCTTTTTAATATGGTCCGCTCCATGCAGCTTTTTCTGATCCCGATGGTTGTTGTCTCTTCAAAAAGAACATCCTCCAGAAAAGGAACCCTGTCTTCTGTACAGATCACAGAAACCTCATAAGCCGGACGGTTTTTTTTCATATATACCGGTGTATAATAGACATCTCTGGCTCCTGCCTCAAACAGCTGACGCATCACGTTCCCCAGTTCTTCTCCGGTACAGTCATCCACATTGGTTTCCAGCTTCCAGATCACATCCTGATCTCTGATTCTGTCCTTTTTTTCTGTTTTTTTCTCCCGGATCAGCATGGCTCTGAGAATTCCCGGACAGGTATACTGTCTCTTTCCTGCACCAATACCGGTTTTTTCTATTATAAATTCGTCCGGAAGATGATCGGACGTTCGTATGGCAGCTGCGACAGCGGCTCCTGTCGGTGTGACCAGCTCGCCCTCCACCTCCGTGATCTGAAGAAAAAGACCATTCTGCTCCACAATATTGACGACTGCAGGAACCGGCACCGGAAGCACTCCATGCTGGCAGCGTACAGTTCCTCTTCCCTCGCACAGCTTCGGAACGATCACCTCTGTAATATCCAGATCATCCAGACAGACAGCAACGGATACAATATCCACAATAGAATCTATGGCTCCTACTTCATGAAAATGCACCTGTTCTCTTGGTACTCCGTGAGCCTTTGCCTCTGCATCAGCCAGAATCTCAAAAACAGAAACTGCAGTTTTTTTTGCCCGATCTGTTATTTTTGATTCCATGATGATCTTTCGGATTTCCAGAATCCCCCTGTGTTCATGAGAATGTCCATGGACTGCGTCCTTATTGTGATGATGCTCCTGTCCGGAAACATCCCCTTTCCCATGAAGATACTCCATATCATGGTCGTGATTTTCGTGTTCCTTATCCAGGATCACATGAAAGTCACAGGCATTCAGACCTGATTTTTTTACTCTTGTGATCTCTGTCCGAAATCCCTGCACCGAAAGACCGGACAATGCCTGCTCAAGTTTTTTCCGGTCAGCTCCAAGATCCAGAAGAGCTGCCACTGTCATATCTCCGCTGATCCCGGAGAAACATTCCAAATATAATGTTCTTCCCATAAATTACTCCTGCTTTGCTTCTTTTCCTCTGATTCCCAGCCGATTGATCTGTGTTGCAATATATCCTGCTCCGTAGCCATTATCGATATTTACTACCGCAATTCCGTTTGCGCAGGAATTGATCATGGTCAAAAGTGCAGAAAGGCCGTTCATACTCGCCCCATATCCTACTGATGTAGGCACTGCGATCACCGGTTTATCCACCAGGCCGCCAAGAACACTTGCAAGCGCCCCCTCCATTCCAGCTACTGCAATCACGCAGTTGGCTTCCTGGATCACCTCCAGTCTGGAGAACAGCCTGTGTATCCCGCTGACTCCCACATCATAAATACGCTCCACACAGGAGCCAAAAAATTCCGCTGTCTGGGCAGCCTCTTCTGCCACCGGAATATCTGCGGTTCCGGCTGTACAGACGGCAATTTTTCCCACTCGCTCTTTTTTATTTTTCTCAATCTTAATGATATGTGAGATCTCATCATATTCCACCTGGGGAAATATTTCCCGTATCAGCTGATACTGGTGCTTTGAAGCTCTGGTTCCAAGTACCTCTCCGTTTTCCTCGTATAATTTTTTGAATATTTCCCTGAAATGAGCGTCTGCCTTACCGCTGCAGAAGATCACTTCTGGAAAACCGTTTCGTATCTCTCTGTAAGAATCCAGCTTCGCATAGTCCATTTCCTCAAAAGGCTTTTTCCTGAAGTAATGCTCTGCTTCTTCTAAAGTTATCTCATTTTGCTTAAATCTGGTCAGAATTTCCCTTGCTTCCATTTTCTGTGTCACCTCATATAAAAAAAGGAAGGAACTGCCGGCATGCAGACCGCATACTTCCGGTACACTTCCTTCCTGTTCACTCTGTTTTTGAGTAACCTGAACTTTACTCCGGTACAGTACTATAGAAACAACTATAGCATATTTTCTGTAAAAATAAAATATCCTTTTGATATTTATAGATCCTTAATTTTCATCTTAATTTCTTTTCTGTTTTAATTTCATATCGTTATTTCTATCAGATTCTGTTATACTGTATGTAGCAAATTTATACGGGAGGTTTTCTTATGATCCACACATTAGAAAATAAAGAGCTCCGCATCCGGATCAACGATCTGGGCGCAGAATTATCTGAGATTTATGACAAAACAAATGACCGTCAGGTTCTCTGGGATGCAGATCCAGCCTACTGGAAGCGCCACGCGCCCATTCTTTTTCCAAATGTAGGCCGCTGTCATGCAAACCAGTATCTGATCAACGGCAAAGTCTATTCCGTGGGACAGCATGGTTTTGCCCGTGACGCTGAATTTTTGTGTGCAGAAAGCTCCGATACAAAGATCACTCATGTTCTGGAAGCTTCCGAAAAGACCAGAGAAGTCTATCCTTTCCTCTTCCGTCTCTCCATTACCCATGAACTTTGCGGACGTGATCTCAGGGTTTCCTGGAAAGTAGAAAATCCGGACAGTGAACCTATTTATTTCACCATCGGAGGCCATCCTGCATTCCGTGTTCCGGTTCTTCCGGATACTGCACAGGAGCAGTATTTCCTTACCTTTGACGGCCAGAAGGAACTGACTTTAAGTGTGCTTGATCTTTCCACCGGAACGGTAATTCCGGAAAAAACAGACACTCTGACTCTGAAAGACGGAGCCTGCCATATCACTCCTGATCTTTTTGACAATGATACACTGATCTTTGATAACGGCCAGGTTGAAAAAGCAGGAATTTCTTTCCCTGACGGTACCCCTTATGTGGAAGTGATCTGCAAAGGATTTTCCAATTTCGGTATCTGGAGAGCTCCCGGAGCGCCTTTTGTCTGCCTGGAGCCCTGGATGGGACGCTGCGATAATTCCGGTTTCTCAGAGGAGCTGTCACAGAAGCCTGGAATCAATAAGGTTGCAGCAGGGGAAGAGTTTTTCCGCTCCTATACGATTTCTGTCAGATAAACAACGATAATAAAGAGGGCGGTCACAAGGCGCCCTCCTCAAACCTGAATCTTATTCATTCTGCCCAGTGCACAACTGCATTCCTCAGGAACCGTGCGCATCCGGATACACTTCTGTCATAATATCCTGTGAATCGTTCGTCTGCCACATACAGCTCTGCGATCCCTTTATGTTTCCCGGCATCATAGCTGTTTCCGGTCATGGTAAGCCATCTTTTGTGAAGCGCTGTGATTTCTCTTCCGACCTCCTCTTTCGGGTCAGCCTGACCGGTCACAGCGGTTTCCAGAAGTCCCTGGATTCTCTGTCCCAGCTCCATCCATTCCTGATACTGTTCCTTTGTCAGGTTCATGACGGTTTCCTGCATCTTGTCTACCTGCGCATCGCCGTATTTTTTCCGGGCCTCTTTTCCATAATTTTTTTCATGCTCCTCTACTGCATGCTTCTTAAATGCCTCAAATTTTTCCTGGTCGTTCATGATCTCATTCCTTTCTTCTGCTCTGATCGTAATCTTCAGTGAGTGGATCAGACCCTCCAGCCTCTGCCTTTCTGCCTCCGGAGCGGTCAGGTGGCCTTTCAGCGCAGCCAGACGGTCAAAGGCGGGATTGTCCAGACATTCCCTGATCCGGGCAAGCTCCACCCCCAGCGCCCGATAATAAAGAATGTCCTGCAGACGGTCTACCTCCTGCTCTCCATAGTAGCGGTATCCGCTCTCCGCCACTCTGGAAGGCTTCAGCAGGCCAATCTGATCGTACCATCTCAGAGTGCGGGTGGTCACTCCGGACAGCTTTGATAACTCCTGGATCGAATATTCCATTTTTTACTCCTGTCTGCCTTTTCAGGCGAATCTTTTCAGGATCTCCCGTCCTTATTAAGAGCATAGCAGTTGACGCAGCGTCAAAGTCAAGGCTTTTTTATCCAAAAATACGGATCAGCCCCAGAATTGTCAGATGCACCGGATAAAACCAGTAGAAAAACCATTTGGAAAATTTCTTATTCTTCTCTGCTCTTTCTCCATTATACAGGAAAAGAATACAGATTCCCGCAAGAGCAGGTCCCACCATACTTCCCAGCATATAGACCACATCTGCCATAAGGGAAAACCTTCCCATTCCGCCCAGAAAATTAAGGCCTCCAAAAAGCAGCGTTCCTGTAGCAAACGCTTTTTTCTTTGCATCCTCTGAATTTCCTGCACGGACAAAAAGAATGGTAAAGACCGGTGCAAGGATTGCCCAGTCGCTGAACATGGACACAAAGATCAGTCCTGCAATACACAACGTCCTGATTACAGGGTCCGTCATTTCTTTCATTGCCTTTATGATCAGAAAACAGAGAAACAGGGTAAAAAGCATATTCATCCCCGTAAAATCAAGGATTCCCTCTGAAGTAAAAGCCAGACAAAACGGAATCTGGGAAATCAATGCAAAAAGGAACAGCCTTTCTCCATATTTCCTGACAGACCGGGTATATCCATAGCCTTCCACCAGAAAATAACACATGACCGGAGCCGTAAAATAACCTGCATCCAGAAAAATTTCCGCTAAAAGAGTTCCCGGCTTCATAAAGATAAGGGAAATATGGTTCAAAAGCATCGTCGCCATAGCAATATATTTTATGGTATCCCGGTTCATTTTTCTTTCTGTCATCGTTCCAGCCTCCTCTTCCCGAAGCTGCTCTTACAGAAACAGTTCATTTTCTTTTCTTTCCTCAAAAAGCTTTGCCATTTTTGTTTCAGCTGCCAGAAGTACTACTTTATTTAATTTGCGCACATTTTTCGGACAGACCGAAATGCAGCGCATACAGGCAATGCATTTCTTTTCATCTACTTTCTTTACATCTTTGGGATCGATGGCTCCCACCGGGCAGAACCGTGCACAGTATCCGCAGGAATTACATCCTCTTCCGGGTTTCGGAATAAACGGGATTGTTCCAAGTTTTTTATAAGGATGGTTTCCGGGAACCTGTACTTCTCCGGAGTCTGTCTCCTGCTCCAGTTTTTCCCGGAGCTTTTTCCCAAATTCCTGAAGCTCTGCCATATCCTTCGTATCCGGTCTTCCTGCTGCAAACTTCCTCATGATCGAATGTTCTGCCACTGCCGACACGGCTCCATAAACGGCAAACCCCGCTTCCTCTGCCTTATCCTTTAATTCTGTAAACGTATCCTCATAGGCGCGGTTTCCATATACGCATACCAGAACTGCCCTTGCCCCGTTTCCCTTCATCTGAGTCAGACGTTCTGCGGCGATCTGGGGAATCCTTCCTCCATAAGAAGGCATGGCGATAAAACAAATATCTTCTTTCTGAAATTCATACTTACCGTAATCTTCTTGTGCGGAAAGAAGACTGATCTCCTTCTTTTCCTCCTGATAACCTTCCATCAGAATATCTGTAACCTTATCCGTACCTCCTGTCGGACTGAATGTAATCTCATATACTGCCATTTCTGTTTCCTCCTTTTGTGCGTGTGTCTGCACATACAGGTATACTCCTGTATCATAATTACGTTTCCTATACAGTATACTCTAACGATCTGCATCTTTCAAATCTTTCAGCCCATCTCTTTCTGTACTTTTAAAGAAACCTGGACGCAAGTTTCCAAATAGCTCTTGACAGCGCATCCTAAACAGTGTACTTTTTACAGTGAAATGAAAAAATCAAATGATGAGGTGTGAACACATGCAGAATTTAAAACCGATCAAAGAAGGTAAGGTACGTGAGATCTACGACAACGGCGACAGCCTGATCATGGTTGCTACTGACCGCATCAGCTGCTTCGACGTGATCCTGAACAACGAGGTTACCAAAAAAGGTACTGTACTGACACAGATGTCCAAATTCTGGTTTGACATGACAGAGGATATTTTACCAAATCATATGATCTCTGTGGATGTAAAAGACATGCCGGAATTTTTCCAGCAGGAAAAATACAAGGGCAAATCCATGATGTGCCGTAAGCTGAACATGCTTCCTATCGAATGTATTGTCCGCGGCTACATTACAGGAAGCGGATGGGCAAGCTATCAGGAAAACGGAACCGTCTGCGGAATCAGACTTCCGGAGGGACTGAAAGAGTCTGACAAGCTTCCGGAGCCTATCTACACACCATCCACAAAGGCCGAGATCGGAGATCATGATGAAAATATCTCCTTCGAGCAGAGCATCGATCACCTGGAAAAATTCTATCCGGGAAGAGGTCGTGAACTGGCAGAAAAGCTTCGTGACAACACCATTGCCCTGTACAAAAAATGTGCGGAATACGCGCTGAGCAAGGGGATCATCATTGCAGATACAAAATTTGAATTTGGTCTTGATGAGGACGGAAACATGGTGATCGGCGATGAGATGCTGACACCGGACAGCTCCCGCTTCTGGCCTGCTGACGGCTATGAGCCGGGACACGGACAGCCTTCCTTTGACAAACAGTTTGCCCGCGACTGGCTGAAAGAAAACGAAGGTCATGACTGGACACTTCCTCAGGAAATCGTGGACAAGACCATTGACAAATACCTTCAGGCATACAAAATGCTGACAGGTGAAGATCTGAAATAAAGTTCACCAACACAAAAAGAACACAGGAGAGATTCTCTTTTTCAGGAATCCCTTCCGTGTTCTTTTTTATTTTCGGAATTTTATTCTGTATATTTATCCAATTCTTTTCAGATATTTCTTTTTCCCAGCTCCCAGAAAGCAACGGCACTTGCTGCTGCCACATTCAGAGAATCTACTCCGTGAGACATGGGAATCTTTACTGTATAGTCACAGTCTGCAATGGTCTGAGCTGCCAGTCCGTCTCCTTCTGTTCCAAGGATCACCGCCAGTTTTTCCTCTTTCAGCAGTTCCGGTACATCAATTCCCACTGAATCATCACAAAGAGCCATAGCCGCTGTTTTGAATCCCAGTTTTTGAAGGAGCTCGATCCCCTTTTCCGGCCAGGATATTTTTTTGTCAAAAATAGTCCACGGAATCTGAAAAACCGTTCCCATGCTCACTCTTGCAGACCTTCTGTACAAAGGATCACTGCAGCCCGGGGTTAGCAGTACCGCATCCATATGAAGAGCTGCCGCCGACCGGAATATCGCGCCTACATTGGTCGGATTGACGACATTTTCCAATATGGCGATCCGTCTGGCATTGCAGCAGACTTCTTCTGCAGAAGGAAGCTCCTTTCTTCTCATCAGACAGAGAAGCCCTCTTGTCAAAGCGTATCCGGTCAGCCTTGTAAGCACTTCATATTCTGCTGTATAAACCGGGATTTCAGGAAAATGCCTCAAAAGCGCAGCGGCCTCGCCTTCCAGGTCCCTGTGTTCCACCAGAAAGGACAGAGGCTCATACCCTGCCTCCAGAGCCCTTTTGATCACCTTCGGGCTCTCTCCTATAAATAATCCCGGCTTTGGTTCATAGTATCTCAGAAGCTGAAGTTCTGAAAGCCTTGCATAAGCATCCAGCTCCGGGGCATCAAAATCTGTGATTTCTTTCCAATTTTTCATGTGCACTCCTGACTTCTTATTTTTTCTTTTTAACTTTCAGTGTACGAAGATACGCTTTCTGTTCCGGTGTGATCCGGTAGCTCTCACAGGCCTTCTGGATCGTTTTGTTGTGGGTCCATACATCCAGTTTCTGTTTTTCTATATAGGGAAGGATGGTTTCATATTGTTTTGCAAGGGCTGTCGCAAAATACCAGGCAATCATCATATTTACATAATACTCTTCTGACCGTATCTCCGATACCATTTGCGGATATTCCTCCCGAAAGTCCTCATCCAGATAATGCTGCATCAACATTCCGATCCCATATCGGACCGTGTATACATGATCCGACACGATCCATCTCCGGACAGCTTCCAGAAGCTCCTCTTTATGTTTTTTGAACACCTTGGGCGAGGTCATATCACAGGTTGCCCAGTTATTTATATATGGAAGGAATTTTTCCAGTTCTTCCATACATTGCCCATATTCCTTCATCTGCTGGATCAGAAATCCATGAACATTATTTTCCTCGTAGTATCGATGAGGAAGATCTTCCAGAAATCCCCCAATCTCCGGATCCTTTGCCAGTTCTTTTACATATTTGCGCAAAACCGGAACCCGAATCCCGATCACAGTATCTTTTTCTACATCCGGCATCAGTCTGGAATGAAATTCCCTGTAGGAAAGATCCTGCATGGAAAAAAGTTCCTCTCTGATTCTTTCGGTGATATGTTTTTCCATCGTTTTCGCCTTTTCCCTTCCTGAAATACCATTATTTTACCATGTTCTCCCGTATAATCAATACCCCTGCCGAAATGGAACTTCATATTTTATAAAGATAAAAAACAGGTACAAATGCAGAAACGGTCTTGTCCTGCTTCCATACCTGTTTTTTCTTATGGTTTCTTTTTAATTTGTTTTATGTTTTTCTGCTTTAAAAAAGCTTTTTGTTTCTCTGACCACAACGCCGCTCAGCGCAAACATGGCAATCATGTTCGGAAGCGCCATCAGTCCGTTAAAGATATCCGCAATGGTCCATACTGCACTGACCGTCATGTAAGGTCCGATAAACACTGCAAAAATATAGATCCAGCGGTAAGTAAGGATCGTCCTTTTATTTCCCTTTGTCAGATATTCCAGACATCTCTCACTGTAATAATCCCATCCAAGGATCGTGGTAAAGGCAAAGAATACCAGACAGATCATGAGCACAAAAGAAGAAATCTGCGGAGGGATCGGAAGTCCGTGCTGGAATGCATAGGTTGTTACCTGCACGCCCTCGATTCCCTCTACCTGCCATGCACCTGTAAGTACAATGGAAAGTCCTGTAAGTGTACAGATCACGATCGTATCAATAAAAGTACCTGTCATACTTACCAGACCCTGACGCACCGGCTCCTTTGTCTGTGCAGCGGCAGCTGCGATAGGAGCGCTTCCAAGACCTGCCTCATTGGAAAAAATACCTCTGGCAACACCTTTCTGCATTGCCACCACCATAGTTCCTACCACACCTCCGGTCACTGCTGCTGGCTGGAAAGCTCCTTTTACAACTGTAACAACTGCTGCCGGCACTGCTTTGATATTGAAGAGGATCAGACTCACACTGAAGATCAGATAGATCACAGCCATAAAAGGAACAATGATCTGGCTTACTGTTGCGATCCTCTGGATACCGCCGATCAGAATGGCAGCCACACAAAATGCCAGAAGGAGGGAAGAGATCACCACTGCCCAGGAGTATTCTCCGAGAAACGGAATGTTTACACAATTCGCTTTTTCCGGATCAAAAAAGTTCTGTACCGCACTGGAAATACCATTTACCTGACTGAAGGTTCCGATTCCGAAAAGTCCTACACAGACACCGAAAAATGCAAAAATCTTTCCAAGCCATTTCCATTTTTCGCCCATTCCGCGTTCAATATAATAAAACGGTCCGCCAAGGCTGTGCCCATCCGGAGCTACCACGCGGTACTTTACTGCCAGAAGTCCCTCTGCGTATTTCGTCGCCATGCCGAAAAACGCTGCCAGGACCATCCAGAACAGAGCTCCCGGACCTCCGGTACATACGGCTGTTGCCACACCGACGATGTTTCCGGTACCAATGGTTGCGCTTAAAGCGGTACACAGGGCTGCAAAACTGGAAATCTCGCCCTTTCCGCCCTGTTCATTTTTGAACATCCATTTTAATGCAAGGGGAAGACGCCGGATCTGGAGAAGACCAAGACGTACTGTGAGAAGAATACCGCCGGACATAATGAGAACCATAAGAGGTACGCCCCATACAAAATCATCCACGGCTACTAAGAATTGATTAATCATGCTCCACATTGTAAAAAGTCTCCTTTTTATATAAAGTTTTACAGCATGGAGGATTAAATCAGATCATTCCTGAAGCATACTCTGTCCTTTTGCCTGAGAGATTCCAGACGCATTCTGCGCCGCTTGCACCTTCGGCCCCTGTTTCAACAGGTGTCTCCAGAGAAACGATCCATTTACAGTTTCTGCCCGGAATACGGGTACCTGAGAGTTTTACTCCTTCGGCGGACAAAATGTCTCTTTCCTGCAAACTTCACCTCGTAATTGCTGTCACTGCGCTATACTATAACGCTAAATTGCTAATTCGTCAATAGGAGGATTGTATTTTCTTGCATACACATCCTTCAAGAAGCTCCTGAAGAACCTTATGGCATCTTTCTATGTCTTCTGTTTCCACAAACTCATCCGGCTTATGAGCATATTTCAGATTGCCCGGTCCGTAGGACAGACAGTTTCTGTTCTGCAGCCTGCCTGCTATCACAGCCGTATCCGTATATCCCGGGAAAGGACATACTTCTGCTTCTTTTCCGGTCACCGTATGCACAGCTCTTTTTATTTCTTTCAGAAGACCCGAATCCGGATCTTTTTCAATATAAGGGCGGTTTCCCGTGATTTTATAAGATATCTTCACACCGGAAATTTCCTGCTCCGCCTCTTTTATCGCCCGGTTCGCCATAGACTGTACCATGAGATCATTCACAGGAGGCGCCAGACGACAGTCTACCCACAGCCTGCAGAGATCCGGCACTACATATGGCTGGTAGCCTCCCTGGATCTGCCCAAACGTAATCGTAGAACGTCCCAGCTCCTGATGCACCGGAAGCTCTCCAAACGCTTTTCGCATACTGCAAATCCACTGCGCCGCTGCTGCAATGGCGTCTGCCCCCTGCTCCGGTCTGCTTGCGTGAGCTGTGATCCCCTGCACAGAAACCTCCAGCCAGAAGCGTCCTTTATGTGCCATCTGGATCTGTCCGTCTGTGGGTTCCAGATCCATTACCCAGTCATCTGCCGTCACCCGCCCTTTGCGAATGGCATTTTCCACCCCTTCCATATTTCCTTCCTCATCCACCGTACCGATCAGGCGGAGAGGTCTGTCCAGAGAAATTTCTCCTTTCTGGTATTTTTCCGCCGTTTCCCAAAATACAGAAAGCGCGCAGGCAAAACCGGATTTCATATCACAGGCGCCCCGTCCGTAAATCCTGTTTTCTTCTGTTTCTGCCGCAAAGGGATCCCGTGTCCAGTCTGCCCCCGCCACTACGGTATCCATATGACAGATAAGGGTCATCATGGGCGCCTTTATTTCTCCTCCTATGGTAGCGATCACATTGTTTCTTCCGGGAAAAACCGGATCCTCTATAATCTCCGCACCACAGTCTCCCAGATAATTTTTTATATATTCTGCTACAGACCTTTCTCCTTTTCCCGGATTAGTGCTTTCCAGTCGTATCAGATCCTGCACCGTTTTTATAAGTTCCTTCACGATGTTCTCCTCCCTTTTTCATTCGTTGCTTTTATTATAACAGATGATACAAAAGAAAAAACTCCTGAAATCAAATATCTCAGGAGTCTTTCTGTTCTGTTTTTATATGCCGGCTCAATTATGCGCCGGAACTGCTTCTTTCTCATTTTCGCCTGTAGTTTTTTCATTTTTCCGGTCAAGGCTGGCAAAAAATCCTGCGATCAATGTACCGGAAATGGAATGCCATACACAGGATACCGCACAGATAATCGCAGATTCCGGTGCACTGGCAAACTGTGCCGTTGTTGTTGCAAGATTCGTTGCAAGACCGGCATTCTGCATTCCCACTTCGATGGAGATCGTTCTTTTTTTCGCTGTATTCATACCGGTCAGCTTTCCGGCTCCATATCCAAGCAGATAGCCCAGTCCGTTATGAAGAAGAACAGCTGCAAAAATCACAACACCGGAGGTAAAGAAGTTTGCTCCCTGAGAAGAGATCACCCCTCCAACTACACAGCCAAGCCCAAGTACAGCCACTCCCGGCATGATCTTCTGGATATCCTGAAAAGCTTTTTTCTTTCCCAGAAGATAGTTCAGAAGAAATCCCACTCCGATAGGAAGGATCACGGTTTCAATGATCGATACAAACATAGGCAGACCCTTGATGCTGATTTTTGTACCACTTGCAAGAAAAGAAACCAGAAGCGGGGTCATTACCGGAGACAGCAGAGTCGATACCGTTGTCATACCAACCGAAAATGCCACATCTCCTCCGCAAAGATAGGACATGATATTGGAAGAAACTCCTCCCGGACAGCATCCCACCAGAATCAGTCCCAGTGCAATGGCATCCGGAAGATGAAGCAGTCTGCTGATCCCGAAAGCCAGAAACGGCATGATCAGATACTGCGCCGCTGCTCCAATACAGATATCCAGCGGTCTCTGTGCAAGGATTCTAAAATCCTCTGTGGTCAGAGTCAGTCCCATACTGAACATGATGATTCCAATGATCAGGGACTGACTGGTGAATTTGTTTCCTGCCATGTCTGTAAAAAGCTGATAATTGACCCAGCCCATCATCACAGGAACAAAGAAGGTCACCACAGCAATGGCGATCACCACGGCCGAGGTATAGTCCGACAAAAATTTGCTTGCTTTTTGTAATGCTTTCATAATAATTCTCCTCCGTTTTTGTGAAAACACCTGCTGTCAGCATTCCGGAGGAATAAACAGAAAATCCCCTCCGGCAAATGCCGGAAGGGACGAATCAGATCCGCGGTACCACCCTTATTCTGCAGATTTCCCTGCAGCGCTTACGTACTTCATACGTTTTCCCGGTAACGGGGGATTCCGGCATGACTTACTGTTGTTTCAGTCAGCTCCTTAGAGATGATATCCTGTTTTCCCGGTATATCTGCTTCACACCTGCTGCAGACTCTCTGAAATACCTTACGGAATACGGCGTTGTTCTCTTCTTTGAATTTTGGTGCTTTATCACATTAATTTGTTATTTTTTATAACAGTTATTATAGTCCTGTTTTTTGAAATGTCAAGTATTTTTTTGAAATTCCCATTCTCTGTCCCATTGACTGAAAATTTCAAATGTGATAGCATTATATTAACACATTATAAGCATCGAGGTTTCAATCATGAGCACTACTTCTTCAAAATCCCTTCTGACCGAGGGTTCTATCTGGAAAAAAATGGCAGCCTTTGCTTTCCCTATTTTTCTCGGCAATCTTTTTCAGCAGTTTTATAACACTGCCGACTCCCTGATCGTCGGGAATTTTCTGGGAAGTAATGCACTGGCTGCCGTCAGCTCCTCCGGAAGTATCATTTTTCTTCTGGTGGGCTTTTTTAATGGAATTGCTATCGGCGCCGGCGTGGTGATCGCCCGCTATTACGGCGCAAGACAAACAGAAAATCTTCAAAAAGCCATACATACCACCGTTGGATTCGGTCTGATATCCGGAGTACTTCTGACCATCCTTGGACTTCTTCTGGTTCCCAAAATCCTGATTCTGATGAAGACCCCTGCCGATGTACTTCCAAACTCCATCTGCTACTTCCGGGTCTATTTTCTGGGATCTGTGGCCTTTGTCCTTTACAATAATTTTGTAGGAATCATGCAGTCGGTCGGAGACAGCAAACATCCGCTGTACTATCTGATATTTTCCTCGCTGGTCAATATCAGTCTGGATCTTCTTTTTGTCGGAGTCTTCCATATGGGTGTGGGCGCTGCTGCAGCGGCAACCATTATCTCCCAGTTTATCAGCGCATTTCTCTGCCTTAACCGGCTTACCAGAAAAAGCCCTGAAGAATACCGGGTACATATCCGCAAAATCCATCTGGATCCTTTTATGCTCCGTCAGATCATCAGCAACGGACTTCCTGCCGGTCTTCAGAATTCAATCATCTCTCTGGCCAATGTAGTCGTCCAGTCCAATATCAACAGTTTTGGAAACCTGGCGGTAGCCGGATGCGGCGCATACTCCAAGGTAGAAGGCTTCGGCTTTCTTCCTATCACCTGCTTCTCCATGGCTCTGACCACCTTTATCAGCCAGAACCTGGGAGCCGGAAAATACGACAGGGCAAAAAAAGGAGCCCGCTTTGGCATTGGGTGCAGCCTTATCATGGCAGAGTGCATCGGAATCCTTATTTATTTTGCCTCTCCGGTTCTTATCGCTGCTTTTAACAGTGATCCGGAGGTTGTGGCTTTTGGTGTCCGTCAGGCACATACCGTCACTTTGTTTTATTTTCTGCTGGCGTTTTCACATTGTCTGGCAGGTCTTCTCCGAGGAGCCGGAAAATCCATCATTCCCATGTTTGTGATGATGATCTGCTGGTGTATCATCCGCGTGTCCTACATCACCATTGCCGTAAAACTGGTTTCTTCCATCCAGGTGGTCTTCTGGGCATATCCGCTTACCTGGACTTTAAGTTCTGTTGTATTTCTGATCTTTTATCTCAAATCTGACTGGCTACATTTCAGTACAAAAAGAAACAGTCCCTGATTTATATCAGAGGCTGTTTCTGTCAGTTCTTATTCTTCTGCTTCAATTCCGGCAGTTTCAATAACAAATTTCACTTTTCCGTCCATATGAGTATCCTGTCCGTCAAAAGCCTTATACGACTTATCAGCGTTTTCAACTGCTTTTATCCGCTCCAGAACAGTTTTTACATCACCGTCTGCCATATCGACGATTTTCTGTATTCCTTCTTTGTCAAACTTCTCCATTCCTTCTTTTAATTCCGTAGAACCATCTTTCAGTTTTGTGGTTCCGCTCTTCAGTTCTTTTCCGCCATCTGCAAGCTTCGCAGTTCCATCTTTTAATGCAGAAGCTCCGGATGCCAGCTGAGAGATTCCGTCACTTAAGGTATTTCCTCCTGCTGCCAGTGAATTGCCGCCTTTCAGAAGCTCCGTGCTTCCCTGTGCAAGCTGTGTTGCTCCTTTATTTAAAGAATCATTATTTGCATTTAATGCCTTGATTCCTTTCTGCAGCTGCTTTGCTCCGGAATTCAGTGCCTTGCTTCCCTTGGCAAGCTGCTCAATTCCTCCGCTGAGCTGTCCGGCTCCTTCTGAAAGCTGACCAAGTCCTGTATTCAGAGATGCCGCTCCGGCTGCTACACCTGCCGCTCCGGTATTCAGATCTTTGTTTTTGGAAACCAGTTCCGCACTTCCCGTTTTCAATGCCTCTACTGCCTTCTGCAGCTTACCGGAAAGCTCTGTCAGATCTCCAAGAGATCCCATTGCCTCTGCCAGTGACTGTGTTCCCTGCTTCAGCGTTTCTGCTCCGGCTACTGCACCTGCCGCACCCTCTTTCATGGTATTAATATGTGCCTGTGCCTCTGAAAGTGCAGCATCCGCACCCGGGATCTGTCCATTTACGCCATTCATTGCTGCCTGAATCTGCAGAAGACCCTGAATTGCTGCTTCTGTGTCTCCAGTATTGCCTTCGGTCACAGGTACATTTATGTTTGCAGATGTCTGTACGCCTACGGAGACTCCGATTCCCCCCAGATTTGCCAGGACTGCCTGTTTCTGTTCTTCCGGAATACCGGCTGCATCCAGTGCTGCTGCCACATTTACACTCTGCTGCTGGTTTGCCTGCTCATTTGCCTGTTGATTTACCAGAGCATTTTCCTGGGCAATCGCGGCATTTGCCTGTTCGTTTACAGAACCGGTGTCAACCTGCGGAGCTGACTGACTGTTTACCAGATTTCCAATCAAACCTGCCGCCTGGCCGCTTAAGTCTCCCACTGTCTGTGCCACTGATCCTAGTCCTCTGACACTGTCTCCAATTTTTCCGGCAGCAGCCTCCGCCTGCGACATGCCTGCCTGCAGAGCACCTGCCCCCTGTATCAGCTGACCGGCTCCGTTTGTCAGACGCTGTACTGCCTCCGGAAGTTCAGACATCTGTCCCAGGGAATTATCAAGCTCCTCTTTCAGCTGGCCAAGTCCTGTATCCAGAGCCTCTGTCCCTGCTGTATAGGCCTGTACGCCCTGCTGAAGACTTTTGCTTCCCTCTTCCAGCTGCTTTCCCCCGGCACTTAATTTTTCCACACCTTCTGTCAGTGTTCCTTTTTTATCGTTAAGAGTTCCGATCCCGCTGTTCAGTGTATCTACACCTTCTGCTACCTTTTTTACACCAAGTCCAAGCTGAGCGGCACCTCCTGTATATGCAAGAACTCCATCCTTCAGCTGTCCGGCTCCATTCTTCAGAGAACTCATCCCTTCTGTCAGTTTTGAAATTCCCCCAAGAAGCTCACCTTTCTTGCTGTTCATTGTATCGATTCCATTTTTCAGCTGTCCGGCTCCATTATCCGCACTGTTTAATCCATTCACAAACGTATCTGCCGAGCTGTCCAGTGTGGAGATGCCTTCCTGAAGCTCTTTGCATCCCTTTACCAGTGCTGTGGAGGAATCTGTAAGTGTATCCAGTTTTTTCTTCAGTTCCTCTGTATCCGCAGCTTCTCCCAGATTCAGATCTTCCAGAAGCCCTGTAGTAGCTACGGTAGCGGTCATTCCAAGTGAAAAATCTTCCACATCCGCAGTAAGCTCCACATAATCCGGAAGCTCGATGTCATCCAGTTCTTCCATATCTGAAAGCTTCAGACTGTCTGCCAGTCCCGGAAATCCATAGCCCACTGCAATATCATTGCTTCCGTCCGAAAGCACTTTTCCATTTATCATTTCCACATTGGTAAATGTGTCTGCCGGAAGGATCATTGCAGTCATCATCATAAACGGGGTGTAGATCTCTACTTTTTTTCCATTGACCTTTTCTGTTGTCCTGGCTGTATTTTCATAATCGATACGGATTTTTACTTTACCGCTTTTTCCAGCAAGATCTGCCGGCTGGATTTCCTGTCCATCCAGATAATAGGTCAGTCTCACGGAAACAGGAAGTTCCTTTCCGGTCTTTCCCTGATAGTAGATATCTCCTCCGTCAGCAGCCCAGGTAAGTGTACCATCCTCATTCTGCTGAAAACTCTCGTCACCCTTTACGTTTTCAATATCTGTCAGACTGCTTTTATCTTTCAGATTTTTCTCTTTCCCCTTATTTTTCAGCCAGTTGCTGACAATTACTTCTTCTGTATTTCCGTTCTCATCTGCATTTACATAAACGGTCTGTTCTTTCTCAGTCTGTGTGTCTGCCGCCAGCACCGGAGAAGAAGCCAGAACCACTGACATCATCATTGACATACCGATCAAAAGCGCCTGTACATTTTTTCTCTTCATGATCAAAACCTCCTATTTCCTAACCTTGAAATTTTTACTTGTTGCACAGATAACCTTATCAAATATCCAGTACATAGCCGGCAAAAACAAAAGCACCGCACACATACTGATCAGCGCACCTCTGGCCATGAGAAGACACAGAGAACTGATCATATCAATTTTGGAATAAATACCTACTCCAAAGGTTGCTGCAAAAAAGCTGAATGCCGAAACCATTACAGGACGAATACTGCTTTCCAGAGCAATACTGATGGATTCCTTTTTATTTTTACCGCTTCCCCTTTCCTGTTCATAACGGCTTGTCATCAGAATCGCATAGTCTACTGTCGCGCCAAGCTGTATGGTTCCGATTACAATAGAAGCAATAAACGGAAGTTCCGTTCCGGTAAGATACGGAATACCCATGTTGATAAAGATTGCTCCTTCGATCACCAGCACCAGGATCACCGGAAGGGTAACAGATTTAAACACAAACAGGATGATCAGAAAAACAGCTATGATAGAAACCGCACTGACTACCTTGAAGTCATGGTCAGTGATCTCAATCAGGTCTTTGGTACAGGGAGCCTCACCTACCAGCATTCCGTTCTTATCGTAAGACTTCAGAATACGGTTCAGTTCATTGATCTGGGCATTTACCTCTTCCGAAGCAGTCTGATATTCATTGGTGATCAGCATCAGCTCATAATTATCACTTTCCAGAATATCTTTAATGTCCTGAGGTATCATGCTCTCCGGAAGAGACGGGCCAATGATGCTTTTCAGTCCCAGAACTTCCTTGACTCCATCCACCTTTTCCATTTCTTTGATCATTTTATGTTTTTCCTTACCGGATACATTTTTATCCATCAGGATCATGTGGGCTGCACCCATATGATATTCTTCCTGCAGTTTTTCATTTGCCATGATGGATTCCAGATCTTTCGGCAGACTGGAATCCAGATTATAATAAACAGCCGTATTGGCCTGGAAATAGGCAAATGGAATAAATAATGCCACACAGAGAAAAGCAGATGCTTTATGATGTTTTACCAGAAATTCAGAAACCTTAGGAAAATCCGGTATCAGCTGTCTGTGTTTTGTTTTTTCCAGTGCCTTATCAAAAATCATGATCATAGATGGAAGAACCGTAACGCAGCAGATCACACCAAAGATCACACCTTTTGCCATAACGATTCCCAGATCCAGCCCAAGTGTAAAGCTCATAAAACAAAGTGCCACAAAGCCTGCAATGGTTGTGATCGAGCTTCCCACAACAGATTTAATAGTCGCTGCGATCGCCTGGGCCATAGCTTCTTTATGATCGTCCCCATAAAGCTTTCTCTGTTCCTGATAGCTGTGCCAGAGGAAAATGGAATAATCCATGGTAACCCCCAGCTGAAGTACTGCACTCAGAGCCTTGGTAATATAGGAAATCTCTCCTTTAAAAATATTGGTTCCCATATTATAAAGTATGGCAATTCCGATACTTGCCAGAAACAGAAACGGAATCAGGTAGGATTCCATAGTAAGAGCCAGCACAATACAGGACAGAACTACAGCGATCAGTACATAAATTGCGACTTCCGATTCCGCCAGATTCTTTGTATCTGTAACAATCGCTGACATACCGCTGACAAAGCACTGCTTTCCGGCCAGCTTTCTGATATCCCCAATAGCATCCATTGTTTCATCCGCCGAGGTTGTCGTTTCAAAAATAATAAACATCATAGTGGAATCATCCGAAAACAATGCGCTTTGTATTTTATCCGGAAGCATTTCCACAGGAACACTTAAATCCGAAAAGCTGTCATACCATACCACCTTGGAAACATGTTCCACACCTTCAATTTTTGTCTTCAGCGCCGCTACATCTTTGTTTTTCATACCTTCGCAAATAAACATGGAGTATGCTCCGGTTCCAAATTCATCTACCAGAATGTCCTGTCCCTTCATTGTTTCAATATCATCCGGCAGATAATACAGAACATCATAATTTACTCTGGTATTTATATATCCGATTGCAGACGGTATCAGAAGCAGCAGACTCAGAATAAAAATCGGAATCCGAAATTTTACGATCTTCCTTCCCAGTTTTACCATTTCACGTTCTTCCTTTCCTGTTATTTTCAAAATTTATTTATGACTTTTGGTCATTCATTGTTATAACTCAAAAATGACCTTTAGTCAATGCCAAATATGACTAAAAGTCATTTTAGTTTTTTATGCATTTTGCAGATTTTTTCTTTTTCTGCTTTTGATGTTTGACTTTTTCCCTCCATACTCCCTATAATTGTAGCGAAGGAGGCAGCACAAATGAGTAAGGTAGAGAATAACAAAGAGCAAAAAAGAAATTCCCTGTTGGATTCCGCTTTCACTCTGTTTATCAACAACGGATTCAACAAAACCTCCATTTCTGATATTGTCGCAAAAGCCGGAGTCGCAAAGGGAACCTTTTATCTGTATTTTAAGGATAAGTATGATATCCGTAACCATTTGATCAGTCACAAAGCAAATCAGGTCTTTCAGGCCGCCTGTGCTGAATTAATGAAGCATAAAGAATTAGAAGATTTTGAAGAGCAGGTCTTATTTATCATCGATAATATTCTGGACCAGCTGTCACAGAACCATAATCTGGTATTACTGCTGTCCAAGCATTTAAGCTGGGGTTTTTTTACTGATTTTCTGGCTGTGGCGCCAAGCGAAGACCGACCTGCCATCTACACCATCTACAAAACCATGCTCGCACACGCTTCACATACCTACCGCACGCCTGATCTGATGATGTATATGATCATAGAGCTGGTCAGCGGGATCAGTTATAATACCATCCTCTATGAACAGCCTATGCCTCTGGAGGAAATAAAAAAACCTCTTTATGAGGTCATCCGCGGAATTTTTGTACAGTTCCGCGAATAACAGAAAACAGGAGAGTGTCCCCCAGACATTCTCCTGTTTTCTGTTATTGAAGTTTTTCTTTCAGTTTTTAAAGCATCGTCAGAAAAAGGGTTCCTCCTACCATACATCCCAGTCCCAGGGCAGACTTTTTTGACAGCTTTTCATGAAATACCAGCCAGGAAAATAACACCGTGACCAGAATACTCAGTTTATCAACAGGCACGACTACACTAGCCGGACCATCCTGAAGCGCCCTGTAGTAACACAGCCAGGATGCGCCTGTGGCAAGACCGGACAGGGTGATAAACCCTAATTCCTTTCTGTCCGTCTTGCGGATCTCCTTTCCCTTTCCGGTAATAAATACCATCAGCAATGACATCACAAGTACCACTGTGGTACGGATAGCTGTTCCAAGATTGGATTCCACACCCTGTATTCCTATTTTTCCCAAAATAGCGGTCAGGCTGGCAAAAACCGCTGAGAGAACCGCGTAGATCAGCCAGTCTTTCTGGTTTTCCTGCTTCGCACCCGTATCTTTTCTGTCGATCATCAGAAGCGTGCCTCCGCCGATCAGAACCACTGCTGCTATTTTTCCCACGCTGATGCCTTCCCCAAGAAAGATCAGCGCCAGTAAAATAGTCAGGACCGTGCTGGATTTATCAATGGGTACGACTTTATTGACGTCCCCTTTCTGAAGCGCATGGAAATAACAGATCCAGGAAGTGCCGGTAGCAAGACCGGACAGAATAAGAAATAACAGTGTTTTTCCACTGATCTGTGCAATGCCCTTTCCACTTCCGGTGATCAGAACCATCAGCCACGAAAATACAAGAACCACAATTGTCCGGATCGCAGTCGCCACATCTGAATCCGTTTTTTTAATTCCACACTTTGCAAGGATTGCGGTAATCCCTGCAAAAAAAGAAGACCCAACTGCATAAAGCATCCACATAATACAACCTCCTTTTTGCCAAACATACGTTTCAATAATGGTATCTGTTCCTTTTTCCTATCAGAAATACATCACCCAGTATCACAGCCATAAACTCTGCAGCAACAACGGAGCTCCAGACTCCGTTGATTCCCATAAATACAGGCAGGATCATAACTGCTTCGGTCTGTAATACAAGTGTCCTTAAAAAAGAAATGACCGCAGAGGTAACACCATCGTTTAAGGCGGTAAAAAAACCGGAGGCAAAAATGCCAAATCCCATAAACAGAAATGACAGGGCAAAAATCTGAAATCCGGAAACCGTAAGCTCCAGAAGCTTCCTGTCATACCCTACAAAGATTCTGGAAAGAGGTACTGCAAACACTTCCGCCGAAACAGACATACTCAATCCGAAAACACCCATGAGGAGCAGGCCTTTGCGAAGCAGGTTTTTCAGTTCTGACGAATTTCCCGCCCCATAATGATAACTGATCACCGGAGCTGTTCCAATGGAATAACCTATAAATGCAGCGGAAAAAATCATGCTTACATACATCATCACACCATATGCCGCGATTCCGTTTTCTCCTGCATATTTCATAAGCTGGATATTATAAAGAATCCCCACAACGTTCATGGAAACATTACTCATAAATTCAGAGGAACCGTTTATGCAGGCTTTCAGGATCACACTGCCCTGATATTCTGTTTTTCCAAGCCGCAGGATACTGCTGTTTTCTCTGAAAAAATAAAAAAGAGGGATCACTCCTCCAATGGTCTGACTGACGGCAGTAGCTGTGGCAGCTCCCGCCAGCTTATACTCCTGCGGAAGCAGGAGCACCAGAACTGCATCCAGCAGCATGTTTGTCACACCGGAGGTAATCGTTACTCCAAGACCAAGGTTCGGTTTTTCTGCCGCCACAAAAAAGCTCTGGAACATCATCTGCAGAACAAAAAAAGGCAATGCAAGAAGAATGATTCTGGCATAAACCACACAGTCGGAAAGAAGCTGACCGGAAGCCCCCAGTACTTCCGCTATGGGACGGGCAAAAATAATACCCAGAACAGCCAGAACCACTCCAGCCGCAAAAGCCACATAAACAAATAAAGAAAAATAACTGTTTGCTCTCTTTATATCACCTTCTCCACAGGTTTTTGCCACGATAGCGGTGCCGCCTGTCCCAAACATAAATCCCACGGTTCCCAGAATAAGAAGAACCGGCATAATCAGGTTGACAGCTGCAAATGGTGTTTTTCCCGCAAAATTAGATACAAAAAATCCATCCACCACTGTGTAAATGGATGTAAAGATCATCATTGCGATCGAAGGAAAGGTAAATATAAGAAGCTTCCTGTAAGTAAAATGATCTGAAAGTCGAATATGCATGTCCGGCCTCCTTACAGTCTGTCGATCTGCTGTCGGAGACAGTCTGCGTATTTTTTCATCAGATTTATATAAGTATTCACCTCTTCTTCCCTCCAGGTATCAAAAGCCCCGGCTTCTGCTTCATAAAGTCTTGCTACCGTTTCCCGAACAAACGTCTTTCCCCTGTCAGTGAGAAAAATCCTTTTGCTTCTCCCCGTATGCTGCTCCAGATAAAGGATCTCCTCTGTTTCCAGCTTGCGGACAGCTGAATTTACTGTCTGTTTGCTGATTCCGGATTTTTTATAAACGTCACTGAGCAGACATCCGTTTCCTGAATCATAAATCGTATACAGAACAATGGAAACACTGTCCGAAATCCTCATCTTTAAAGATGCCAGATGATACAGTGCGTTCATTTCCGAGATCAGATAATTGATTTTCCGTATTTTATTTAAGTGTTTCTGATCCATCACTTTTCCTCCTGGTACGAAATCGTACCTTTATATTAGTATGATTTCGTACCTTTGTCAAGAAACTCTTTTTTACACCGTTTTTTTCACGCACAGCAAAAACAGGCGAAACACCACAGGTTCCGCCTGCTGCTGATCTGCTGTTTATGACCGTGCAGAATGCAAACTGTATTCCATTGTAAATTCCTTTTCCGATTTGCGGATCCTCCACAAAATAATCAAAGCAAAGATAAGTACAGCGATCAGTCCGGGAACAAATGCCGTGCCGGGGGAACCGGTTGTCACGATTGTTCCGATCTGGTACACCAAAAATGCTACCGTATAGCCGGTCGCAAGCTGCAGACAGATTCCTCCAAACAGCCATTTTCCGCTTTTCATCTCTGAATTCATGGCTCCAAGAGCTGCAAAGCATGGTGGTGTATAAAGGTTAAACATCAGATATGCCAGAGCAGCCGCTTTGGTAAGTCCCATGATCGTTGCCACTTCGCTTCCGCTTCCCACCAGCGCCAGTTCATCCGTATCGATCAGATTTGTAATCCCATAAACAACTGCCAGTGTACCAACCACATTCTCCTTTGCAATAAATCCTGTTACAGCCGCTGCTGCCAGCTGCCATACCCCGAATCCAAGAGGGATAAACAGGATTGCAAATGGATGCGCAACCGATGCCAGAATTGACGTTCCCTCCGCCCCTTCTTCCACAAGCCGGAACTGCCAGTTAAAGCTCTGCATGATCTGTACAGCTGTGTTGCAGACCAGAATGATCGTACCTGCCTTTACAATATAGGCTTTTCCCCGCTCCAGCATGGAGGCGCATGCTCTTTTCAGGCTTGGAAGCTTATATTCCGGAAGCTCAATGATAAAAAAGGACTTTCTGTACCTCTGTCCGGTGATTTTTTTTACAAGCAGCGCACCTAAAAGCACCAGAAGAATCCCTGCCAGATACATAGTTCCGGAAACCCACCATGCATCTGCAAAAAACGCCCCTGCAAACAATGCAATAACCGGAATTTTTGCTCCGCAGGGCATAAACGGAGTCAGCATAGCTGTTGTACGGCGCTCTCTTTCATTCCGGATGGTACGGCATGCCATAATTCCCGGAATGGCACAGCCGGTACCGATCACCATAGGAATCACTGATTTTCCGGAAAGACCAACTCTTTTAAAAATCGGATCCAGAACTACCGTTGCTCTTGCCATATAACCACAGTCTTCCAGAAGTGCGATCAGAAAATACATGACCATAACAAGAGGAAGAAATCCCACAACTGCTCCTACACCACCAATGATTCCATCAACAAGAACTGCATATAAAAGAGGATTTGCATTTTCCAGCAGTCCGCCGACCCAGCCCTGGAAGGTTTCGATCCATCCTACCAGCCAGTCTGCGATCCAGGTTCCAAGCGTTGTCTGAGATATGTAAAACACAAGGAAGATCACGGCTACAAAAATCGGAATTCCAATGATCTTGTGGGTAATCATGCTGTCGATCCTGTCCTGGATATTCTTATCCTTTGTAAAGATCTTTCTCTTTTCAACCTGCTTTACAATACCGTTTACAAAATCAAACCGCTTTCTGTCGGCTGCCTCTACTTCTTCCTTGTTCTTCAGATCAATATCCGGCTGAAGATACGGAGCCTTCTGTCCTTTTCCCTTTACGGCAACTGCTGCCTGGACCGCTTCTTTCAGATCCTCGTGACCGGATGATGTGGAAACTGTTTTTATTACCGGACACCCCAGCTTTTCAGCCAGAAGCTTCTCATCGATCTGTGTCTGCTTTTTACTGACAATGTCACTTTTATTCAAAGCTACAACTACCGGAATTCCCAGTTCCAGCAGCTGTGTGGTAAAAAACAGACTTCTGCTGAGGTTCGCTGCATCTACGATGTTAATGATCGCATCCGGTTTTTCGTTTTTCACATATGCACTTGTGATGCTCTCCTCTGATGTAAACGGAGACATGGAATAAGCTCCCGGCAGATCCACTGCGATTATTTCCTCATTCCCTGCATAGCAGCTTTTTTTGATCGGGCTTTCCTTTCTTTCAACAGTAACACCTGCCCAGTTTCCGACACGTTCATTTCTGCCGGTCAGCGCGTTGTACATGGTGGTCTTTCCACTGTTTGGATTTCCTGCAAACGCAATTCTCATAATCCTGTTCCCTCCTTCTGTATTGGGTCATACTTCCTGGCAATAGTTAGTGTTAACTAATCCATGTGTAAAAAAAATAATCTTTTCACTTTTTTATATTGAAATAGCTTTCGCCAGATCCGTATCCATATTATAGCGTCCATCTTTAATAGAGACTACGCATCCCCCTTTTAAATGAGACACTACAGTGATCGGTTCGCCGCTGTAACAGCCAAGAGAAAACAAAAAAGCAGTTAATTCTTCATCGTCTGCCATAATCTCTTTTACCGTATACTCTTCTCCCTCTTTCGCTTCCAGCAAATTCATATCTGTCACTCCTCCTGTTTTATCCAATCTTTTCTTCGGAAATATATCTATGCTGTTTTCTTAGTCGTTCTTATTCGCAATTGTTAGTTTACTCTAATTTAAGTAAGTTGTCAACAACTTTTTTCAAGACCCGATTCCTGTTAATTGTTTTTTATACTTCCTATTATTTTTTTATCCTGTATCCCCAAAATTGATTTTCGATTTTAACTGATTATGCTATACTTAAAAAAATATGGATTATCTGTATCCGATAAGGAGGATTGAATGATGGAATATCGTAAATTTGAAAAACTTGGAATTGCTCCTTCACTTCTGGGATTTGGCTGTATGCGCTTCCCGCTGAACAAAGACGGCTCTATTTGTGAACCCGAGGCAGAAAAGATGCTTGACACTGCCATTGCTGCCGGTGTGACATACATTGATACCGCATATCCCTATCACAATGGCGACAGTGAACCGTTTCTTGGCCGTGTACTGAAAAAATATGATCGAAAAGATTTCTTTCTGGCTACCAAGCTTCCCGTCTGGAACGTAAAAACCCTGGATGACGCAAAACGATTATTTCAGGAACAGCTTGACCGTCTTCAGGTAGAATATGTGGACTTTTATCTTCTCCACTGTCTGGATAAAGAGAAATGGCAGACTGTTCTGGATCTTGGACTGATCCCCTATTTTGAAGAAATGAAAGCGCAGGGAAAGATTCGTTATTTCGGCTTCTCTTTCCATGATGAATATGAAGTGTTTGAAACTATCGCCACCTACCGTCCCTGGGATTTCTGTCAGATCCAGTATAATTATGTGGATACAGACATTCAGGCAGGCGACAGAGGCTATGCCCTGACAGAAAAGCTTAACATTCCTCTGGTCATTATGGAACCTGTAAAGGGAGGTTCCCTGGCACAGCTTCCCGAAGACGTTACCGTACCGTTTACCGAAGCCCGCCCAAACAGCAGCATTTCCTCCTGGGCACTTCGCTGGGTTGCCAGCAAGCCAAATGTCAAAGTTGTTTTAAGCGGTATGTCCACCATGGAACAGGTAGAAGACAATCTGCATACCTTCGGAAACTTTGAGCCGCTTACGGAAAAAGAAGCTGCCATGGTCTCACAGGTAGCGGCAAACATAAAAAAACGGACCAGAAACGGATGTACCGGATGCGCTTACTGTATGCCCTGCCCCTTTGGCGTAGATATCCCCAAAAACTTCCGTATCTGGAATGACTTCTCCATGTATGGAAACAAAGAAAAGACAAAACAGGCCTTTTTCCAGGATCTTGCCCCAGATTCCAGAGCCGATCAGTGCCAGAAGTGCGGAAAGTGCGAAACTGTATGTCCTCAGTCTATTTCGATCCGAAAAGATCTGGAAAACGCTTCCATAGAATTAAATTCTTTAAAATAAATATAATTTCTGCTCCTGCATTCCCAGCTGCATCCGATTTCTGATTTCCCTGTGATATATGGATCAAAATAATACCTTAGCTGGATGCAGGAGCAGATTTTTTTACATATCATAAATCATGTTCCAGATTACATATGACAACTGCTTTATTAAAATGCGTAAAAACTGAAAAATTCAAACCCATGTGAAATTTAATCATGCACTGGAATTTAAAATTTCAAGTCAGATTAACACTAAGAACATATTTTCACTCTCGGACTATATTCAGTGAAATATCTATATCCTATTTTATCAGACAGCAGCATCCTCATTGTCGCATGGCAGGCGACATTTAAACAAGAATCCCCTTGTAAGTCAACGCCAAAAGTTCACTCTGATGCCTTAAAATTATAAATTGGCTTCATAACATCAATAATATCTACGGAATCTTTTATCACATCGATCATATCTTCCAGTGACTTATACGCAAATGGAGCCTCATCCAAGGTTGATTCATTTACTGAAGTTGTATAAATCCCCTTCATCGCTTCTTTATATGCATCCATACTAGTATTTCATCCTTTAATTAACTCGACTTTTTGACAGGCAGCGTATCAACAAT
>OAVH01000089.1_pt1 | contig 73043 bp, 70 predicted proteins | sample 1495281 | NCBI WGS metagenome assembly OAVH01 (sample SAMEA2580082, study PRJEB22360) | human gut metagenome | biome: human gut; feature: human-associated habitat; material: faeces | place: Denmark | collected 2008/2010
GAAAAACACTCCGCAATTTCCTTTGCATTGTGAGTTTTGTTCCATGCCTCGATAAGTAATTTACGTGCTTCATTGTGTAACATAATAATCACCTCTTGACTTTATCATAACCCCGTTGTCAAGTGTGTGCAGTATTATTTTGGATTGCTATAGATTCCGTGAACGTTGCTGTATGCCTGTAAAAGGAAACAATCAAAACCCGGAGGTGATAATAAAAATGGAATTAAAAACAGAAAGATTAATATTACGTCCATGGAAAGAATCTGATGCCCAAAGCTTATATGAATATGCAAAGGATCCTGATGTGGGGCCGATTGCCGGATGGCCGCCTCATAAAAGCGTGGAAGAAAGCCTAAATGTTATAAGGGATGTTTTTAACGGAGCTGAATGTTACGCAATTTGTGAAAAAGAAAATAATACAGCCATAGGAGCCATAGAACTGAAACTGAACGGGCAGACAGATATGACAGATAAAGAGGATGAATGTGAACTGAGCTACTGGCTTGGCAAACCCTTCTGGGGAAGAGGATACATGCCTGAAGCGGCAAAAGAGCTGCTCCGGCATGGTTTTGAAGACCTTAAAATGTCTGTAATATGGTGCGGATATTATGATGGAAATAACAAGTCAAAACGAGTACAGGAAAAAGTGGGATTTGCTTATCACCATACCTGTCAGGAGGTACCGGTACCATATATGAAATTTGAATTTGATAAAGTGTTCCGGCGGATGATGGAGGAGCATCAGCTGGATACGGTGATTCTTCTGGGCCATATCAATCCTGACGGAGATGCAGCCGGATCGGTGATGGGGATTGCGCATTATATCCATGTGGTATATCCGCAGTATCAGGTACATCCTTATCTGGAAAATACATTGGATAAAGGATCGAAAAAAATGGTGGCACAGGACCAGGTATTTGATCCGTTTCTGCTTCCGGTGGAGGAAAGATATGGAGTGGTCGTCTGTGATACAGCAATCTTAAAACGGCTGGCCGGCCGGGAGATTTATGAAAAGGCCGAGGCATCCATTGTGATCGATCATCATGCATCGAATGAGGGATATGGGGATGTAAATTACACCAGAGTTTCAGAGGCCTGCGCGGAAAACGTTTATGAGATACTGGACTGGAACAGGTGGAAGACGAAACTCAGTGAAGAAAAAGGAGTTCATCCCGATGCGGCAGATTATGTTTACATGGGAATCCTTCATGATACCGGAGGCTTTGCCAGAGTCGGGGAAGCTACCTTTCATGCGGCAGCAGATTTGCTCAGACTTGGGGTGGATCATGACTATGTGATGCAGACAATGCACAGTGATACGCTGCATGATCTGCAGAAACGTGGATATCTCTTCTCAAAAGTACAGAGAGCTGTGGATAACCAGGTGGCTTTTGTGATCGTGGATCGGGAGATGATCGAGAAAGAAGGGATTTCTTATGAGGACATTCATTCAGTCAGTGAATTTCTGCGGGACTGCGAAGATGTAAAAATGGGATTTACCATGTATGAGGAAGAACCCGGACGCTTTCGATGTTCGTTCCGATCGGATGGAAAATGGATAAACGTAAATGAACTTCTGGCTCCTTTTGGCGGAGGAGGACATGCCGGTTCGGCAGGGGTACGCAAACGCACAGAAGATCTGAATGAATTTCTGGATATGATTCTTCACAGAATAGAGGAAATGAAAAAATGATAAGAAAAAAGAAACTTCAGGATCTGGATGCTGTTATGAAGATCTGGCTGGATTCCAATGCACAGGCTCATGATTTTGTATCAAAAAAATACTGGAAAGATCATTATGAACAGGTAAGGGATATGCTGCCGGAATCGGAAGTATATGTGTATGAAGCAGAGGGCGAAATTCAGGGATTTGCAGGTCTGATGGAAGATTATATTGCAGGGATATTTGTGGCAGAAAAATTCCGTTCAAAAGGGATTGGGAAGCTTTTGATGAAATATCTCAAAGAGAGAAAGCAAAAACTCAGTCTTTCGGTGTATGTAAAAAATCAGGCCGCAGTAAGGTTTTATCAGAGGGAAAATTTTCAGATCCGGACAGAGGGTGTGGACGAGGCAATCGGTGAAGCAGAATATGAAATGACATGGGAAAGATAGGGCTTGTGTTCTGTTGTTTTCTGTGCTATAGTCAGAAAGGAATAAAAAGGAAGGCGCGTAAGCGTAGGTGAGGAAATGTTCAGATAATCAGATTTGGTGAGAAACAAACATGGAAGTGGTACCTGGAAACAGGTCTGTTTGTGCATGCCGAATTTGATGAATGGATGTTTACGAGCCGTTAATGATATAAGGGTTCTGTTTGCATTTGTCTGTTTTCGGCTGCGAAAACAGACATTTTTTAATGCACAGGAGGAATGTATGTTACAGATCAAAAATTTAACGTTTACGCATAAGTATGACCTCAGAGTGATCCTGGAAGATTTTCAGCTGGTGTTGAATCCGGGAGATAAGGCTGCTATCATTGGAGAAGAGGGAAATGGAAAATCTACACTATTAAAATGGGTTTTTCATCCACAATTAACAGGAGATTATGTGGAGGCGGAAGGAGAACGGATCGTTCAAGGTGAAAAACTGGGGTATTTGCCGCAGGAGCTTCCGGAGAAAGACAGAGAAAAAACAATCTATGAATTTCTCTGTGAAGAGGAACTGTTCTGGGAGACAGACTCTCGTGAACTGGCAGATATGGCATCTAAGATGGGTCTGAAAACAGACTTTTTTTACAGTAATCAGAAGATGCGGACGCTTTCCGGAGGTGAAAAAGTAAAAGTTCAGATGGCAAAATTACTTGTGGGAAAACCATCGGTATTCTTGCTGGACGAGCCTTCCAATGATATTGATATTGAAACTCTGGAATGGCTGGAAAAGCTGATTCTGGAAACGCCGCAGGCAGTGCTTTTTATTTCGCATGATGAAACGCTGATTGAAAATACAGCAAATATGGTGATTCATCTGGAACAGATCTGCCGTAAAACAAAAAGCCGATATACGGTAGTACATACGGGATACAGAGAATATCTGGAAAGCAGAAATCTGAATTTTGAAAATCAGAGACGAAGGGCATTGAATGATCGGAGAGAAGAAAAAAAGAGGCAGGAAAAATTTAACAGGATTCGGGAAAAAGTACAGAATGACCTGAATTCTGTTTCCCGTCAGGATCCTCATTCCGGTTATCTTCTGAAGAAAAAAATGCGGGCAGTAAAGTCTATGGAACGTCGTTTTGAACGCCAGGCGGAAGAGATAGAACGATTGCCTGAGGAAGAAGAAGCAATTTTTTTCCGGATGAAAGACGTAAGTTTTCCGCCAGGAAAAATGCTTCTGGAGTACCAGTCAGATTGTCTGGAAACCCCTGATGGAGCTGTGCTTGCCAGGGATCTGCAGCTTACGGTCAAAGGGCCGGAAAAGGTCTGCATCATTGGAAAAAATGGAGTGGGAAAGACAACTTTGCTGAGGAAGATTGCGGAGCAGCTGCTGGAAAGAAAGGATATCCATGCCGTTTATATGCCGCAGAATTATGAGGAAATACTGGAGCTTTCCATGACACCGGCAGAGTATCTTTCTGAAAATGGAGACAGAGAAGAACAGACCTGGATCCGCACCTGTCTGGGGGCTTTAAAGTATACGCCAGAGGAGATGAACCATGAGATTTCAGAGCTGTCCGGCGGTCAGAAAGCAAAAATTCTTCTTTTGAAAATGAGCTTATCAGGAGCGCATGTTCTGATCCTTGATGAGCCTACCAGAAACTTTTCTCCATTGTCCAATCCGGTTATCCGCGAGATTCTGGCGGAATATCAGGGGGCAGTGATCAGTATTTCTCATGACAGGAAATATATTCGTGAGGTATGTGATACCGTGTATCGGATGACAGAAAACGGCCTTGTCAGAGTCCGGTAGACTATTCAAAAAGTAATTTGAAGGAACACTTATATTAAGGAGGAGAAAATGAAAAATCAATACAACAAAACAATCACCGCCTGCTTTGTGGGATATATCGTGCAGGCGATTATCAACAACTTTGTTCCACTGTTATTTCTGACTTTTCAGAGAACTTATGACATTCCTTTATCGCAGATTACATTGCTGGTAACGTTTAATTTTGGAGTACAGCTTCTGATGGATCTTCTTGCTATTGGATTTGTGGACAGGATCGGTTATCGTATATCCATGGTAATGGCTCATGTGCTTTCTGCAGCCGGACTGATACTTCTGACCATACTTCCGGAGGTTTTTTCATCTCCATTTGTGGGCATTCTGATCTCCGTTATGGTATATGCAGTAGGCGGTGGTCTTCTGGAGGTTCTGGTAAGTCCTGTAGTAGAAGCCTGTCCTTCTGATAACAAAGAAAAGGCCATGAGTATGCTCCACTCTTTTTACTGCTGGGGGCATGTAGGTGTAGTGTTTCTTTCTACTGTTTTTTTTCGGGCGGCAGGTATTGAAAACTGGAAGATCATGGCAGTTGTATGGGCGGTGATTCCCATCTGTAATGCGTTTGCTTTTACCAGAGTGCCTATGGCATCTCTGATAGAGGATGGGGAAAGCGGGCTCAGCCTGAAAGAGCTTTTTGTTTCAAAAATCTTCTGGGTACTGCTGATCATGATGGTTTGTGCCGGAGCAAGTGAACAGGCTGTAAGCCAGTGGGCATCCACTTTTGCAGAAAAAGGTCTGGAGATATCCAAGACCGTAGGAGACCTGGCCGGTTCTATGGCTTTTGCCATTTTGATGGGAGCATCCAGAGCATTTTATGGAAAATATGGTGACAGGATTCATCTGGATCATTTTATGATCTGGAGCAGCGGTCTCTGCATTTTATCTTATCTGGGAATTTCTCTGTTTCCTTCACCGCTTCTCAGTCTGGCAGCCTGTGCAGTCTGTGGACTTTCTGTGGGTATTATGTGGCCGGGAACTTTCAGTAAAGCATCTGCAGCCATTCCAAAAGGAGGGACAGCTATGTTTGCATTGTTGGCGCTGGGCGGAGATCTGGGATGCTCTGGAGGACCTACCGTGGTAGGCACAGTATCCAGTGCCATGGGTGAAAATCTCAAAATGGGCATTCTGGCAGCAGTTGTATTTCCAGTGCTTTTGTTGACTGGAATCCTGGTCTGCGGTAGAATGAAAAAAGAATAACGAACAAAATAAAATGTCTGGAAACAGACATTTTATTTTTATAAAGGAGAGTGCAGAATTATGGCAAAAATCAGAATTATCAAGAAAAATGACGAATACAGTTCCGAATATGAGGTGGGAGATGTTTTTGAGGTCCAGGGAATTTGGTACGGAGGCGTGCATATTTCCGGAAGAACCGGGATTCCGGTATCCCTTGATAAAGAAGAATATATGGAACTTGATACAGAACCGGCAGCCCCTCCGGTAACAGAGAGTGCAGCAAAAAGAGACATCCGTCCGGGAGATATCGTGCAGCACTTTAAGAGAGAATGGGTGGATAAAAATACTTCCGAGTATCTTTATAAGATACTTGCCTTTGCGGAGCATACAGAGACCGGAGAACGACTGGTAATCTATCAGGGACTGTATGCACCCTTTAAGATTTGTGCACGGCCCTTTGAGATGTTTATGAGTGAGGTGGACAGAGAGAAGTACCCGGATGTGAAGCAGAAGTGGAGATTTGAGCGGGTGTAAATGCATCTCCCTCCTAAATCTCTTGTTCACAATATCACTTTAATGTGATATAATAATTTCGATTATTTTTTAGGAGGGGAAATCAGTGAAAGAAAGAGAAACTTTTGGTTCGAGACTTGGCTTTATTCTGGTATCAGCCGGGTGCGCCATTGGTCTTGGAAACGTATGGAAATTCCCATACATGGCAGGACAATACGGAGGTGCAGCATTTGTTCTGATCTATCTGGTATTTCTTGTAGTGCTGGGTCTGCCGATCCTTGTCAGCGAGTTTGCTGTGGGACGTGCCAGCAGAAAAAGTACAGCGAAGGCATTCCATGAACTGGAGCCACAGGGATCTAATTTCCACAAATACAGCTACATGGGAATGATCGGTAATTACATGCTGATGATGTTTTATACCATGGTTGCAGGCTGGACCATGTATTACTGCTATGTAATGGCAACAGGAAAGCTTGCGGGCGCTGACACAGTGCAGGTGACAGAGTTCTTCGGAAATTTCCAGCAGTCTACCGGTACGATGACATTCTGGATGATCCTGGCAGTTCTTCTGGCATTTGGAATCTGCTCTCTGGGACTTCAGAATGGTGTAGAAAGAATTACCAAGGTGATGATGATCTGCCTTCTGGCACTGATCGTTGTGCTGGCAGTTCATTCAGCGACACTGGAAGGCGCGATGGAAGGAATTAAATTTTATCTGGTACCGAACTTTGATAATATAAAAAAGGCCGGAATCGGAAATGTGATCTTCGGAGCCATGTCTCAGGCATTTTTTACCCTGAGTATCGGAATCGGAGCTATGGAAATCTTTGGAAGCTATATGAAAAAAGATCTGACTCTTGCAGGAGAGAGTCTGAATATCCTTGTCCTGGATACTTTTGTTGCATTAATGGCAGGTATGATTATCATTCCGGCATGCTTTGCTTTTGGTGTGGAACCGGGAGCCGGTCCGGGACTGGTATTTATCACGCTTCCAAATGTATTTAATCAGATGATGGGCGGAAGAATCTGGGGTACTCTGTTCTTCCTGTTTATGTCCTTTGCAGCTCTTTCCACAGTAATTGCTGTATTTGAAAACATTCTGTCCTTTGCGATTGACCTTTGGGGCTGGACACGCAAAAAAGCAGTCATGGTCAATATTGTGCTTGTGATCATTTTGTCTATGCCGGCAGTGCTGGGATTTGGCCCATGGTCCGGAATCCAGATTCTGGGTGAAGGTACCAACATCATGGATCTGGAAGATTTTATTGTATCCAACAATATACTTCCTCTTGGTTCAGTGTTGTTTGTGCTTTTCTGTGCATCCAAAAAGGGATGGGGATGGGACAATTTCCTGAAAGAAGCGAATACGGGAAAAGGTGCAAAATTCCCGGCAGGAATCCGTATGTATATGCTTATTGTTCTTCCGGCGGTAGTTTCTATCATATATCTGAAAGGATATTATGACATGTTTAAGCCAAGAGGAACAGCATATTTTGTTCCATGGATGATCGTAGGTATTGCGATGCTTATGCTGGTAGGCTGGATCGCATTTGGACATAATAAGAACAAAAAAGACAGGAGCTGACAGATATGATAGCAGAAAAAATGATTCCTTTTGTACAGAATAATTCTGCAATCCGTACGATGTTTGAGGAGGGAAACCGTCTGAAGAAAAAATACGGAGCAGATAAGGTTTTTGATTTCAGTCTGGGAAATCCCAGTGTTCCGGCACCGGACTGTGTGCGGGAAGCGATCATTGACCTGGTGAACAGCGAGGATCCCACGGTTCTTCATGGTTACATGAACAATGCCGGTTTTGAGGATGTAAGAGAGACGATCGCGCAGTCTTTGAACCGCCGTTTTGGAACCGCTTTTTCTGCAAAAAATCTGATCATGACAGTAGGTGCGGCAAGCGGACTGAATGTGATCCTGAAGACAATCCTGAATCCAGGAGAAGAAGTGATTGTATTTGCACCGTATTTTCTGGAATATGGAGCGTATGTGAAAAACTATGACGGGAAGCTTATAGAAGTTTCTCCGGATACCGAAACTTTTCAGCCAAATCTCCAGGAATTGAAGGAGAAGATCACTGCCGGTACCAGAGCAGTGATCGTAAATACACCTCATAATCCTACCGGAGTCGTTTACTCGGAGGAGACGATCCAGGCTCTGGCAGCTGTTCTGGAGGAAAAACAAAGAGAGTTCGGGAAGGTGATCTACCTGATCTCGGATGAGCCATATCGGGAGCTGGCTTATGATGGTGTGGAAGTGCCCTATCTGACGAAGTATTACAATAATACAGTCGTGGGTTATTCTTACAGTAAGTCCCTGTCTCTTCCTGGGGAACGGATTGGATATCTGGTGATTCCGGATGAGCTGGAAGACAGCGAGACCGTGATCGCTGCTGCCGGAATCGCAAACCGTATTCTTGGAAGTGTAAATGCGCCGTCTCTGATGCAGAAGGTGATTGCCCACTGCGTAGATGCGGAGGTAGATGTGGCAGCCTATGACAGAAACCGTCTTGCCCTTTATAACGGGCTGACGGAATGTGGATTTCAGTGTATCAAGCCGCAGGGAGCTTTTTACCTTTTTGTAAAATCTCCGGTTCCGGATGAAAAAGCTTTTTGTGAGGCAGGTAAAAAATATAATATTCTTATGGTGCCTGGAAGCTCTTTTGCATGTCCGGGATATGTGAGACTTGCCTATTGTGTTTCTTATGAGACAATCCTTCATTCTCTTCCGGAATTCAGAAAACTGGCAGCAGAGTATGGCTTTGGTGCAAAATGAAAAAGCATCATCCTGATATGGAGGGTGTATAGAGCGGATCAATTCCCTTAAAGATACAGAGAGTTGATCCGTTTTTTGTGCTATTTTTTGTCTAAATTTTATCAATCTTTTCGCGGATCTTCAGCATTTTCTGATCCAGTGAACGAATCACGGCGGCACATTGCTGAAGCTCTTCATCCATTAGTTGGGCATCCTTTTTCCCTCTCTTGTACCGGAGCTGGTGATCCAGGTTTGCCCAGTAATCCATAGCTGCAGTTCGGAGCTGCAGCTCGATTTTTAACCACTGGACGTCATCCTGCTGGGGGATAGCAGCCTCCAGGATCAGATGAAGGCTCTGATAACCGGACTTTTTGGGCTCTCCGATGTAATCCTTGGTTTTGAGGATACGGATATCCTTCTGTCTTCCTAAAAGCTCCGCTACCTGATAAATATCATCCATGTAAGCGCAGACAGCCCTTACTCCGATTAAATCATTGATTTTTTCCAGCGCAAGATCAAAATTCAGTTCCAGTCCTTTTTTCTGCATCTTTTTGCAAATGCTGTCAAATTCCTTCAGACGTCCGGTTTGTGTCTGGATCACATTTCGTCCATATTTCATGGTAAGTATTGTGTTTATGATATCAAGCTTTGTCTGCATCAGACTGATGGCACATTTTCCTTTCATTTGAAATTCACTGCCGTTCAGCAGACGCTTAAATTGTTCTTTTTTCTTCAATCTTTGTCTTTCTTCTTCAATTTGTGTATAAACAGGTCTTTCGCTGTTTTTTATTGCAATGCAACTGTTCATGATTTTACGCTCCTTATGATAAATAGAAATAAAGCTTCTGTTAATCCTGGGTTAAACTTTGTGGAAATATCGTCAGTACACGGAAAGCTTATGTGTTATGGAACTACATCAATTAAGATATGCTGGAAAAAGGAAAAGTATTCCAGAAAAATCTTTGTGTATTACTGATAAAAAATAAAAGAAAACAATAGATTTTTTATTGAAAAAACATGATTGACAAATGATTAACAAACTCCTATAATAACAGTATCAAGTTTGATAAATAATTAACGTTAATTGATTAACAGAATTATTTGTTGCATTATCAGACAAAAGTAAAAGCATAAAAAATAAAAGGATAACAAGGAGGATTTCACATGGCAAAGACAGAAACCCACATCCCGGCTGTGATCGACACTGCAGAAGCACTGGAAGCAAAGATGGCTGCGATGAAAGAAGCACAGAAACTTTTCGCCACCTATACACAGGAGCAGGTAGACAAGATCTTTAAGGCTGCAGCTACCGCTGCTGACAAAGCACGTATTCCCCTTGCAAAAATGGCTGTTGCAGAAACAGGTATGGGAATTGTAGAAGATAAGGTCATCAAAAACCATTATGCAGCAGAATATATTTACAATGCATACAAAGATACAAAAACCTGTGGAGTGATTGAAGAAGATCCGGTTTATGGAATCAAAAAAATTGCAGAGCCGATCGGACTGATTGCAGCGGTTATTCCGACTACCAATCCTACTTCAACCGCTATCTTCAAAACTCTGATCGCTCTGAAAACAAGAAACGCGATCATTATCAGTCCACATCCCCGTGCAAAGGCTTCCACTATTGAGGCAGCAAAAATTGTCCTGGAAGCGGCTGTGAAAGCGGGAGCACCGGAAGGAATCATCGGATGGATCGACGTACCAAGCCTTGAGCTTACCAATCTGGTTATGAAAGAGGCAGACATCATTCTTGCAACAGGCGGTCCCGGAATGGTAAAAGCAGCTTATTCCTCAGGAAAACCGGCACTTGGCGTAGGTGCAGGAAATACTCCGGTTATCATTGATGATACAGCAGATGTACGTCTGGCAGTAAACTCTATCATTCATTCCAAGACCTTTGATAATGGTATGATCTGTGCTTCTGAACAGTCTGTAACTGTTCTGGAAGGTGTGTATCAGGCAGTGAAAGACGAGTTCCTTTACAGAGGCTGCTATTTCCTGAAAAAAGATGAGCTTGATAAGGTGAGAAAAACCATTCTTATTAACGGTGCCCTGAATGCAAAGATCGTAGGTCAGAAAGCTGCGACTATAGCAGAAATGGCAGGCGTAAAGGTTCCGGCAGAGACAAAGATTCTGATTGGTGAAGTAGAGTCTGTAGATATCAGTGAAGAGTTTGCTCATGAGAAGCTTTCTCCGGTACTTGCCATGTATAAGGCAAAAACCTTTGACGAAGCAATCGCAAAGGCTGAACAGCTGGTAGCTGACGGCGGATATGGACATACATCTTCTCTTTATATCAATGTAAATGAAAAAGAAAAAATGGCAAAACATGCAGCAGCAATGAAGACCTGCCGTATCCTTGTAAATACTCCGTCCTCTCAGGGTGGAATCGGTGATCTTTACAACTTTAAGCTTGCCCCTTCTCTTACACTGGGCTGCGGTTCCTGGGGCGGCAACTCTGTTTCCGAAAACGTAGGCGTGAAGCACCTGATCAATATTAAGACTGTTGCAGAGAGGAGAGAGAACATGCTCTGGATGAGAACACCGGAAAAGGTTTACTTCAAAAAAGGCTGTATGCCGGTTGCACTTGATGAACTGGGAACTGTTATGGGCAAGAAACGCTGCTTTATCGTAACAGACTCCTTCCTCTATAAAAACGGATACACAAAGAGAATCGAAGACAAGCTGGACCAGATGGGAATCGTTCATACCTGCTTCTCTGATGTAGAACCGGATCCTTCTCTTGCATCTGCAAAAGCCGGAGCAGCAGCAATGCGTGCCTTTGAGCCGGACTGCATCATTGCTCTTGGCGGCGGTTCCGCAATGGATGCCGGAAAGATCATGTGGGTACTTTATGAGAATCCGGATGCAGATTTTGAAGATATGTCCATGGATTTCATGGATATCAGAAAGAGAATCTACACCTTCCCGAAAATGGGTAAAAAAGCATACTTCGTAGCAATTCCTACATCCTCCGGTACAGGATCCGAGGTAACACCTTTTGCCATTATCACAGACAAGGATACCGGTATCAAATGGCCTCTGGCAGATTACGAGCTTATGCCGAATATGGCGATCGTAGATACAGACAATATGATGAGCGCACCAAAGGGACTGACCTGTGCTTCTGGTATTGACGTTATGACTCATGCTATTGAAGCTTATGTGTCTGTCATGGCTTCTGATTATACAGACAGTCTTGCTCTGAAAGCGATCAAGCTGGTATTTGATTACCTGCCGAGAGCCTACAGAGACGGAAACGATGTAGAGGCAAGAGACCATATGGCAAATGCTTCCTGTATGGCAGGTATGGCTTTTGCAAATGCGTTCCTGGGTGTAAACCACTCCCTTGCGCACAAGCTTGGTGCTTTCCATCATATTCCTCACGGAATTGCAAACGCGCTGGTTCTTACAGATGTGATGCGTTATAATAGTGTTGAGGTACCGACAAAGATGGGAACATTCCCTCAGTACCAGTATCCGCATACACTGGCACGTTATGCTGAGATCGGACGCTTCGTAGGACTTACAGGAAAAGACGATCAGGAAGTATTTGAGAAGCTTCTTGATAAGCTTGAGGAACTGAAAAAGACCATCGAGATCAAACCTACGATCAAGGATTATAATGTAGATGAGAAGTATTTCCTTGAGACTCTGGATGAGATGACAGAGCAGGCATTTAATGACCAGTGTACAGGTGCGAACCCGAGATATCCGCTGATGTCCGAGCTGAAAGAAATCTATCTGAAGGCTTACTACGGAAAAGAGTCCAAATAAAGAAAAGGGAGGGTATTTACCATGAATCTGAAAGACAAAAAAGTATTTTTGACACGTCCATACAAGGTAGTCTACAAAGACGGAGACCGTATCATCAAGGTATTTACCAAAGAGCACGGAAAGGCAAATGTCTTTAACGAAGCGCTCTGCCAGGCTCGCGTAGAGGAAAGCGGGCTGGACATCCCGAAGGTGCTCGAGGTCACACAGATCGATGGAGAATGGGCGGTTGTGATCGAGTATGTGGAAGGCAAAACTCTGGAACAGCTGATGCAGGAGAATCCGGACAAGCTGGAAGAATACATGGAGAAATTTGTGGATCTTCAGCTTTCCATGCATGAGAAAAAAGCTCCCCGTCTTACACGCCAGAAAGACAAATTTGCCCGTAAGATCGAGAGTATGAGAGACAAGCTTGATGCTACTGTCCGCTATGAGCTTCTTACAAGACTGGATTCCATGCCAAATCATACCAAGCTTTGTCACGGAGATTTTAATCCAAGCAATGTGATCGTAACAGAGGACGGAACTATGAAGATCGTAGACTGGGCTCATGCAACTCAGGGAAATGCCAGCGGCGATGCAGCAATCACTTATCTTGAGTTTGCTCTCAAGGATCAGAAAACTGCAGATCTGTATCTGAATCTTTTCTGCAGGAAGAGCGATACTGCAAAACAGTATGTACAGAAATGGCTTCCTATTGCAGCAGCAGCGCAGCTGACAAAAGGTGTGAAGGATGAAGAAGAATTCCTTCTCCGCTGGGCGGATATCATTGATTTCCAGTAAATTTTATAGAAAAACCATTTGAAACAAATCCCTTTATTATTTATAAAATCCCCGGGCCGACAGTGTCGGTTTCGGGGATTTTGGACTTCCGCTAGTCCGGCGTTGGCACGTTCTTGGAATTGTGGTAGAATGGAAATAATAAAGTGACAAATCAAAAATTGCAGTACATGAATAAAACGCAAGCGTTATTTAACAGTCTTATGCAGGAGTATTTTGGATAGACAGGGGGGATTTGATGGCAAAAATGACAGTATACCATGGTGGGTTTATGCCGGTAGAGCATCCGGAAATCCGTATCGGGAGGAATACGAAAGATTTCGGAACAGGATTTTATTGTACAATTATAAAAGAGCAGGCACAACGGTGGGCGAAACGATATGATACTAAAGTTGTGTCTATATATGAGGTACGTTTGAATTCAAATTTACGGATAAAAGACTTCAAAGATATGACGGATGAATGGTTGGATTTTATAATTGACTGCAGGAGTGGAAAACCTCATGATTATGATATTGTAATCGGGGCAATGGCAAACGATCAGATTTATAATTATGTATCCGATTATATGGAAGGGGCTATTACCAGAGAACAATTCTGGATATTGGCAAAATTTAAATATCCAACACATCAGATTAATTTCTGTACAAATGAGGCACTGAAATGTCTGGAATATAGAGGGGCTGAGGAGGTGTTGTAATGACGGAAAATAATGGAAGAGAAGCGGCAAAAGATAACGATTTATTTTTTACCTGTAGCCTGATTGATTATATTGCCAGAAAAACTCGAAATACGCGGGCAGATGTCGTAAATATGTTAGGGGCAGAAAAAATTGAAAAAATTTACGATTTAGCAGACATATACCATAGTGATAATATAGAACGTGTCAGTGATGATTTTATACGGGAAGCAGGTATTAAAAACGGTGAATTTGATAATGTAAATGAGTGTAATTATGCAATTCCATCACATTGGGATATTGGAAAAGTGTATAAAAGATTGATAAAAGCTGTAGCTGAGCATGAAAAAATCGGAATTATTGAAGCATTGTTTAAGGTATACAATTCCTTTTTAAGTACTAAGATTGATGATTATAACAGCAGTATGTATTACGAGAATCCAGCTTATTTACTGGAGTGTTACCTGGAAAGTAGAGTTATTTAAGAAAAATGTAAAAATACTAAATACTGTCTACAATCGTCATTTTAAAAGTTTCCAAAAGATAGAAAAACGGTATCCAGATAGTTAAAGAGAACTACTGAAGTTGCCTGACCCTGTTAAAGCATGATTGAATGAGGTGTACGATGAGAACAGTTACAATCTGTGGAAGTATGAAATTTGAAACAGAAATGCAGAGGATCGCATTTCTGTTAGAAACAAAGCATGATATGAACGTTTTACAATGTGTGTACAATATAGATAATTTGGATATTACACCTATGGAACAGGTTGCCCTTGAAAATGCGCATTATAGAAAGATCGAACTCTCCGATGCGATTTATGTTGTGGATATTCAAGGATATATTGGAAATCAGGTTTCTAAAGAAATTGCATTTGCAAAAAGTAAAGGGAAGGAAGTTATTTTTCATTCGGTGTATAAAGTAAATTAACTTTCCGTTTTTAATCCCCCTGCATGATTCATATGAGTCATACAGGGGGATGATGTATTTCAGAAACAATATTTATGATCGTGCTTCAGGTGTTTTTAGTTCTTCTTAAATCCTGCACGTTTTCTTTCTCTTGGGTCAAGGATTCTCTTGCGGATACGAAGACTGCTGGGAGTTATCTCCAGAAGCTCGTCATTGTCGATAAACTCAATGGCCTGCTCAAGGCTTAATACCTTGGGAGGTGTCAGTTTCAGAGCCTCGTCAGCGGAAGAGGAACGTGTATTGGTCAGATGCTTGGTTTTGCAGACGTTCAGTTCGATATCCTCTGCCTTTCCGTTCTGACCGACAACCATACCGCTGTAAACCTTTGCCCCTGGTCCGATAAAGAGGACACCACGTTCCTGAGCGGAGAAAAGTCCGTAGGTAACAGCTTCGCCGGCTTCAAAGGCAATCAGGGAGCCCTGTTTACGGTACTGGAAATCTCCCTTGTATGGAGCGTATCCGTCAAAAATTGTATTCAGGATACCGGTTCCCTTAGTAGAAGTCATAAAGTCACTTCGAAAGCCGATCAGTCCACGGGAAGGAATGTGGAATTCCAGGCGGACAGAGCCGTCACCTGCGGTACTCATTCCCTGAAGCTCGCCTTTTCTTTCGCTGAGCTTCTGGATCACTGTACCGGAAAATTCCTCCGGAACATCTACATAGGCCAGTTCCATAGGCTCCAGCTTTTTGCCGCGTTCGTCTACATGATAGAGAACCTCTGGTTTGCTGACTGCAAATTCGTAGCCTTCACGGCGCATGTTTTCAATAAGGACAGAAAGATGAAGCTCTCCACGGCCGGAAACCTTAAAGCACTCAGTGCTTTCTGTATCCTCCACACGAAGGCTGACATCTGTGTTCAGCTCTTTGTAAAGACGGTCGCGAAGGTGGCGGGAGGTGATATATTTTCCTTCCTGTCCTGCCAGAGGACTGTCATTTACAAGGAAGTTCATGGAAATTGTAGGCTCGGAGATTTTCTGGAATGGGATGGATTCCGGGTTATCTCCGCCGCAGAGAGTATCTCCGATATGAATATCAGCAATACCGGAAACTGCTACGATAGATCCGATGGAAGCTTCCTTTACCTCTACTTTATTTAAGCCGTCAAATTCATAAAGCTTGCTGATCTTTACTTTCTGACGTTTGTCCAGGTCATGATGGTTCAGAAGCGTCAGCTCCTGGTTCACTGCAATCTTACCATTTTCTACTTTACCTACACCGATACGGCCTACATATTCATTGTAATCAATGGTGCTGATGAGAACCTGGGTATCTGCATCCGGATCTCCTTCCGGAGCCGGAATATATTTCAGAATGGTTTCAAAAAGAGGCTCCATGTTTTCCGGTGTGTCGGAAAGGTCAAGAACCGCATGTCCTGCCTTGGCGGAAGCGTACAGGAACGGGCAGTCAAGCTGCTCATCAGAGGCTTCCAGATCCATGAGAAGCTCCAGAACCTCATCAATGACTTCATCCGGACGGGCTTCCGGACGGTCGATCTTGTTGATGCAAACGATCACATGGAGATCCAGCTCAAGAGCTTTTTTCAGGACAAATTTTGTCTGCGGCATAGCGCCTTCGAAGGCATCTACAAGAAGAATTACACCGTCTACCATTTTCAGTACACGTTCCACTTCTCCTCCGAAATCCGCATGTCCTGGAGTGTCAATGATGTTGATCTTTACGCCCTTGTAATGGACAGCTGTGTTTTTGGACAGAATTGTGATACCACGCTCGCGCTCGATATCATTAGAGTCCATAACACGCTCCTGTACCTCCTGGTTTTCACGGAAAACACCGCTCTGCTTCAGAAGCTGATCGACCAGAGTGGTCTTGCCATGGTCAACATGGGCGATAATGGCAACGTTGCGTACATCTTCGCGTTTGGTCTTCATAAAAATCGAAATCCTTTCTTTTTTCTTCTATATTAATGTGTTTTATTCACGGTACGATATTTCAGTTTACCACATTTTTCAAAGAATACAAGGTATTCCAAAAAAAAAATTTGAGATTTGGGTTCTAAACTTCCGGACAGGTACATAGGCTAATATAGACAAAATACCCAAAGAGGAAGGAGAACTGTATTATGGCAGACAAAATCATTGAAAACAATCAGGTATCGATCATGGGGAAGATTGCTACCGGCTTTACATTCAGCCATCAGGTATTTGGAGAGGGATTTTATGTGATGGATCTGATCGTAAAGCGACTAAGTGATTCTGAGGACCGGATCCCGGTAATGGTTTCAGAAAGGCTTCTGGATGTAACGCAGGATTATGTGGGGGAATATATAGAGATCAGCGGGCAGTTCCGATCCTATAATCGTCATGAAGAAAAGCATAATCGTCTGGTGCTTTCCGTCTTTGCCAGAGAAGTAAGATTTATAGGTCCGGAGGAGGATGCCCTTCCAACAAATCAGATCTTTATGGACGGATATATCTGTAAGCCTCCGGTTTACCGAAAAACTCCTCTGGGAAGGGAAATCGCAGATGTGCTTCTGGCAGTAAACCGTCCTTACGGAAAATCGGATTACATACCCTGTATCTGCTGGGGAAGAAACGCACGCTATGCGTCCGCATTTACAGTTGGGGGACATGTTCTGATCTGGGGGAGGATACAAAGCCGGGAATATGTAAAAAAACTGGGTGAAAATCAGACAGAACGCCGTATCGCGTATGAAGTCTCTGTAAGTAAGCTGGAATATCTGGAATAATACGGATCAGCTTCCGGGAGGCAGGTTGAAAAATGCAGGTGATCAGAAGCGTTATGCCTGCATGGAAACAGGGCAGGTATATAGACAGCTCTGCCAGAGTAATGCTTGCAATTTCAGAAAAACTGCGGTAATATAAGGACATTAAAAAGATGCAGTTTCATCAACTTTAAGAGGAATTGTTATGGAAAAAGAATTAGTAGAAGTATACTGTGGAAGTGCGAAGGGAAAGACCACATTAGGTCTTGGTCAGAGCCTCCGTATTGCTGCCGAAGGCAGAAGCGTCATAATTATCCAGTTTCTGAAAGGACGGGAACGCCGTTCGGTTGATTTTCTGGAAAAACTGGATGATCTGGATATTAAGATTTTCCGTTTTGAAAAGCAGGATTGCTGTTATGATGATCTTACAGAGAATGAAAAGGAAGAAGAGCGATCCAATATTCTCAATGGTCTGAATTTTGCGCGGAAGGTGATCGTTACGCAGGAATGTGATTTCCTGCTTCTGGATGAGATTCTGGGAGTGATAGAACAGGGAATTGTTTCGGCAGATACGGTTGCGGAGATCCTTGAGCAGAGAGACAGAAGCATGCAGATTGTAATGACCGGTACGAATCTGCCGGAAGCTTTGAGACCTTATGTGGACAGGGTTGTAAGACTGACGGAAGATGAGACCGTATCAAATGATTCCGAAGTACAGCCGGAGCCGTGATGCGGTAAAGCTGTCATTTGCATAATATAGTACAGAAGGATAAAGGAGGAACAGATATGGCTATTTTTAAGGGTGCAGGTGTTGCGATCGTTACGCCTATGCATGAAGACGGAAGTGTAAATTATGAGAAACTGGAGGAGATTCTGGAGTATCAGATCGCAAACAGTACAGATGCCATTATCATCTGCGGAACTACAGGAGAGTCATCTACCATGACTCACGGAGAGCATCTGAAGACAATCAAGTTTGCCATTGACAAAGTGGCAAAACGTGTTCCTGTAATCGCAGGTACAGGTTCTAATTGTACAGAAACAGCGATCATGCTGTCAAAAGAGGCGGCTTCTTATGGCGCGGATGCGCTTCTGATCGTAACGCCTTATTATAATAAGGCCACTCAGAAAGGTCTGATCGCACATTATACAGCAATCGCGGAAGCAGTGCCGGAAACACCAATCATTATGTACAATGTACCGAGTCGTACAGGCTGTAACCTTCAGCCGGCAACAGTAGCTGCGCTTGTTAAAAATGTTAAGAATATTGTCGGACTGAAAGCTGCCAGCGGCGATCTTTCTCAGATTGCCAAGACAGTGTCTCTGGCAGGAGAGGATCTGGAACTTTATTCTGGAAATGATGATCAGGTTCTTCCCGTTCTGTCTCTTGGCGGACTTGGAGTAATTTCTGTACTTTCCAATGTTGCTCCCAAACAGACACATGATATGGTAATGAAATTCCTGGAGGGAGACATCAAAGAGGCAGCGAAGCTTCAGATTGAAGCGGTTCCTCTGGTAAATGCTCTGTTTTGTGAAGTAAATCCTATCCCGGTAAAAACAGCTATGAATATGATGGGAATGGAAGTAGGACCGCTCCGTATGCCTCTTTGTGAAATGGAAGAGAGCAATAAAGAGATCCTGAAAAAAGCAATGCTGGATTATGGTCTGAAGCTTGCATAACCCCGCACAATGAGGAGGAAATTATGATAAAGATTATGATGCACGGCTGCTGTGGACATATGGGGCAGGTGATCTCTGAACTTGTAGAGAAAGATCCTGAGGCTCAGATCGTAGCAGGAGTGGATATTGCAGACAGAGGAAATACTTCTTATCCTGTATATACAGAGCTTTCTGTGTGTCAGGAGAAAATTGATGTGGTGATCGATTTTTCTTCTGCAAAAGCGGTAGATGCGCTTTTAGACTACTGTGCAGAAAGGAAGCTTCCGGTTGTTCTTTGTACAACAGGTCTCAGCGAAGAGCAGCTTGCAAAGGTTGAGGAAACTGCGAAAAAAACAGCAGTGCTGAAATCTGCAAACATGTCTCTGGGAATCAACACGCTTCTGAAGCTGATTCAGGAGGCTGCCAGGGTTCTCGCAGCGGCAGGATTTGATATGGAGATCGTAGAGCGTCATCATCGTCTGAAGCTGGATGCGCCAAGCGGTACTGCTCTTGCTCTTGCAGACAGTCTCAATGAAGCAATGGGAAATGAATATAAATATGTATTCGACCGCAGCCAGAAAAGAGAAATGCGTTCTGACAGGGAGATTGGAATTTCTGCTGTCAGAGGCGGAACGATCGTGGGAGATCATGAAGTGATCTTTGCAGGCCCGGATGAGGTGATCGAGTTTAAGCATACTGCTTATTCCAAGGCCGTATTTGGCAAAGGCGCCGTAGAGGCTGCCAAATTTCTTGCAGGGAAACCTGTTGGAAAATACGATATGGCAGATGTGATCGAAGCGAAATAAAGATATATAAAAATTTCTGTTTGTGGGGAGGAACGGGCTTTTGTTTCCTGTTACCCACAGACGATGCATATGAGAAGAAGGCAGATCATGTGCTGTGTTTCCTGGGAAACCTCGCAAGGCACGATGATCTGCCTTTTTCTTTTTACTTCTGAATATGGGCAACAGCCAGGGATTCATAAGGAGAAAAAGATCAATGAGTGAAATAAATATACAGAATCTGACCAGAGATTACGGTTCGGGTAAAGGAATATTTAATGTATCTATTCAGGTAGAAAAAGGAGAGGTTTTCGGATTTCTGGGTCCAAACGGAGCCGGAAAAACCACAACGATCCGTCATTTGATGGGATTTATCAAACCCAGGGAGGGAAGCTGCCAGATCCAGGGACTGGACTGCTGGAGGAATCGTGATGTGATTCAAAGCAGATTAGGGTATATTCCCGGAGAAATCAGTTTCTTCGATGATATGACAGGAAACGAATTTCTGAAGTTTCTATCGGATTACCGAAAGATAAAAAAGGACAACCGGATACAGGAAATGCTGGAACGATTTGAATTAGATCCCAGAGGCAAGATCAAAAAAATGAGTAAGGGAATGAAACAGAAGCTTGGTATTGCAGCGGCTTTTATGCACAACCCTGAGATACTGATCCTGGATGAGCCTACCAGCGGACTTGATCCACTGATGCAGAACCGTTTTGTTGAACTGATTGCAGAAGAAAAAAAGAAAGGGAAAACCATTCTTTTATCAAGTCATATGTTTGAGGAGGTGGAGGGCACCTGTGACCGTATCGGTATGATCCGCAACGGAAAGCTGGCTGCAGTTGATCTGGTTGAAACATTGAGAGAACGTCATATGCGCACCTATACAGTTCATTTGGACTCCCCGGAACTTGCGAGAGACTTTGCCGGAGATTTTAATGGAATATGCGATGGAAGTACGGTTACCGTATCTGCCAAACAAAGTCTTGAAACAATTTTTATGAACTATTACGGAGGTGACCAAAATGCTTAATATGGCTCTGTATAAGCGGGAAATGAAAGGCAGTCTGAAGATGCTGGTCATATTTGCTGCTGTCATTTCGCTGTATGTTTCTGTTATCATCAGTATGTATGACCCGGAGATGATGAAAACACTGGACAGCTTTTATAAAATTATGCCGGAACTTATGGCATCCGTTGGAATGACTGCAGGAGCGACAAGTCTGATTGGATTTATGATCTCATACCTCTATGGATTTATATTATTGATTTTTCCTATGATTTTCTGCATTTTGCGCGGAAATGCCCTGATCGCCAGGTATGCGGACAAGGGCTCCATGGTCACTTTGCTGGCGGCTCCGATAAAACGCAGAACTGTTGCAGCGACGCAGGCGTCTGTTCTTATCAGCGGAATACTGCTGCTTGTTATTTATACTACCGGACTGGAAATCGTAATTGCTGAAATAGGTTTTCCAAATGCGCTTGTAATATCAGAACTGCTGAAATTAAATATCGCTCTTTTGTGCCTGCTTTTATTTATCGGGAGCATCTGTTTTCTTGCTTCCTGCATTTTTTCAGAGACAAAATACATCATTGCTTTTGGCGCAGGTATTCTTGGAGCCGGCGCAGTCGGGATTTATATGATCGGGATTCTGATATTCTGCAAAAAAGATTTACATATCTGATATCTCTTTTTAAGTCCTGAATCGGCTTTTGCAGAAGAAGGACTTATAAATTTTATGGTAGAAATTTCCTTTGATATTATTTTGCAAACTGCACATATTATCTGTATCAGATATAAAATCCAAGAAAAGGAGACGGATCAGTATGAAAAAATTAAAAAGGATTATGACAGGTATGATGCTGGTGCTTGCCCTGGGGGCGTTTACAGCCTGCGGAGAAAACACAGATAATAATGCAGATGAATCAGGAACCATGACAGACAATAAAGGAAATTCTGACAGCACAGAGCAGGATAACAGGAAACCGGAAGACACCAACAAGGATACGGGAAACGCTATGGAAGGTAATGATACCACAGATGAAAATAAAAATCCGGACAGAAATGATGATACCATTTCCGGTGAGCTTGGAAACAGCGTAAAAGATCTGGGTGATGGTGTAGGAAATGCAGTGGAGGATCTGGGCGATGCCGCAGACAACGCTGTAGAGGGAAGATAAGGTTGCGAAGGAAATAAAATTATATTATGATATCTGCATACCGGAAAAAGCAGTAGTTTCAGCGGCTTTTTCCGGCTGCTTATACTTATGAGGAGGGAGCATAATGCGATTTCGTCCGTGTATTGATATACATAATGGCAAGGTGAAACAGATTGTAGGAGGAAGCCTGAAGGATGCCGGAGATCAGGCGCGGGAAAATTTTGTTTCAGAGCAGGATGCGGCTTTTTATGCGGCTCTGTACAGAGATGCAGGAATCAGAGGAGGACATGTGATCCTTTTGAATCCGGAGAGTTCTCCGTATTTTGAAGAAACCAGGAAGCAGGCGCTAAAGGCACTGAAAACATTTCCCGGAGGTCTGCAGATCGGCGGCGGGGTACGTCCGGACAATGCACAGCAGTATCTGGATGCAGGGGCAAGTCATGTGATCGTGACTTCCTATGTGTTCCGGGAGGGCAGATTGTGCTGGGAAAACCTGGAAAAAATGGAAAGAGAAGCCGGGAAAGAGCATCTTGTCCTGGATCTCAGCTGCCGTAAAAAGGACGGCGCATACTACATCGTTACAGACCGCTGGCAGAAATTTACAGATGTGGAAGTGACACCGGAAAGGATGAGGGGGCTTGGCAGCCACTGCGATGAGTTTCTGATTCATGCAGTAGATGTGGAAGGTAAGGCTTCCGGTATAGAGACGGAGCTTGCAGAGATTCTTGCGGAGTATGGAGAAAAACCGGTTACCTATGCAGGCGGAGTAGGCTGTATGGAGGATATCCGGCTTTTGAAGGTGCATGGCAGGGGACGGCTGGATGTAACCGTAGGAAGCGCCCTGGATCTTTTTGGAGGGAGTATTCCCTTCTGCGAATTGAAGGAATTAGACAAAATGCTTTGAATGATAAAAAACTAAACACTGCCCTGCTTTTGTTTATGGAAAAAAGTATATTTCCGCCTATAATGAAAGCTATACAAATTGATAAGTAAAAACAGGTACCGTTTTGGAAGCGTACATTACAGGGAGGAATTGCAGATGAGCAGAATCGCACACGCAGCAGGCAGAAAAGTTTTTTTAGGAATCGTAGGGCATGAACTCAGTCAGATCAATAAAGACCGTCAGGGCGCTTATGAAAAAATCCTTGACACTGCGGAAAAATATATGAATGAATTTGATCTGGGGATCAACTGGGAGTATTTAAGACGGGTGACTTTAAATCCGGAATATACACTGAACCGTTATGTAAGCTCTATGGTGGAGGAACTTCATCCCAATGTTCTGAAGACGACTCTTGTGAATCTGGGATATGAGGCGTTTTATCATGGCACAAAAACCATTCGTGAAATGAGAAAAGTACATAACTGCAATATCCCCTGGATCATTCTCATGGATCCTACCAGCGCGTGCAATCTTCACTGTACAGGATGCTGGGCGGCAGAATACGGAAACAAGCTGAATCTTACCTTTGAAGAAATGGATTCTGTCATTACTCAGGGAAAAGAGCTTGGTGTGTATTTCTATATGCTGACAGGCGGAGAACCGATGGTACGCAAAAAAGACGTGATCGCACTCTGCAAAAAGCATAACGACTGTGTATTTCTTGCTTACACAAATGGTACTCTTGTAGACGAAGAGCTCTGTCATCAGATGCAGGAAGCAGGAAACCTGTTCCTGGCGCTGAGTCTGGAAGGAAAGCCGGAAGTAAATGATCTGCGCCGTGGTGAGGGTGTTTATGGAAAAGTCATGCATGCTATGGAACTTCTGAAGAAGAACGGTCTTGTTTTTGGTACCTCGATCTGCTATACCAGTCAGAATATTGACAGTGTGACAAGCGATGAGTTTGTAAATATGCTGGTGGAAAAAGGCTGCCGTTATTCTCTGTATTTTCACTATATGCCGGTTGGAAACGATGCTTCTCTGGAACTTCTTCCAACAGCAGAACAGAGAGTTTATATGCATGACAGAGTAAGAGAAATCCGCAATATGGAACATGGGCCGGGACTGTTTACCATGGACTTCCAGAATGACGGAGAGTTTGTGGGAGGATGCATTGCAGGAGGCAGAAATTACTTCCATATTAATGCCAATGGAGATGCGGAACCCTGTGTGTTTATCCATTATTCCAATGGAAATATCCGGGAAAATACCATCCTGGAGATCCTGAAGCAGCCGTTATTTATGGCATACCATAACAATCAGCCGTTTAATGAGAATATGCTTCGCCCATGTCCGATGCTGGAGAATCCGGAGATCCTCCAGAGACTTGTAAAAGAATCCGGAGCACATTCCACAGACCTGCAGTCTCCGGAAACAGCAGAGCATCTTTGCGGAAAGTGCACCGCCTATGCGCAGCAGTGGACACCGGACGCGGACAGACTGTGGAAAGAAACTCAGGAGAAAAAAGCTGCAAAGATACGATAAAATGAATCTGTCAGAAGATCAGAACCCTGACAGGATATTTTAACAGCCGTATGGTCGGTTGGGAAAGAGATGTTTTCCCGGCTGACTGTATGGCTTTTTATCTTTTGGGGTTTTCTTTTGAACATATTTGTATTAGAATGAAAAGGACATAAAGATCAGACGGACAGATAGAAATAAAGGAAGATGGGAGAATCTATATGAAGGTTGTTATTCTGGCAGGAGGATTTGGAACAAGGATCAGTGAAGAAAGCCATCTGAAGCCCAAGCCAATGATTGAGATCGGAGAAAAACCTATCTTATGGCATATTATGAAAATGTATTCTCATTATGGATTTAATGAGTTTGTTATCTGCTGCGGCTATAAGCAGCATGTGATCAAAGAATGGTTTGCAGACTACTATCTGCATAACAGCAACATTACCTTTGACTTTACACAGGAAAACAAGATGATCGTTCACAACAATACGCTGGAACCATGGAAGGTGACGCTGGTGGATACGGGATTGTATACCATGACAGGAGGACGTATCAAAAGAGTCAGGGAATATCTGGACGGAGATACCTTTATGCTGACCTATGGGGACGGAGTCGCAGATGTGAACATAAAAGAACTTCTGGAATACCACAGATCTCATGGCAAAATGGCAACGATCACAGCTGCCCAGCCGGGAGGTCGTTTTGGTATCCTTGATATCTGTGAGGACGGTACCATTACAAACTTTAAAGAGAAGAAAAAAGAGGACGGAGGCTGGATCAATGCCGGATTTATGGTACTTGAACCGGAGATTATGGATCTGATAGAGGGAGATTCCACAGTGTTTGAGAAGGAACCTCTTGTAGAGGCAGCACGCAGCGGACAGCTGAATGCATACCGTCATAAAGGATTCTGGCAGTGCATGGATACGCTCCGGGAGAAGAATTATCTGGAAGAGCTGTGGCAGAAAGGAAATGCACCGTGGAAGGTATGGGAATAAATTATAATATAAATCAGAAAGAGAGGATACTCTATGAATCGAAAAAAAGAAGCGTGCCATTGTAAGAATATTACGTATGGAATGATAGAAGATGCCATCAAGGCAGGTGCAAAGGATTTTGAAGAAGTACAGAAGGCAACGGGATTTGGAACAGGATGCGGAAAGTGCAGAGATTTTATCCGCTGCCTGGTAAGAGATATTCTGGAGGAGAATTCCTGAAAAGGACTGCCTTTTCTATATAGAACAGGTATCCTGAATAAAAAAGCCATGGTTTCCGGTATGACAGAAAATACCGGAAACTATGGCTTTTTTTTTAATTTTTTTTATGATTTCAGAAAAATCAGGCCCGGGCAGGAGTGATCCGGTCAAGGAACCGGCTGGATATTTTTTCAAAGACCTGTCCGTAAACAGAACCAATAAAGTTATTGGCAATCCGGAAGAGGATAGCTCCGGGAAGACCAAGAATACTGGTGGCGATCGCCATGGCACCCAGAGAATTAAATACTGCCTGCCACTGATAGGTGGCGGAAAGTCCGACACCGATGCCTCCGATTACGCCGATATAAGGAAAGACAGAGGCAGGAAGGAACACACAGATGCCAAGGAAGACAACCGCACCGATGATGTTTCCGGGAATACGTCCTTTGACTCTTTCTTTCATATCTGCGCGGAAAGGAAGCAGCACAGACATGGCGGCAATCCCGATCCACATGGTTCTTGGAATATGAAAAAGTCCTCCGAGAAAAACCGCAGTGGAAACGCCGAAGGTTACGGTCAGCTGCCAGCGTGTCCGAAGAGAAGTCAGCCGGAACTCTTTTATAACATCACGGAGTTTTCTTTTGTAGCTTAGTTTTCGGTGGTTTCTGTAAAAGACAAGTGCAGTCAGAACAGCGCCTGCTCCTATGGCAGCCAGTCTCATCAGGTAAGTTTCTCCTGTGGTATCATAGCCGTAAAGCAGGAGATAGCCAAGAACAAGAGTGGAATGATTTGCCATCATGACATTGTGACAGCCCAAAAGCAGAAGGGCGAAGATGCAGACAGCGTTGATGACCAGTTCTCCAAAAAGTCCGGCGGCGTTTGCCAGTCTGGGTCCAAATGCAAGGATACCAAAGATTATGGCGAGGGAGGCCAGGGAGCCCGGCATCTGCATGCCGAAGTCGGCATAGCGGAAGACCATGATACAAAGAAGGACGATCACACCTACGATACTGTTTTCATTCCCGAAGATTTTGGTGTAGCCCATAACAAAGGCCATGCAGAAGACCATTGTAATGAAGATCTTGAACAGATAAACAGAGATATGGCGCAGCTTTTCGCCAGGGCTGGAAGAAGCCTTGATGATTGCTTTGGATCCCTGCTGATTCAGCTGCAGTTCCTGATAAAATGTCATAAAAACGCTCCTTTCGGTTGAGATATCGGGGAGGAATTATAGCATTGCACATATACTTTGTCAAATAAAATTTATATAAAAAATGGTATAAAAAACGGCACAGCCCAAAGGCCATGCCGCTGAAAAGATCAGTAGATGCTCAGGATCATGTAAATGAACCCTGCTGTCAGCATATCTACAGGAAGCCCGCGGAAAAACCTTCCGGTACGGGCAAATTTTAAAGTCTGCTTTACAGAAAGGAACAGAAGAATGGGAACTGCGATCACCCACACTGTTCCCGGGAGCCCCGCAAAGCTTTCCACTGTAAAAGGATGGAAGAGAAACATGGCGGGAACCACAGGGAACAGGCTGTTTATTCCTTTGCAGTCTTTTTTCAGGATTCCATTTACCGATGCAAGGACAAGTCCGGCTTCCATGAATGCAAAAGTGGTATTCAGGAAGGCTTTGGACTGGAACGATGCTGTAAAGACTGTATTTCCGAAGATGTTTCCGCTGCCCAGAAATTCGCGGAAAACAGTAAACAGGATCCAAAGTCCCCAGACAAAGGCGGATTCCAGAAGGAGCTCGCCATATTCACTGTCTGTATTTCCGGAAAGCGCATGTTTTCCGCAGAGAAGTCCTACAATAAAAACCATGATCCACAGTTCTGTTGTAAGAACAGTACCCAGAACTGCAAAGTCTGTAAGAAAAGCGGAAGCACATACAGAACCGGAGGCAATATAGACACAGAGTTTCAGGCTCCATGTGGGAACTGTCTTTTCCAGAAGATTCTTCAAAAGTTCTGCAAATACAGAAGTGAAGATCACCAGGATCCCGGCTGCAAAGGCTTCTTTCATGCCTGCGGAAAAAAGAACGATCCCCAGAGCAAAGGCTTCTGCCGGATATCTTAACTTCATATTGAAACCTCCGTTTTCTTATTTCACTGTCTGTAAGAAATCATATGCTTCATTAATACCGGTCACTGCTGCAGTAGAAGACATGGTAGCACCGGAGATTGCATCGATTTCAGTTCCGGCCATATCAGCAGTTTCTTCGGAAGCAGCTTCTTCCTCCGGAGCTTCTTCTGCTTCCGGCTGGGAAGCCTGAATACCGGAAGCCTCCTCCAGACATCTGGTTGCCAGATCGATAAAGCCGTTTACAGAAATACTAACGCCGGAAACGGCATCGGTCTTACCTTCTGCATCGGTGTTCAGGAAGGAAAGGGACTGGTTCTCGATCAGAGCGGAAGCAAGAGCCTCAGCCTGCTCTTTCCATGTAAGTCCATCTTCTGTCATCGTGTACTCACCGTTTTCGGACATGATGCTTTTTTTGCTGCCGTCTTCGGTCACAGCATCCCAGCTTGCTTCTGTAATAGCGCCGTCTTTTACAGTAAGAGTGACTACATCTGTGAATCCGTTGGAATCCGGAGCTTCTGTCTTGGCTTCATAAGTACCGTCTGTGAGAGTGGCGCCGGCAAAAGGATCTGCCGGGGCATCTTCCAGGCCGGCAGCCTGTTTCATACACTGTGCAGCCAGGTCGATAAAGCCGTTTACAGAGATACTTACACCGGAAACAGCGTCAGTTTTGCCTTCTGCATCGGTGTTCAGGAAGGAAAGAGACTGGTTCTCGATCAGAGCGGAAGCAAGAGCCTCAGCCTGCTCTTTCCATGTAAGTCCGTCTTCTGTCATCGTGTACTCGCCGTTTTCGGACATGATGCTTTTTTTGCTGCCGTCTTCGGTTACAGCATCCCAGCTTGCTTCTGTAATAGCGCCGTCCTTTACAGTGAGTGTAACAACATCAATAAATCCGTTGGAATCCGGAGCCTCTGTTTTTGCCTCATAGGTACCGTCTGCAAGGGAAGCTCCCTCAAGGATGCTGAGATCTTCCGCTTCTTCCGGAGCAGCTTCTTCTTCCGCACTGTCTGTTTCTGCGGAAACATCCATACCCGGAAGATAAACAGGTGCTTCCACTCCTTTAAACTGATCCAGGAACTCAGCTTCTGCGATTTTAGAGCCAAGACCGTCTGTCTCAGACTGTTCAACTACCTGAACACCTGTGATCTTAGATGCGGACTCGTCAAAAGCTACATCCATTACGATATCGCCTACATAGCCTTTGGTGCGTACGGTTACCAGATAACCGTCAGAAGTTTTGGACGCTTTTTCAATGTTTTCTGCACCGCTTACATCAAGCTCTTCCAGAGCTTCCGCACTCTGAGCGGCGGAATCGCCGCCTGCGCTGATGGCCAGGGATTTTGAACCAATGATCACGCCAAAAGAGAGGGCGGTTACCACAACAAGGGCAAGAATTCCTTTTACTTCTTTATTTTTCATGAATATTCCTCCAATTTAAGCTTTTTTTACACCGTATACATGTTTTTTATGGAGCAGAGACAGAGCGCCGGCAAGACAGTTGGCTGTCAGGATACCGAAGCAGATTCCCTCCGGATAAAAACTGAAGATACGGATAGCCGCAGTAATGACTCCGGCGGTGACTGCATAAAGCAGACGGCCTCTTCTTGAGGCAAAGGCGTAGTCGGTAAGCATGTAGCATGCGCCCAGGATCAGACCACCGCCAAAAAGGTTCAGAAGGATGTCTCCTGTAAAGAGTCCGGAAGGTCCGAACACAAAGGTCAGAAGAACTACCGTACCGATATAGGTAAGTGCCGCTTCTGCATTTACAGTTCCCATAAAGCACATATAGGCAAAGCCTACAAGCAGAAGAAGCTTGCTGGTCTCACCAAGTGCGCCGGGTGTCTCGCCAAGGAACATCTGCAGATAGCTGTAGCCGGCTTCGCCGCCGTTTTTTACAGCTCCCAGTACGGTGGCTGAGGAAACGGCATCAAAGCCGGAGGCTGTCAGCGTTCTGGGCGCTACATACTGCATTACTGTCCCCGGCCATACGACCATGGTCAGAAGACGTCCCATCAGTGCCGGATTGGCAAAGTTGCATCCGATACCGCCGAACATCTGCTTGACAACAAGGATGCTGAAAATGTCAGCTGCAACGATCACCCACAAAGGCGCGGTGACCGGCATGTTAAAGGCAAGAAGGATACCTGTGACCACAGCACTGAAATCCCCTGCAGTGACCGGTTTTTTTGCCAGCTTCTGCCAGATATACTCTGTCAGGACGCAGACGGTTACGGAAAGACCGGTAATGTACAGGGAGCGGATCCCGAAAAAGTAAATGGAACCTAAGAGAGCCGGCATCAGAGAAATAGCAACATGGAGCATGATGTTCCTTGTTGTGTTGGCTGTGCGGATATGGGGGCCGCTGAAGGTTTTTGTGTGATTCATGATTTTTTTACCGCCCTTTCCCTCATTCTCTGTTTCACAATGTCTCTGGCTTCTCTGGTCCGTACAGAAAGCTCACGTCTGGCAGGACAGATATAAGAACAGCATCCGCAGGCAATACATTCGCTTGCATAAAGCTTTTCGCAGAGATCGTAGTCCTCATCAAGAAGTGCAAATTCAATCTTGTAGGGAACCAGTCCTGCCGGGCATACGCTTTCGCAGCCGGAGCAGCGGATACAGGGCTGTTCTTCGTAGCCGGGTTCCGGAAGTACAAGGATTCCGGAGGTGTTTTTTGTTACATGGAAAAGTTCGGTTTCACCGTTCCAGTTATGTGCCACGCAGGGACCGGTCATAGGACCGCCTGCAATGATACGGTTTTGGGCTGTGGTTACTCCACCGCAGAGCTGGATCAGCTCTTTCGCCGAGGTTCCTACAGGAACCAGATAATTTCCCGGATTTTTTACGGATCCGGTAACGGTGACAATCCTCTTTGTCAGAGGTGCATTTCCAAGGATCATGTCTGCCGCGGCTTTGGCGGTTCCTACGTTGGAAACGATCACACCCACATCTGCAGGAAGTCCGCCCATGGGAACTTCACGTCCAAGGACACCCTGGATGAGCTGACGCTCACCTCCCTGAGGATACTTGGTGGGAAGTACACGGATCTCCAGCTTTTCTTCTTCTGCCATCAGGCCGGAGGAAGACATTTTTGTCAGGATCTTCTGCAGATTTTCAGCTGCCAGAGGCTTATTGTCCTCCATGCAGACATAAGCTTTTTCAGCGCCGCTGCCTTTCAGAAGAAGCCGGACACCATTAAGGAGGGCATAGCCTTCTTCCAGCATAAGACGGTAGTCACAGGTGAGAAAAGGCTCACATTCTGCGCCGTTGATCAGAAGATCGGTGATCTTTTTGTCAGTTTCATATTTTTTGTGCGTGGGGAATCCTGCACCACCCATTCCGGTCAGACCGCCATCGCGAATTCCAGTCAGGATTTCTTCTCTGGAAATAAGGCTGATGTCAGCAGTTCCTATTTTATAGGAAGCTTCTGCTTCTGAGACCGGAGATTCCTCTCTCTGCAGGATACACGCCATAAGCTTGCGGCCCTGCTCTGTGATCTCTTTTACAGCAAGGACTTTTCCGCTTACGCTGGCGTGGAGGGGAGCGGCCATAAAGGCTTCGGGCTTACCGATCAGCTGGCCTTCTTTTACCTGCTCGCCGGGTTTTACAAGGAAACTGCATTTTCCTCCAAAAGACTGTTCCGAAAGAATGGTGACTGTTTCGGGACGGTAAGGTGTTACCGCACAGTTCATGGAGAGCGCCTTGTCAAATCCGTCTGTAGGATGTACGCCGCCGGGGAATACAGACTTTTTTCGTTTCTGCATACCAGGTCTCCTTTTCTTTTAAAAATATTTCTTGATTCGTTAAAAGGTTAACAACCTTAACAGCATATCATACCAGTAGGAATTAAGCAACATAGTTTTAAAAAAATTTGATTCCTTAATTTACTATTTACATTCACCTGTGATAAGATGCATATAGAACGAAAAACAGGAAAATATTTTAAAGCAGGAGGTGAAACATGTGAGTGCGGCAAGCTGTGATTACTGTGCCAACTATGTTTACGATGAAGAAACCGAAACCTATTATTGTGATGTAAACCTGGATGAAGATGAGTACTATCGTTTCCTTACCAGCAATGTAAAGGAATGTCCCTATTATCGTTCGGGAGATGAATATAAGGTAGTGCGTCATCAGATGTAAAATAAATCAGAAAGTACAGAGATATATATGGTAACAATGGAACTTGATAATTTCAGTCTGGAGCAGATCTGTGACTCCGGACAGTGCTTCCGCATGAAAAAGATTGGAGAGCATACTTATTCTCTTGTGGCGGGAGATCAGTATCTGGAGATCACACAGAAAGGAACCATTGTGGATTTTCACTGCAATGATGCGGAGCTGATCTGTTTCTGGGTTCCTTATTTTGATCTGGATACGGATTACAGTGTCTACATAAAAAAAGTCAATCCCAGAGACCGGTATCTCAGTATGGCTGCAGAGAAGGGAAGCGGGATCCGGATTCTCAGACAGGATCTCTGGGAGATGATCATTACGTTTCTGATCTCCCAGCAGAATCACATTACCAGGATTCGGGGATGCATTGAAAGACTCTGTGTCCGTTACGGAGATAAAAAGATCTCACGGGAGAGAGTGGAGTATTACAGCTTTCCCGGTCCGGAAGCGCTGGCACTGGCTACGGAGGATGAACTGAGAGAGCTGGGGATGGGCTACCGTGCCAGATATCTTGTGGAAACAGCACGAAGCATTACAGAAGGAGAGGTTTCTCTGGAAAAGATCTTTCAGATAAAATATTACAGCCGGGCAAAAAAAGAGCTGATGAAGCTCAGCGGTGTGGGAGAAAAGGTTGCAGACTGTATCTGCCTGTTTGCCCTGCACCATATGGATGCCTTTCCTGTGGACACCCATATCCGTCAGGTGTTGGAGCTTCATTATAAAAGAGGATTTCCAAACAGAAGATATCACGGTATGAGAGGAATCATGCAGCAGTATATTTTTTATTATGAATTAACAGAAGGGAGAAAATAACATGAGTTTTAAATTCGAACACTATAATTATAATGTAGTTGATCTGGAAAAATCTTTAAGATTTTATGAGGAGGCGCTTGGCCTGAAGGAAGTAAGACGTAAAGAAGCAGAGGACGGAAGCTTTATCCTCTGCTATCTTGGAGATGGAGAAACAGATTTTCAGCTGGAGCTTACCTGGCTCAGAGACTGGGAAAAGGATCACTACAATCTGGGAGACAACGAGATCCATCTGGCATTTTCTACAGATGATATGGAAGCCTCTCACAAAAAACATCAGGAAATGGGCTGCATCTGTTATGAAAATCCGGGAATGGGCATTTATTTTATCAGCGATCCGGACGGATACTGGCTGGAAATCGTTCCAGCCAGATAATACCGCTTTTTATTCAGACCTTTTCTTTCCTGTCGCTGCGGCCAACCAGATAGTCAAGACTGATATTATAGTAATCTGCAATTCGGATAAGCATCTCGACAGGAATATCCCGGGATCCTGTTTCGTAGTGGGAGTAGGTGCGCTGACTGATATGGAGTATCTCTCCAATTTGTCTCTGCGACAGGTCAGAGTCTATGCGAAGATCCTGAATACGCTGAAATTTCATGCCTGTACCTCCTTTTTTCAGAAAGTATAGGTCGGAACGGAATGGACTACACGGTTTTGGAACAAAATGGACTATGAAATTTTGGTTCTTGTTGCCCACAGACAATTTGATTATAATGGAAAAAGAATAATCGGAAGAAAGGATGGTATTGGAATGAACTATATGGTTCCAGTGATCGGGAATGTGCTTGGCGTTCTTTATCAGAGCTGCGGGGCATCGCTGGTGATTGCGGTTCTTTTTATGAGTGTATACATGCAGGTCAAGAAAAAAGGTACGGAAGCGGTGATACGGACCTGGATACAGGAATTTCGAACCAGCAGGCAGTTTCGGAGAGAGTTCCTTCTGGTATTTTATGGATGTCTGGTTCTGTTCCGAACACTTTTCTGCAGAACTATCTGGGGAAATCCTCTGGACAGTGTGCTGGGAATCTGGGGATTACATAAGGCAGATGGAAGTATTTATACAGAAAATATGGAGAATCTGATCATGTTTCTGCCGCTGCTTCCTCTTTTATACCGGGTATGGGAATACAGGATCGATTACAGAAAGAAAAAGGTGCAGGAGGTTCTGCTGAACAGTCTCTGGATCGGTTTCTTCTGCTCTTTGTGTATCGAGTGCTGTCAGCTTTTTCTGAAAATTGGAACGTTTCAGCTTACGGATCTGTTTTTTAACAGCCTCGGAGGTGTGCTGGGCGGTATTCTTTACTGGGGCTTTGACCGAAGCAGAAAATATGTGGTAAAAAATGTCAGAGAATTTGGCGGCTGGGATGTGGAACCGTGGAAGACAGGTGAACTGTCTGCGCAAAGCAGTACGGATATCGATTATCAGGCGATAGAAGCTATTGTCCGTAAGGCGGGTGAGAAACTGCGCCAGGCAAAGCCGTCGAGGGAGAATATCCACAAAAAAGAAGGAATTGCCAATTTCTGCACGGATTTTGACACAGAGATCCAGCGTTTTCTGATTCGTGAACTGAGTAAGATCCTGCCGGGAGCCACTTTTTTTGGTGAAGAGGATACAGAAGGAAATCAGGGAGCGGGAGCATCTGGTGAATATACATTTTATATTGATCCCATAGATGGAACTACAAATTTTATGTTTGATTATCATTTCAGCTGTATTTCTGTGGGTCTGGCACATCATGGAAGAACAGAGGCCGGATTTGTTTACGATCCCTATATGGACGAAATGTATGTGGGAATTTGCGGCAAGGGAAGTACGTTGAACGGGCAGAGGCTGCAAATGGAAAATATTTCTCTTGAAGAAGGAATTGCAGCTTTTGGGTGTGCAAGATATAATGAAGAAAAAATGGATGTTTTCTTTCAGACGGTAAGGGAGCTTTACAGGAGAAGTCTCTGTATTCGGAGCGGAGGATCTGCTGCACTGGATCTGTGCAGGATCGCTTCCGGAAGAAATGCGGTTTATCTGGAAATGAAGCTTCAGCCGTATGATTATGCTGCTGCTTCTGTCATCATCGAGGAGGCCGGAGGAGTGGTTGGGCAGATTGACGGGACATCCATTACGCTGGATCAGCCCTGTTCTGTGCTGGCAGGAACAAGAAAGGCAGTGGAAGAGACCAGAGAGCTGCTGCCACACTGACGAAAGGTGATTTAATGACAAAAAAACAGAGATTTGGAATGGGCACAGTTTTAGCAGGTGCGGTACTGACAGCGCTCGTTTTCAGTCCCGTTCAGGCAAAAACACAAAAATATACAAATACAGATTTTGCCATGAATACAGTTGTCTCAGAAACTTTGTATACAAAAGGCAAAGATCTGAATCCTTCTATCGGAAAGCTTCTGAAAAAAACAGAGGAGGAGCTTCTTTCCTGGACAGAAGAAGACTCTCAGATTTCTCAGGTGAATCAGGCGGGAGGAGAAACGGTGGAGGTTTCTGCCGAGCTTACGGATTATCTGCAAAAAATACAGCAGCTTGCAGAAGATTCAGAGGGAGCCTTTGATCCCACACTGGGCAAAGTGATCCGTCTCTGGGACATTGGAGGAGAAAATGCAGGGATTCCTCAGGCGGGAGAACTGGAATCGCTTCTCAAAGAAACCGGATATGAAAAGCTGGAGCTTGACGGAAATAAGGTAACATTAAAAGATGGCGCCACCCTCGATCTGGGAGCGGCTGGCAAGGGAATTGGCTGTGATCTGGTTATGGAGCTTCTAAAACAGGATGCGGATGTTTCCGGTATGATTCTGAATCTGGGAGGCAGCAGCGTGATGGCTTATGGAGAGAAACCGGATCAGTCAGACTGGAGAGTAGCCATACGGGATCCAAGAGAACCGGAGGGAGACTATCTGGGAGCTGTTACTCTGAAGGGGGGAGAATTTCTTTCCACCTCCGGAGATTATGAACGGTATTTTATGGAAGATGGAAAAAGATATCATCACATTCTTGATCCAAAAACCGGATACCCTGTATGGAACGGGCTTACTTCTGTAACAGTTGTCTGCGACAGCGGACTTTTTGCAGATGGTCTTTCTACGGCGTGTTTTGTGCTGGGAAAAGAAAAAGCGCTTCCTGTTCTGGAAAAATATGGAGCAGATGCAGCTTTTGTAGATGAGGATCATAAGGTATATCTTACAGAAGGAATGAAAGAGCGATTTGAGCTTATGAAAAATATTTATGAGACAGAAATACTGAAATAATAGACAGAAAAAAGGATACGCTTTACAGGCGTATCCTTTTTGTGACTTCTCCGGTAAGAAATCCGATCAGGAGTCCGGTTACAACGCCGGAGATCAGAAGAGCCGGAGCGTAATAAAGAAGGCTGGTATTTTCTACAATGAGAGCGGCGACGATCAGCTGCCCGATATTGTGGGAAACACCTCCGGCAACGCTGATCCCAGGGATACTGAAGCCGGAAAATTTTTTCATCAGAGTCATGACTGTAAGGCTTAGAGCAGCTCCTGCCAGACTGTAGAGGATGCTGAACATATTTCCAAAAAGGAAACCGATCACCAGAATCCTTACTGCGGAAACCAGAGCGGCTTCCTTCCAGGTGTATTTTTCAAGGATAAAGAGTACGGCAAGGTTTGCCAGTCCCAGTTTCATACCGGGAATTCCTGCAAAAAACGGGATCAGAGATTCCACATAGCCAAAGATAATGGCAACAGCGGCAAAAAGTCCCAGATAGGCTGTTTTTTTATGGTTCATAATTTATACTGCCGTATCAAATTCCGGAGAGGACTCTTCGGAACCGGCGGCTTTTACTCCTTCTATGACAATTTTATTGGGAAGGCAGACGATCGTCCCGCCGGAGCTTCCCACGGCTTTTTGCTTTATGCAGAGGTGATCCGGGCAATCTGCCCCGATCATTTTTATTTGCCCGTCCCTGATCTCGCAGACATTGGTCTCTCCGATGGAGATCACCTGATCCTGAGAAAGGGAGTAGGTTCCATATTCTTCTCCGTTTACCGTGATCCTTACGGAACCGTAGTCGCCCTTTCGGATCAGAAGTATAATACCCCACAGAAGCAGGGCTGAGGCAAGTATGGAGATGATAAAGATAACTTCCTTTTTTTTCAAATGCAATTCCTTTCTTTTATAAAAAGTGGATATGCCGACATCAAAAGAAAAATGTCAGGCTGTTTCCATAACTCGAAGCTAATCATAGCACAGGGGGAAAAATATGACAAGCCTGAGAAAATCATTGTTTTCCATTTAAGAAAGTGATAGAATAGAATAGATTTATTATATTAACTAAATTACGGAGGATTCCGTAGAACAGATTTTATAGAATAAAACAAACAGGAGTATATTTATGAACGTGTTTTCAAAAGTATTCGGAACGCACAGCCAGCGTGAGGTCAAGCGTATCATGCCGCTTGTGGAAAAAACAGAAGCTCTGCGTCCGGAGATGCAGAAATTAACGGATGAGGAACTGAGAGACAAGACAAGAGAGTACAAGAAACGTCTGGAAGAAGGTGCAACTCTGGATGATCTTCTTCCAGAGGCTTTTGCAACGGTACGCGAAGCGGCAAAGCGTGTACTTGGAATGGAACATTATCGTGTTCAGATCATTGGCGGTGTGATTCTTCATCAGGGACGAATTGCAGAGATGAAAACCGGTGAAGGTAAGACCCTTGTATCTACACTTCCGGCATATCTGAATGCCCTGGAAGGCAGAGGCGTGCATATTGTTACTGTCAACGACTATCTGGCAAAGCGTGATGCTGAGTGGATGGGCAAGGTTCATGAGTTCCTGGGACTGACGGTAGGCGTGGTATTAAACGATATGAAGCCAGAGGAACGCCGTGCAGCTTATGGATGTGATATTACCTATGTGACAAATAACGAGCTGGGATTTGATTACCTGCGTGACAACATGGTTATTTATAAAGAACAGCTTGTACAGAGAGAACTTCACTACTGCATTATTGATGAGGTGGACTCTGTCCTTATTGATGAGGCACGTACTCCTCTGATCATTTCCGGACAGAGTGGCAAATCCACCAAGCTTTATGAGGTATGTGATATTCTGGCGCAGCAGCTGGAGCGCGGTGAGGCCAGCCATGAAATGACCAAGATGGCAGCCATCATGGGTGAAGAGGTTATTGAGACCGGAGACTTTGTGGTAAACGAAAAAGATAAGATCGTGAACCTGACAGAGCGCGGTGTTAAGAGAGTTGAGAAATTTTTTAATATCGAAAACCTTGCGGATCCGGAAAACCTGGAGATCCAGCATAATGTCATTCTGGCGCTGCGTGCCCATAATCTGATGCATAAGGATCAGGACTATGTGGTAAAGGATGATGAGATCCTGATCGTTGATGAATTTACCGGACGTATTATGCCGGGCCGCCGTTATTCTGACGGTCTTCATCAGGCAATCGAAGCCAAGGAGCATGTAAAAGTAAAACGTGAGAGTAAGACACTTGCCACCATTACTTTCCAGAATTTCTTTAACAAATATGATAAAAAAGGCGGTATGACAGGTACAGCTCTGACAGAGGAAAAAGAGTTCCGCGATATCTACGGAATGGATGTTGTGGAGATCCCCACCAATAAGCCGGTACAGCGTAAAGACCTGGAAGACGCTGTATATATGACAAAGAAAGAAAAATTCAACGCAGTTGTTGAGGCTGTGAAGGAAGCCCATGAGAGACAGCAGCCGGTTCTGGTAGGTACCATTACCATCGAAACATCTGAGCTTCTCAGCAAAATGCTCCGTCGTCAGGGAATCCAGCATAATGTCCTGAATGCGAAATTCCATGAACTGGAGGCTGAGATCGTTGCACAGGCAGGTCAGGCCGGAGCTGTTACCATTGCTACCAACATGGCAGGCCGTGGTACGGATATCAAGCTGGATGATGTGGCGAGAGAGGCTGGCGGTCTGAAGATCATCGGTACAGAACGACATGAGTCCAGACGTATTGATAATCAGCTCCGCGGACGTTCCGGACGTCAGGGAGATCCGGGTGAATCCCGCTTCTATATTTCTCTGGAGGACGATCTGATGCGTCTCTTTGGATCTGAGCGTCTGATGAAGGTATTTACTTCTCTTGGAGTTGCCGAAAACGAGCAGATCGAACATAAGATGCTTTCCAATGCGATTCAGAAAGCACAGGAGAAGATCGAGTTTAACAACTTTGGTATTCGTAAAAATCTTCTTGATTATGACCAGGTAAACAACGAACAGCGTGAGATCATTTATAAAGAGCGCCGTCAGGTTCTGGACGGAGAGAACATGCGTGATTCCATTTATAAGATGATCACTGATATTGTGGACAATACAGTGGACAGATGCTTCTCAGATGATGTAGATGCTGTTGAGTGGAATCTTGAAGAATTTAACACAATCCTTCTTCCGATCATTCCTATTCAGGCTCTTACTGAAGAAAAGGTAAAGGGCAAGAAGAAAAATGAAATGAAGCATATCCTGAAAGAAGAAGCGGTGAAGCTTTATGAAGCGAAAGAATCCGAATTCCCGGAACCGGAGCAGCTGCGCGAGCTTGAACGTGTGGTTCTTCTGAAGTCTATCGACAGTAAGTGGATGGACCATATTGACGATATGGAAATCCTTCGTCAGGGTATCGGACTGGTTGGCTACGGCCAGAGAGATCCGGTTGTGGAATATAAGATGAGCGCTTATGATATGTTCAATGAGATGACAAACTCCATCCAGGAGGATACCGTTCGTATGCTGTATCATGTTCATGTTGAACAGAAGATCGAGCGTGAGCAGGTTGCCAAGGTTACCGGAACCAACAAGGATGATTCCAGTGTACGTAAACCTGTTCAGAGAAAAGAAGAAAAGGTTTATCCGAATGATCCATGTCCGTGCGGAAGCGGCAAGAAATATAAACAGTGCTGCGGACGTAAGGCAATGAAAGCATAAAACAGAAGGGTTGTCAGAAATTCACTGAAAAAGAGAATCTGGCAGCCCTCTTTTGTTCAGGACAGGAGATTTGGCATTATGGTAAAAATTGATCTGATCACCGGCTTTCTGGGAGCAGGTAAGACAACCTTTATAAAAAAATATGCCTCCTATCTTTTAAAGCAGGGACAGAATATCGGAATCATAGAAAACGATTTCGGCGCAGTTAATGTGGATATGATGTTTCTGAAGGATCTGGAGGGAGAGAACTGTGAGTTGGAAATGATCGCAGGCGGCTGCGACAGAGAGACGCACAGAAGAAGATTTAAGACGAAACTGATCGCCATGGGAATGTGCGGATACGACAGAGTGATCGTGGAGCCTTCCGGGATCTTTGATGTGGACGAGTTTTTTGATGTACTTTATGAGGAGCCGCTGGACCGCTGGTATGAGATCGGAAATGTGATCGCAGTGGTGGACGGCGGTCTGGAAGAAAAGCTTTCGGACCAGGCGGAATATCTGCTGACATCAGAGGCGGCATCCGCAGGCTGTGTAGTGCTGAGCAGATGCGATGAGGTTTCGGAAGAACAAAAGAAAGCCGTGACAGAGCACCTGGAGCGGGCAATGAAAAATGTCCGCTCCAGACGAACATTTGAGGGAGATATTTTTTCAAAAGACTGGGAAAAACTGACCGATCAGGATTATGACCGACTGCTGAAGTGCGGATACCGCTCCACAGCCTACGAAAAAAAGCACTTTTCAGAGGAAAAATTTACTTCTCTTTATTTTATGAATCTTGCATTTCCTGCAGAAGAGCTGGCCTGCAGGTCAGAAAAGATCATGGCTGATCCGGACTGCGGATCTGTTTTTCGGATCAAGGGATTTGGCAAAAACAGAGAGGGACAGTGGATGGAGCTGAATGCTGCCCGTGGAAAAGCCGCTCTGCGTCCGATCAGTGCAGGGCAGGAAGTTCTGATCGTTATCGGTGAAAACCCTGTAAAAGAAAAAATTGAAGCATACTTTGCCGGATAAGAGAACCGGAGGCCTGTTTTTTGAATCACAGTTAAATTTTTTGCTTTTTACTTAACATCTGTTCAGTTGTGAGAAGACATTCTCTCTGCTATGATAAAAGCAGCAGAGGCCGATGCGGAAAAAAGCAAAGGAGACTATTTTATGAGAATCGGTGAGGTTATCAGAACATACAGAAAAAGCAGAAATCTGACGCAGGAGGAAATGGCGAGACGCCTTGGCGTGACGGCTCCGGCAGTGAATAAATGGGAGAACAATGTCTCTTTGCCGGATATTACCCTTCTTGCGCCTATTGCAAGAGTGCTGGAGACAACGCCGGATACGCTGCTTTCTTTCCGGGAGGAGCTTACACAGGAAGAGGTTCGTGCAATCGTTCTGGAAGCAGAAGGAAAATTTCAAAAGAGCAGTTTTGCGGAAGCCTTTGATTTTTGCAGGAAAAAAATCTGTCAGTATCCCGGCTGCAGCAGACTGGTCCTTCATCTTGCCATGACGCTGGATGGATGGAGGATCCTGAAAGGGACTTCAGATCCGGAAAAAATGAAAGAATACGACCGGGAGATTCTGGGATGGTATAAGCAGGCGCTGGAAAGTGAAGATTCTGAGATCCGGGAACGGGCCGCAGATGCCCTGTTCGGCTATTATTACCGCAATGAGGATTATGAAAAGGCAGAAGCCTGTCTGAGCTATTTTTCCCGGCTGGATCCGGTGAAAAAGATCCATAAGGCACAGCTTTGTGAAATAAAAGGTGACCGGAACGGAGCCTTTAAAGAATATGAAGAGCTGCTTTTTCAGGTAAATAACGTAGCGGAAATGGCGCTGGGCGGTATATTTATGCTGGCAGAAAAGGATGGAGATTTTCAGAAAGCCAGAAGGATCACAGAAAAAATGACAGGGCTTGCAGAGCTTTTTGAATCTGGAGAATATCATAAGATCTCCGCACAGCTGCAGATTCCCCTGATGGAAAAAGACAGGGAAAAAGTCAGAGAATACATGAAAAAATTAACAGATGCCGTAGAGGAAATGGATGCATACAGACATTCGGAGCTCTATGAACATATGGAATTTAAGGAATTGAGTCCTGAATTTGTGGAACAAATGAAGACCACTCTGTCCGAAAGCTTCCGAAAGGATCCGGTATACGGCTTCGTATTTGAGGAGGAATAACTGTGGGAAAACACACAAAAATTTTATTTACAGATCTGGATGGCACTCTTCTGAATGATCAGAAGGAAGTAACTGCAGGAAATCAGGCTGCCATTGACCGGGCGCTGGAGCAGGGGCACAAGATCGTTGTGACAACAGGAAGACCCCTTGCCAGCGGCGTTCACATCGCGGAACGGATCGGGCTTACCAGGGAAGGCTGCTATGTGATCGCATTTAACGGCGGTCAGATTTATGATCCGTTTCATAAAAAAACGATTTATGGAAAAACTTTTACAAAAGAAGTGGCAAAGCCTTTGTTTCAGGAGGCGCTGGATCGTGGGCTCCATGTGCAGTCCTATTCGGATACCAGTGTACTTGCCATGAAGGATACGCCGGAGCTGCATTATTATATAGACAGATCCACCGTTCCTTATGAGATCGTGCCGGATGTGGATGCGGCCTTCCCTTTTGATCCGTATAAAATTCTTCTGGTAGGACTGGACAACCGTTCCGAACTGGAAAAATATCAGAGGGAATGTGTGGAGCCTCTGGAGGGAACGGTGCGGAGCTTCTTTTCTACAGAGTATTATCTGGAAATCGCACCGGAAGGAGTGTCAAAAGGATTTGCAGTAAAATGGATGTGTGATTATCTGGGAATTCCGCTGGAAAATTCTGTGGCTGCCGGGGATGCTCCAAACGATGTGGAAATGATCCGGGCGGCGCATGTGGGTGCAGTTATGTGCAATGCCTATGAAGGAGTGGCAGAGCTGGGGGATTATGTGACGGAACGAGATAACAATCATGATGGTGTTGCGGAGATTATTGAACGTTTTCTGCTGAAAAAAGGTGATGAGTGACATTAGCGAAAATCATGTATATATAGCCATTGATCTGAAGTCCTTTTATGCTTCTGTGGAATGTCGGGAGCGGGGACTGGATCCCATGAAAACAAATCTTGTAGTGGCAGATGCCAGCCGTACGGAAAAAACCATCTGTCTGGCAGTGTCCCCATCCATGAAGGCATACGGCATCCCGGGCCGCCCCAGACTTTTTGAGGTGGTGCAGAAGGTGAAAGAAGTCAATGCCAGAAGGAAAAAGCTTGCTCCGGGAGGAGAATTTGCCGGTTCTTCTTATATGGCAGAGGATCTGGAGCGCTATCCGGAACTGGAGGTCAGTTATATAGCCGCTCCGCCCCGGATGGCATTTTATATGGAATACAGCACCCGGATCGTGGACATTTATCTGAAATATATTGCAATGGAGGATATCCATATTTACTCCATTGACGAGGTCTTTATTGATGCCACACACTATCTGAAAAGCTACGGGCTTACTGCCAGAGAACTTGCCATGAAGATGATCCGTGACGTACTGCAGGCAACCGGGATCACAGCAACGGCAGGAATCGGCACAAATCTTTACCTTTGCAAGATCGCCATGGACATTGTGGCAAAACATATCGAACCGGATGAGTACGGAGTACGGATCGCAGAGCTTGATGAAATGTCCTACCGGAGGCTTTTGTGGGATCATCAGCCGCTGACGGACTTCTGGCGTGTGGGAAAAGGCTATGAGAAAAAGCTGAAAGCAAACGGCATGTTTACCATGGGAGACATTGCCAGATGCTCCCTGGGAGGCCCGGGGGATTTCTATAACGAAGATCTTCTTTATGAGCTTTTTGGCATTAATGCAGAGCTTCTGATCGATCATGCCTGGGGATGGGAACCCTGCACGATTGCAGATATCAAAGAATATAAGCCGTCCACCAACAGCATTGGATCCGGACAGGTACTGCCCTGTCCCTATACCTTTGAGCAGGCGCGCCTGGTGATCCGGGAAATGACGGATCTTCTTGTCCTTGATCTGGTGGATAAGCGGCTGGTCACAGATCAGCTGACGCTGACGGTAGGGTATGATATTGAAAATCTGACAGATGCCGGTCGGAAAAAGGATTATAAGGGTGAGATTAAGGTGGACCGCTATGGGAGAAAGATTCCCAGACATGCTCATGGAACAGTAAATCTGGACAGTCAGACTTCTTCCACAAAGAAGATCACCGATGCGGTGATGGGACTTTATGACCGGATCATGGACAAAAAGCTTCTGATTCGCCGGATGTATCTGGCTGCCAATAAGGTAGTGCCGGAAACCGCAGTGAAACAGAAGGAAACCTTTGAGCAGCTGGATCTTTTTACAGACTATGAAGCCCTGGAAAAGCAAAGGCAGAAAGAAAAGGAGCTTCTGGAAAGAGAGCGTAAGATGCAGCAGGCCATGCTGGATATCAAGAAAAAATTCGGGAAGAATGCCATATTAAAGGGAATGAATCTGCAGGAAGGGGCTACCGCCAAAGACCGTAATTCCAGGATCGGAGGGCATAAAGCATAAATAAGATGAAAAATTATTTTGGAGAAAGCCATAAATATGATGATATCATCCATCTTCCCCATCATGTGTCAGATAAACGGCCGCAGATGCCTGTTCTGGACCGGGCGGCTCAGTTTGCGCCGTTTGCCGCTCTGACCGGATACGGAGAGGCGGTAAAGGAAACGGCAAGGCTGACAGAACGCCGGATTCAGCCGGATGAGGAAGCTTTGGACATCCTGAACCGCCGGCTGGAATTTATCAAAGAGCATATCGGTGAGCACCCGGAGGTCTCTGTTTGCTTTTTTCGCCCGGATCTCCGTAAGGAGGGCGGGGCATATGTGACGGTCAGCGGAACCGTAAAAAAGCTGGATGAGTTCCGGCACAGGCTGATCCTTGCAGATGAGACGGAAATCCCTTTTGAGGATCTGTGGGAGATCGTATTTATGGATACCGCCCCTTGACCATAAAAGGAGGAAGGCGGTACAATAGGATATAAATCACAATCGAAGGAGGAAACGGCAATGTTGGAGATTGGAACAAAGGCACCGGATTTTACGCTTCCGGATCAGAACGGTGACATGCATACACTGGAAGAATACAGAGGGAAAAAAGTTATCTTATATTTTTATCCCAGAGACAATACACCGGGGTGCACCAAGCAGGCCTGTGGTTTTGGAGAGCTTTATCCCCAGTTTACAGAAAAGGGTGCGGTTGTACTGGGAGTCAGCAAGGACAGTGTGGCCTCTCACAAAAAATTTGAGACAAAATACAACCTGCCTTTTACACTTCTTTCTGATACAGAGCTTACCTGCATTCAGGCATATGATGTGTGGAAAGAAAAAAACATGTACGGCAAAAAGACTATGGGTGTCGTGCGAACCACCTATCTGATCGATGAAGAGGGCATGATCGTTAAGGCATTTGGAAAGGTAAAAGCTGCAGAAAATCCGGCACAGATGCTGGGAGAGCTTTCTTAAATGAAGATCATCATATCACCTGCGAAAAAAATGAATGTGGATACGGATACCTATGGAGTGACAGGGCTTCCGGTATTTCTGGAGGACACAAAGATTCTGATGAAAGAGATCCAAAAGCTGAGTCTTTCCGATGCTCAGGCGTTATGGAAATGCAATGACAGGCTGGCTGAACTGAATTACGCACGTTTTCAGGAAATGGATCTGGAGAGGAACCTTACACCGGCAGTGCTGACCTATGAAGGTCTCCAGTATCAGCATATGGCTCCTGAGGTTTTTTCAGAGGAAGCGCTTACATATATAGAAGAAAACCTCCGGATCCTGTCCGGATTTTACGGAGTCCTGAAGCCTTTTGACGGTGTGACACCCTACCGTCTGGAAATGCAGGCAAAGCTGTCCGTACACGGAAAAAAAGACCTTTATGATTTCTGGGGAGAGCGGCTGTACCGGGAACTGACGGATGGAGATCATCTGATCCTGAATCTGGCATCGAAAGAGTATGCAAAGGCAGTAGAAAAATATCTGACGCCGGAGGACCGGTTCATCACAGTGGAATTTGGAGAGTGGAAAAACGGAAAAGTAAAGCAGAAAGCAACTCTGGCAAAAATGGCAAGAGGTGAGATGGTGCGTTTTATGGCAGAAAATCACATTCAGGAGCCGGAAGAGATCAAGGCCTTTCATGAATTGGGATTTTCCTGTGAAGAAACGCTGTCTGATGAGAAGAAATTCGTTTTTATTGCAGGATAATTCCAAAAAAAACAAATTACCCGTTTCATTTCATCTGCTTTTGATGTAAAATAAAGGCAGTATTGAATAAACAGTTGAAGGAGAGAAATCACTATGATCAATTGGAGAAACTTTGACAGTCTTGCTTCTTATAAGGAAATCGCTGACGTAGAACGTGTGAATCTTGCAGAAGCAATGACAGGAGAAAACGGCGCAGAACGTGTAAAAAATTACAGTGTTCCTATGGCTGCAGGCCTTGCCTATAACTATGCTGCAAAGCAGGTAGATGAAAAAGTACTGGCTGCTCTTGAGAAGCTTGCAGAGGAAGCGCAGCTTACTGAGAAATACAAAGCCCTGTATAACGGTGAGGTTATCAATACCGGTGAGAAACGTCTTGTCCTTCATCAGCTTACCCGCGGACAGTTAGGTGATGCTGTTGTTGCCGATGATGTAGATAAGCGTGCTTTTTATGTAGAGCAGCAGAACAGGATCGCGGACTTTGCAAAGAAGGTTCATGCAGGAGAGATCACAAATGCAGCAGGAGAGAAGTTTACTACGGTTGTTCAGATCGGTATCGGCGGAAGCGATCTTGGCCCCCGTGCAATGTATCTTGCACTGGAAAACTGGGCTAAGAAAAATAACACCTTCAAAATGGAAGCAAAATTCATCAGCAACGTAGATCCGGATGATGCGGCAGCAGTGCTCAATTCTATTGATGTTGCACATTCTATTTTTGTACTTGTTTCCAAATCCGGAACAACACTGGAGACTCTGACAAATGAGTCCTTTGTAAAAGATGCATTGAAGAATGCAGGTCTGGATGCATCCAGACATATGATCGCAGTTACCAGCGAGACTTCTCCTCTGGCAAAGAGCGATGATTATCTGACAGCGTTCTTTATGGACGATTATATCGGAGGCCGTTTCTCTTCCACATCCGCAGTTGGCGGCGCAGTATTATCTCTGGCATTTGGACCGGAAGTATTTGCACAGTTCCTGGAAGGTGCAGCAGAGGAAGACAGACTTGCCATGAATACAGAACTTCGGGAGAATCCGGACATGCTGGATGCCCTGATCGGCGTGTACGAGCGCAATGTACTCGGATATCCGGCAACTGCAGTACTTCCGTACTCTCAGGCACTGAGCCGTTTCCCGGCACATCTGCAGCAGCTTGACATGGAGTCCAATGGTAAATCTGTAAACCGTTTTGGCGAGCCGGTAGATTATGTGACCGGTCCGGTGATCTTCGGTGAGCCGGGAACCAACGGACAGCATTCCTTCTATCAGCTTCTTCATCAGGGAACAGATATCGTACCGCTTCAGTTTGTCGGATTTAAAAACAGCCAGATCGGCACCGATGTTGTGATCCAGGGAAGCACAAGCCAGCAGAAGCTCTGCGCAAACGTAGTGGCTCAGATCGTTGCTTTTGCATGCGGCAAAGCAGACGAGAACCGCAACAAAAACTTTGAGGGAGGACGCCCGTCCAGTATTATTGTGGGCGAGTCACTGACACCTCAGGCTCTTGGAGCGCTTCTGGCACACTTTGAGAACAAGATCATGTTCCAGGGATTTGTATGGAACGTAAACAGCTTTGACCAGGAAGGCGTACAGCTTGGTAAGGTTCTTGCAAAACGTGTGCTTGCACATGAGACAGACGGAGCACTGAAAGAGTTCAGCGATCTTCTGAATATCTGACAGGATACGGTGGTCTCTGCAACAGGAGACGGAAATAACCGGTATTTGCACATAGAATAAAATACAGGCAGAGACAGTTGACTGTGAAAAACACAGAAAACTGTCTCTGCTTTTTGTCAGGATATGGGAAAAATCCAGTATCCCCCTCTGATCCTGCAAGGTTTTGGGCGGAAACCTTGCCACACTGCTTAAAGAATAGTATAATACTCATAACTATGAAAAGTTAAATCAACAGGAGATTTCAGTTGTTTATGAAAAATTTTGACCTCAGTTTTTATAATGGAAAAAAAGTCCTGATAACAGGACATACAGGCTTTAAGGGAACCTGGCTTTGCCGTCTGCTTCTGGATGCAGGGGCGCAGGTGACCGGGTATTCCCTGGAACCGCCGACAGAACCGTCAATTTTTAATCTGGCAGATATGGGAAGCCAGATGCACTCTGTGATCGGAGATATCCGGGATCTGGACAGGCTGATGGAAGTATTTCGGGAAACCCGGCCGGAGATCGTGCTCCATCTGGCAGCGCAGCCGATTGTGCGGGAGTCATATAAAAATCCCGTATACACTTATGAGACAAACGTAATAGGTACGGTGAACATTCTGGAATGTGTACGTCAGACAGAGACAGTCAGATCTTTTCTGAATGTGACTACGGATAAGGTATATCATAACCGGGAATGGGAGTGGGGATATCGTGAAAATGATCCGCTGGACGGCTTCGATCCATATTCTAACAGTAAATCCTGCTCTGAGCTTGTGACGCACAGCTACAAAAACTCATTTTTCGGAGAACGGGATACCAGGATTTCCACAGCCAGAGCCGGAAATGTGATCGGAGGCGGAGATTTTGCCGCAGACAGGATCATTCCGGACTGCATCCGTGCGGCATTGGAAGGAAAGCCTGTACAGGTAAGAAATCCTCATTCTACAAGGCCTTTCCAGCATGTATTGGAGCCTTTGTATGCGTATCTTATGATCGCTGCCCTGCAGTATGAGGACCAGAAGTATGAAGGCTATTATAACGTAGGCCCGGGAGATGAGGACTGTGTGACTACAGGAGAGCTGGTGGAGCTGTTCTGTGAAGCCTGGGGAGACGGCCAGACCTGGGAAAACCATTTTGCAGGCGGACCTCATGAGGCAAATTTCCTGAAGCTGGACTGCTCCAGGCTGCGAAGTGTCTTCGGATGGAAACCGGCATGGGGAGTCCGTCAGGCAGTGGAAAAGACTGTAGAATGGACAAAGGCATGGCAGTCCGGAGAAGACATCAATCTTATCATGAAAAAGCAGATCCGGGGTTTTCTGGATCAGATGAAATAGAATAAAAGAGGAGACAGACTATGTTTGAAAATATGACAGAACAGCAGGCCAGGGAAGAAATCCTTGGTATGGTAGATGATTACTGCCAAAAATATCATAATCAGCAGAAGCCTTTTGAGGAGGGAGACAGGATCCCCTATGCTTCCAGAGTTTACGATTCCAGAGAGATGGTGAATCTGGTGGACAGTGCACTGGAGTTCTGGCTGACGGCAGGAAGATATGCAGATCAGTTTGAGGAGAACTTTGCGAAATATCTGGGAGTACGTTTCTGCTCTCTGGTAAATTCCGGCTCTTCCGCAAACCTTCTTGCGTTTATGGCGCTGACCTCCCCTCTTCTTGGAGACCGTCAGGTGCTTCCAGGAGACGAGGTTATTACTGTGGCTGCAGGATTTCCAACAACAGTAGCACCTGTGATCCAGTATGGAGCGGTTCCGGTGTTCGTGGATGTGACCATTCCTCAGTATAATATCGATGTGACCCGTCTGGAAGAAGCGCTTTCTCCAAAAACAAAGGCAGTGATGATCGCGCATACACTGGGAAATCCTTTTGATCTGAAAGCACTGACAGATTTCTGTCAGGCGCATCAGCTGTGGCTGGTCGAGGATAACTGTGATGCCCTGGGCTCTGAGTATGAGATCAACGGCGAGAAAAAACTGACCGGAACGATTGGTGATATTGGAACCTCCAGTTTTTATCCGCCTCATCATATGACTATGGGAGAGGGCGGTGCTGTTTATACCAGAAATCCGCTGCTTCACAAGATCGTAAGATCTCTTCGCGACTGGGGACGTGACTGCCGCTGTCCGTCCGGAAAGGACAATGTCTGCGGACATCGTTTTGACAGACAGTACGGAGAGCTTCCTCTGGGATACGATCACAAATATGTATATTCTCATTTTGGATACAATCTGAAGGCAACAGATATGCAGGCGGCGGTAGGCTGTGCCCAGCTGGAGAAATTCCCGGGATTTGTAGAAAGAAGACGTCATAATTATGCCCGCCTCCGCAAAGCCCTGGAGGGTATGGAAGAAAAATTCGTCCTTCCGGAAGCATGCCCGAATTCAGATCCAAGCTGGTTCGGTTTCCTTCTTACCTGTAAAGAGGGCGTGGACAGAAACAAGGTAGTTCCTTATATTGAAAGCAAAGGCGTCCAGACAAGGATGCTGTTTGCCGGAAATCTCACCAAGCATCCGTGCTTTGATCAGATGAGAGCAGAAGGAAAAGGCTACCGCATTGCCGGAACACTGGAAAACACAGACAGGATCATGCGTGATACCTTCTGGGTAGGCTTATATCCTGGAATGACAGACGAAAAGATCGATTATATGGCAAAGGTGATCCGGGAGGCCGGAGAACTTTAAGAACAGCCGGGAAGGAACATGCAAATGATAATTGATGAAAAGCTGCGCTGGTATGGTTTCTGGACTGTGGATCGCCTCAAGGGCGGAAAGGTCCGGAAATATTATGAGGAGATCCGGGACAGCTACAAAAAAGGAACTCCCGTAGACAGGACACAGGAAAAGATCCGTAAGCTGATTGCCCATGCAGTGCGTACCACGGAATTTTATAAGGATTTTGATCCGGATACTCCGCTGGAAAAAATGCCGGTAATGAATAAAGATGCTTACAGAAGCCACTATGAGGAATGTCAGTCCAGCGTTTACAAAGAAGCTTCCGACAACCGGATCATGTATACCAGCGGGTCTACAGGCACCCCCTTTGCCATGATCCAGAACCGCAACAAAATCCTTCACAATACAGCTGCCAGTATTTTTCTGGGAGCTGCGGGAGGCTATTATATCGGTATGAAAGAAGCTTTTATCCGTATGTGGGTGGGAGACCATGCAAAAAAGAGCTGGCTTTCCCGCACTGCAGAAAATCTGATCATGATGGACTGCTCCAATCTGGATGATGAGGCTCTTGGAAAAATGGTTTCTGTGATCCGGAAGAAAAAGGTAAAGTGTATCATTGGCTATTCCTCTGCTATCGGAGAACTGGGACGCTATATCGAAAAATACCAGGTGGACACAAAAGATTTTTGTGTGAAAGCTATTCTTCCGATTTCAGAGAGTATGCCCGGCGAGGTCCGGAGAAATCTGGAAAAGATTTTCCGCTGTACCGTGCGTTCCTGGTATTCCAATGAAGAAAACGGGATCATGGGACTTCAGCGGGAGGAAGACGAAAGCTACTATATAGATACGGAAAGCTATTATTATGAGATCCTGAAGCTTGACGGTGATGAACCGGCAGAACCCGGAGAACTGGGGCGTATCGTGATCACAGACCTTTATAATTATGCCATTCCTCTGATCCGTTATGACAATGGAGATCTGGCAGTGGCAGAACGGAAGGAAAAAGACGGACGTTTCCGCCTGTATCTGAAGGAGCTGTACGGACGGCGGGGCGATATGATCTACGACTGCAAGGGACGGATCGTTTCTCCTTTTGTGCTTCTGAACGGCCTTTCCATGGCGAAAGGGATCGACCAGTACCGTTTTATTCAGGAGGATGAAACCCGATATACTCTCTGGCTGAACGGAGACAAAGAGCAGATTGATGAAAAAGCCATCCTGGATTTTATCGGGCCGTATTTTGGAGAGGAAGCGGAAATTACCGTGGAATATGTGGACGAGATCCCGGTGCTGAATTCCGGAAAACGGAAATCCTTTGAGAACCGGTGTGAGAAATACATAAAAAAATAACTGGGGAGGGTGCTTTTTGGCATCGAAAGAAAAAAATAAAAAAATTGTATCAAATACAGCCTACACCATAGGAGGCGCGCTTCTGATGAACGGGGTTCTGCAGGTTCTGGTCTATCCGCTGCTGAACCGTTTCATGGGAAGCGACCAGCTTGGTGAGCTGCTGTATCTTATGGGGCTGGTGGCGATTCTCTGTCCTTCGGTAGGGCAGGCTTTAAACACCAGCCGCCTTGTTGTGAGAAGAGATTATGAGGTAAAGAACGGAGACTATAATATCCTGCTTCTTTTATTTGGAGGCGCAGGTACGGCAGTGACTCTGATGGTGGGAAAAAACTCCATGACCTCTGTTTCCGTGATCTTCTGGACCGTGCTTCTTCTTATGACGACGATCTTCCGGTATTACGGAGATGTGGAGTATCGCCTGAATCTGGACTACCGGAATTATTTTAATTATTATGCAGTTCTGACTGTGGGCTATGTGGCAGGCTTTGGCCTTTATTTCCTGACAAAAAACTGGTTTCTGGTATTTGTGACAGGAGAAGTGGCGGCTTTGGTATATCTTGCAGCCACCGGAACCGTATTCCATGGATTCTTTAAGAGAAGCAGATGGTTCGGCACAGCCTTCCAGAGAGGCGGATTTCTTGTTATTTCCTACCTGATTACGAACCTGACGCTGAATATCGACCGTCTTGTTCTGGAACATCTGATCGGGCATCTGGCGGTAACACAGTATTATGTGACGTCCCTGATCGGAAAAACGCTGGTGCTTCTGGTGGCTCCGGTAAACACGATCATTATTTCCTATCTTACACGGAAGCAGGAGAGGATGGGAAGAAAGCAGTTTTTGCAGTTTACCGGGATCGGCGTGGGAGTCAGCCTTGTGTTTTTTATAGGCTCTCAGATTGGAACACCGCTGTTTGTATGGCTGTTTTACAGGGATCTTTATGAATCCGTAAAAGGAATGATGACGGTTGTGAACCTGAGCCAGATCCTGGGAGTTCTGTCTGCTTATCTTTTTATTGTGGTTTTGACCTTTACAGAAGAAAAATGGCAGTTGATTCTGCAGATCCTTCATCTGGTGATCATCACTGCTCTTGTGTTGCTTTTTACAAAGAACAGCGGTATTATGGGATTTGCGGAAGCGGTTCTGATTGCCAATGCCATCCGTGTGGCGGCAGTGATCCTTCTGGGACTCTGGAAGGCGGGAGACAGAAAAGCGCAGCCGCTGAAGCAGTAATAAATCTGATTTTATATGGAAAGGAAAAAATATGCAGGCTGGAGAAATTTTAAGGAGAGCTGCTTTTAATGGTCTTGACAGGCTTCATGGTGGAAAGCTTGCAAAGATAAAAGCAGTAAATAAACGGGAGATCGTAGAAGGGATCACAGAGGAATATGCGCAGCGCCGGGTTGAGATGCTTCTGGAACATGCCAAAAAGCATTCCGCATATTATAAAGACTATCAGGATGCCCGTGATATCACAGATTTTCCTGTTATGACAAAAATGAAATACAACGAAAATAAGGACAGCATCCTTTGCGATATGTATCAGGACAAAAAGGACAGTCTGTTTCAGCTGAAGACCAGCGGATCCACAGGCGCGCCGTTCACCGTGCTTTGCGACGGAGACAAAATGAACCGGGTGAATATGAATTTTATTTCTTTTATGGAACTGAACGGCTTCCGTATGGGAATGAAAAGAGGGGAATTCCGTGTGTGGATCCCGGGGAAAAATGTGATCTCCAAATGGAAATCCTTTAAAAATAACCTGATCATGATCGATATTTCCAATATGGGAGACGAGGCGCTGGCCGGTATCTGCGAAAAGATCCGCAAAGACCGGATCCAGGTTCTGGTAGCATATTCCAGTGCCCTGGTGGTTCTTGCCGGATATCTGAAAAGAAAAAATGTAGATATCAGCAAATGGGATGTGGAAATGGTTTTTGCCATGGGCGAGGCTCTTCCCCAGAAGACTTATGACGAAATCCGGGAGATATTTGGATTTACGGCTGTGCGCTCCTATGGAAACAATGAAAACGGATTCCTTGCCTGTCAGGTAGGGGACGAGGACCGTTACACCGTGGATCTTTATAATTTTTATATTGAAATGCTCAGCCTTGATTCGGATGAACCGGTGAAGCCGGGAGAGCTGGGCAGGATCGTTGTAACTGACTATTATAACAAAGCTTTTCCTATGATTCGTTATGATACCGGAGATACCGGAATCTATAAAGAAGTGATCGATGAAAAGGGAAGAAAGCACGGATATTTCACGGAAATCTACGGTCGGCGCGGTTCCATGATGTACAACTGTAAGGGCGAGCCTTTATCCATCCATGTGTTTATGAATGTGCTGATCAATATGGAAGGAATCGTGCATCAGGCAAAATGCATCCAGTGGGAAAAGAAGCGCTACGAGCTTCTTCTGAATGCAGACCGTACCAGAGTCAACGAAGAGGAGGTCGTTGCCTCCTACCGGAAATATCTGGGGGACGAAGCACAGATCGATGTGACCCATGTGGATGAAATTCCGATTGAGGCATCCGGAAAACGTATGGTATGTGTGCAGAAATGTCCGGATTATATGTAAGGTGGAGAAAAAATGAAACAGAAAGTATCTGATTATATTGCAGAATATATTGCACAGTGGGGGATACAGGATGTATTTACCGTAACCGGAGGAGGCGCCATGCACATGAATGATGCCTTTGGTCATCATCCGAAGCTTCACTGTACGTATCAGCATCACGAACAGGCCTGTGCTATGGCAGCAGAAGCCTATGCGCGTCTGGGCAATAAAATGGCAGCAGTCTGTGTTACCACGGGACCTGGAGCAACCAATGCAGTGACCGGTGTTCTTGGCGGCTGGATGGATTCCATTCCTATGCTTGTATTCTCCGGTCAGGCCAGATATGCCACTACGGTGGAGGCTTCCGGACTTCCGTTGAGGAGTATGGGTGTACAGGAGTGTAATATTGTTCCGGTGGTAAAACCTCTGACAAAATATGCCCATATGGTGATCCGGCCGGAGGAAATCCGTTATCATCTGGAAAAAGCTCTTTATCTTGCGGTAAATGGAAGACCGGGACCGGTATGGCTGGACATTCCTCTGGACGTACAGGGAGCTGTGGTGGAAACGGAGGAGCTTCGGGCCTATGATCCCTCTGAAAATCCGGAACAGAAGCCGGGGGAGATTTCTGAGGAGATGATAGACCAGATCCTGGATAAGATCCAGAACAGCAGCCGTCCGGTGCTTTCTCCGGGGAATGGTGTGCGCCTTGCAGGTGCGGCAGAGGAATTTCATCAGCTGGCAGAGCTGCTGGGGGTTCCTGTAGTGACAGGAATGAGCAGTGTAGATGCCATGGAATATGACCATCCTCTGTTTGTGGGAAGAAGCGGAGGAACCGGAACCAGACCTGGAAACTTTGCTTTGCAGAACAGTGATGTGCTTCTTTCCATTGGAAACCGTCAGGGCTTTGCACAGACCGGATTCCAATTTCAGGACTGGGCAAGAGAAAGCTATACCATTCTCAATGACATTGATGAAAATGAATTAAAAAAGCCCAGTCTTCATGTAAGTCTTCCGGTATGCGGAGATGCAGGAGAACTGATCCGAAAGCTGATCCATTCTGCCCGGAACCGAGGCGCTTCTGCAGGAAAACCTCTGTTTCAGGGGCAGTCCTGGAGAGAGCAGTGCCTGCTCTGGAAAGAGAAATATCCGGTGGTCACAGAAAAGCATTATGAGATGATAGAAGAAGGCTGTACCAATATCTATGCTTTTTATGAAGAACTGTCAAAAGCCATGAAAGAAGATCAGAATCTGATGGTCAGTGTGGGAACCTCCCGTGTGGCAGGAAGTCAGACTTTCAAGGTGAAAAAAGGACAGAGATTTATCACAAACCCTAATACGGCATCCATGGGCTTCTGCCTTCCGGGCGCTATTGGAGTCTGCATTGCGTCAGATAAGAAACCGGTGGTATGTGTGACCGGAGAGGGAAGTCTCCAGATGAATATCCAGGAGCTTCAGACGATCATTCATAATCGTCTGCCGATAAAGCTTTTTGTGATAAACAATCAGGGATATCATTCCATCCGTCAGACACAGCAGACGTATTTCGGAGAACCGCTGGTAGGCGTAGGGGAGGAAAGCGGAGATCTGAGTTTTCCGGATCTGAGCCGGCTTGCACCTGCGTATGGATTTCCCTATGACTGTATCCACAGTTCAGAGGAGCTGGAAGAAAAAATCAATAAGACTCTGGAGACGGAAGGCGCTGTGATCTGTGAGGTGTTTGTTACCAAATATCAGAAAACCGAGCCGAAGACTTCCTCCAAAAAGCTTCCGGACGGAAGAATGATCTCCGCGCCGCTGGAGGATATGTATCCGTTTTTATCCAGGGAGGAGCTGGAAGAAAATATGTACATTCCACTTCCGGAGCGCAGCTGACAAAAATACCGGATGGGAAAGAGAAAGGAAAATATGCAGAAGATTATTGTAACAGGAGCCACCAGTATGATCGGTACGGCCCTGATAAAAGAATGCATGAAAAAGGGCATCGAGGTTTATGCAGTGGTCCGGGCTTCTTCAGGAAAGAAGATGCGTCTGCCGCAAAGTGAAAAACTTCATATGGTAGACGGCTCTCTGGAAGATCTGGAGACGCTTCCTCAGAAGATTCCGGAAAAATGCGATACCTTTTATCATATTGCATGGGGGAATACCGGAGAAAATCGAAATTGCAGCACAGAGCTTCAGAGCAGGAATATCGCATATACACTGGCAGCAGTGAAGGCTGCTCATGCCCTTGGCTGCAGGCGCTTTATCGGCGCAGGATCCCAGGCGGAATACGAACCTATGGATGTGGATAAGATCTCTCCGGACAGTCCGGTCAATCCGACCACTCCCTACGGAGCTGCAAAGCTTGCCTCCGGGCAGCTGGCACGTATGCTTTGTAAGGAGCTGGGAATGGAGTGTATCTGGCCAAGGATTTTCAGTGTTTACGGAATTTACGAAAAGGAAACCACCATGGTGGCTTCCGGCCTCCGTAAAATGCTTGCCGGGGAACCGACATCCTTTACCCCTGCTCTGCAGAGGTGGGATTACCTTTTCAGTGCAGATGCCGGAAGAGCATACTGCCTCATTGGGGAAAAAGGAAAAGACGGAGCTGTGTACTGTGTGGGAAGCGGGAATGCCGCTCCTCTTAAAGATTATATAGAAATCATGGCGGAGCTTACCGGGGCGAAAGAAACCGGGATCGGAGCCAGACCATATCCGGCAGGTGCAGTGATGAATCTCTGTGCAGATATCTCATCTCTTACAGAAGATACCGGGTTTGTGCCGGAATATACCTTCCGGGAGGGAATCAGAGAAACCATCACCTGGCTGAAAACCGGGAATACAGGAGAAACAAAATGAAAAAAAAGATATCGGTGGTGATCCCCACCTATAATGAAGAGGCAAACGTCGTTGCTCTTGCAAAAGCAATCATAGAAGTAATGGAGAGGGATCTCAGTCATTATGATTATGAGATCCTGTTTATTGACAATCATTCCAAAGATAATACCCAGGCGCTTCTCCGGGGACTTTGCACAAACAACAAAAAGATCAAGGCTATTTTTAATGCCAAGAATTTCGGTCAGGCAAGATCTCCTGTTTATGGAATGAAGCAGGCCTACGGAGATTGTGTGGTCCGTATGTGCGCGGACTTTCAGGATCCGGTGGACATGATCCCCCAATTTGTAAAGGAATGGGAAGACGGGCATAAGATTGTGATCGGTATCAAAAAAGCCAGTCAGGAACGGAAGATCATGTATAAGATCCGCGGGCTTTACTACAAAATGATCCAGAAGATCACAGATATCGACCATATAGAACAGTTTACCGGATTTGGCCTGTACGACAAAAAGTTCGTGGATGTAGTGCGGGATCTTCACGATCCCATGCCGTATCTTCGTGGAATCATTGCAGAGCTGGGATTTGATTATAAGGCGATCCCTTATACACAGCCAAAACGCCGGGCCGGAAAAAGCAAGAATAATTTCTACAGCCTTTATGATTATGCCATGATCGGCATTACTTCTTACTCAAAAGTGGTAATGCGTCTTGCTACCTTTGCCGGATTTATCATTGGCGGATTGAGTCTTGTGGCGGCGATCGTATATCTGGTACTGAAACTGATGTACTGGGATCGTTTTTCAGCAGGTATTGCTCCGATGGTGATCGGAATGTTCCTTCTGGGCTCGCTGCAGCTGTTTTTTATCGGATTTCTGGGTGAGTACGTGCTGAGTATCAACACCAGAGTTCTGGATCGTCCTCTTGTAGTAGAAGAGGAACGTCTGAATTTCGAGGAAGAAGAGGAAATCCTGAAGAAGGCCGTATCTGAGGCAATCGGAAAAAAAGACCCGGAAGTTGCGGATTTGAAGGAGAACAGCAATGAATAAGAAAAAAGAAAAAAATGCGCCGGGATATTTTGCCCGGAAAAAAGCAGAGTGGGGAAGCATGAGCTTATGGAGTGCGGATGATCTCTGCCGACTTGACTGGATTTTTTCTTTTCTGATCCTGGCGGTGCTTTTTGTACTTTGTGCCCATTCGGATGTGAAGCTGACCGGAAACCGTTCCTTCCTGATGTATGAGCATTTTACAGATTTTTACCAGGCAAGCTACGAGCAGTCCGGAGGCTACTGGGCAAATTATCTGCCCAGCACCTTTGTGGCGTATGCTATCTGGAATCTTCCCCTATATCTTACCGGACATGTGCCGGAAGCGATCCTCACAAATAGCTTTATCAATATCATGTGGTATAAGCTTCTTCCGGTGATCCTGTATTTTATTACAGCCCAGCTGATGTACCGGATCGGTAAGGAAATGGGGTTCGGAGAAAAAAAATCCCTTTTGTGCAAGTTTGCTTTTCTGGTATTCCCCATGGGGGTGTTCAGCCAGTTCATTTTCAGCCAGTATGACATCTTTACTGTGTTTTTTATGGTTCTTGGCTTCTACCTTTTTTTGAAGGGGAAAATGTGGCAGTTTGCACTTGCTTTTGGCATGGCAGCAACTTTTAAATACCATGCAGTGCTGTATTTTCTGGTTCTGCTTCTTCTGAAAGAAAAGAAGATACGAAATCTGATTCGATATACGATACTTATGGCGGTTCCTCTGGCAGTGGAGATTCTTCCGAATCTGGGATCAGAAGCCTTCAGGAGAAATGTTTTCGGCTTTGGCGCTCTGGAATATGTGCAGAAGCCTTTTGCCCTGGGATTTTTCAGCGGCATCAACCTTCTGGCGGCTGTGGCAGCTTTTGTGCTTGTGTGGGCTTATCAGAGAAAAGCCGAGACAAAAGGGGAACTGGAATCCTGGGCGGTATTTTTCTGTGTGGCAGTCAGCTTTGCCATTTTTGGATTTTCCACCTGGAATCCTCAGTGGATCCTTCTGATGGCTCCATTTCTTGTTCTGAACACTATGATCAGCGGCAATGGAAATCTGCTTTTGATGATAACAAACATTTTTATGCTTGCCATGTATATTTTCTGCAGCCAGAGCATGGTAGATGAAAGGGTGCTGAACAGCGGAATCCTGAAATATATTCTGAAGGACAGAGAATTTGCAGTGCGGATGTGGGATCTTTACCAGTTCCACGATCAGGAACTCCTCTGCACAGCAATGTGGATCGTTCTTGTGATCTATGTGGTATTTGGCCATCCGAGATACCACAGCAGAAAGGGCGTGGTTGTGGCAAAGGGAATGGTATGGCAGATCCGATCCGCCTTTCTTTTCGGAGTGGCAGCCTTTGTGATCCCTATGCTGGTGTGCGCAATGGGCGTGCTTCAGGGTAAAATGAATTTCTTTGATAACAGCCGCCAGAATATGGAAATGGAAAATGTGGTGATGCTGGAAGAAGATCAGCCGGTAGTGCAGGAATTTACGGCAGATGGAACCACGTTGTCCAATATCAAGATCCGCGTTTACACGCAGGTGGGTGCAGAACCTGCCGGTTTGAATGTGACTCTTCGGGATAAGGAAACAGGAGAGATGCTTTATGAAAGCAAGGGAGATACATATGGAATCAAGGAGAATACTGCTCTCTATTCTTTCCTGAAACAACCGGTTTCCGTAGAAAGCGGAAAAACCTATGAGCTGGAGATTTCCAGTGATGCAGCTGCGGGAAGCGGGATTGGACTTTACTGCGTGACGGATAAAAAAGGTCAGGAACTTCTGACAGTGGCTCCCGCAGGAGAAGAAGGCGCGGATCCGGCTGCAGAAAAACGGTGCCTGCAAATGTGTGTGTCCGGTATTCAGTAAAAGACGAAATGGGAATATTTATCAGTTAATAATGAAATTTATACTTTTATAATATAAAAATTTCCTAAAGTGTTGTTAAAATTCATGGGTTTGTGGTATAATGACTTCATAAACATCAGACACAGCTTTTTCTGTGTAAATGTTGCCCAAATAAACAGCAAAGGGGATGGAAGTATGAAATTTATTATTAGCGGAAAAAACATCACTGTTTCTGAAGGACTCAGAACAGCCGTTGAAGACAAACTTGGCAAACTGGAACGGTATTTCACTCCTGACACCGAAGTTGTAGTAACTTTAAGTGTTGAAAAAGAAAGACAGAAGATCGAGGTTACGATCCCGGTAAAAGGCAATATCATCCGCTCTGAACAGGTAAGCAATGATATGTATGTTTCTATTGATCTTGTAGAAGAGGTGATCGAGCGTCAGCTTCGTAAATACAAAAATAAAATCGTAGACAGGAAACAGTCTGCTGGAAACTTCCAGCAGGAGTATCTGGATAAGGATTATGAGGAGGATGAGGAAGTAAAAATCATCCGAACCAAGAAATTTGATATTAAACCGATGTATCCGGAGGATGCATGTGTGCAGATGGAACTTCTGGGACATAACTTCTTCGTATTCGTGAATGCAGAGACGGATCAGGTAAATGTAGTTTATAAACGTAAAGGCAATACCTACGGACTGATCGGGCCGGAATTCTGATAAAATGATAAAAAAGGCTGCTGTTGGATTTCAACAGCAGCCTTTTTCTGTCCGGTATGCCGGACAAGGAAGAGGGGAATCCTATGATTTTCTGCAGGCTTTAACAGCATTGCGGATCACAATGTCGAATTTGTCTGCGTCCCAGGCGGCTCTGCCGGTGAAAAGACCGTCGATAGAGGGCTGAACAATCAGGCTGTCAGCGTTCTGGGAATTCACACTTCCGCCATAAAGAACAGGGATCTGTGAAGCTTTTTCCCGGAAAAGTTCTGTCAGCGTTTCTCTGATGATCTTATGCATGGATTCAGCATATTCCGGAGAAGCGGGAGTTACGTTTACACCAATAGACCAGACCGGCTCGTAGGCGATCCATATTTTGTCAGTTCTGTCCATGGGAATATCATGAAGCCCTATTTTCAGCTTTGCGCGAAGGACTTCGGCGCTGATTCCGTAATCTTTTTGTTCTTTTGTTTCTCCAATACATAAAAGTGCAGTAAATCCATACAGGTTATGGATTATGTAATACCGCAGGCAGATATCGGACGTCTGGTGGGCAGCTATGACGGTCTTCCGGTAGTTGGAAAAGGCGGACTTACAGGAAATGACCATACAGCCTGTGACATTGTAGACCGTCTGTTTAAGGAAGCAGCAAGAAAAAAACTCCTGTATGATGGGATTTTTCCTGATCGTCTGTGGATCTCTGTATATTTCCCTTTCTTCTCAGTTCGGAAATGCTACAGATACAGGTGCGATCTCTATTCTGTCTCTGAACGACGGACCGTTCTTTACACTGATCGCTCTCGGAGCTACAGGACTTGCAAATATTTCGATCAAATCCCTGATCGCAGTTCTGATTCCTCTTCTGATCGGTTTCATTTGGGGCAATCTGGATAAAGGCTTCCGTGATGCATGTAAAACAGCACAGCCAATCGTTACATTCTTTATGACTATTTCAATTGGTGCCAAGACAGATGTGAAGACAATTCTGACAGCGGGAGCTTCCGGAATCGTTCTGGGTCTGATTTCCGCAGCTACAGCAGTGCTTTTCTTCTTCCTTGTAAACCTGCTTCTTCCGAAAAAAGAAAGAAATGCCATGGGTGCGGCAATCGGGACTACCGCTCTGAACTCTGCCATGACTCCGGCAGCCGTAGCGGAAGCGGATCCAAGCATGGCACAGTATACAAGTATGGCAACAGCACAGTGTGCAACTGCTTCTATCATTACTCTGTTCCTTTGTCCGTTTATCACAGCGGCATTTGACAAGTATATGATGAAGCACCAGAAGGGTATCTACAGCCCGGATGGATGGGCATACCAGAAAGCACTTGCGGCAGAACAGAAATAGGTTATTGTATATAAGTCCTTTTATATGGTAAAATATAAAAGGACTTTTTACAAAAATTTTCATCTGTAGAAAGGGATTGTGAAAAGATCATGAAAAAATAACAGTTCATATGACAAAAGAGGCACTATTTGATTTTCTATTATTTCATGCATATTCAAAATTCAGTGGATTTCTTGTAAATATCCTGGGACTGGCTGTCGCGTTTATGGGAATCATTCTTTATGTTTAAGGAAAGACCGGCACAGTGAATCTTTGTTTTTATCTGGCAGCGGCGTTTCTTTTTCTGGGATATACACCCATACAGCTGAAAAGAAGGGCGGCAGGCCAGATGAAAAGCAATTCTCAGTATACAGAGGCAGTGGAGTATACCTTTTCAGAGGAAGGAATTCTGATGGAACGCGGAGAGGAACAGGAGCTTTATCAGTGGAGCAGAATCCGGAAAGCAGTTGTGACACCAAAGACTATAGGAATCTATTATGAACCGGAGCGGGCTCTGATTATACCAAAGCAGGATTTTGGAGAGCAGTTTGCAGGGATATTCCAGATGATCGCCGGAAATCTGGGTGCATCCAGGCTTCAGCTGAGATAAGAGCAGGAAGAACTCATAGTGTCCCTCTATAAGAAATATCGAGGGTGGGAAGATGCAGGAACGCAGAAAAATGATTTTGCAGAAACTGGAAGAATATGGTTCTGTGAAAGTGAATGAACTGAGCAGTGAGTTCAGATGCTCGGAGGTTACTATACGGGCAGATATAAGAGCTCTGGAACAGGAAGGAAAGTTAACGAGGACTCATGGAGGGGCAGTCCGGAGAGAAGAAGAGGACAGTGTGATCCACTACCGGGCAGAAAGCCTTTATCGAAATGTGGAATTAAAAAAACAGATCGCAGCCTGTGCCTATGAGTTTATTGAAGACAGAGATACGATCATTATAGATGATGCCTCCACCAGTTTTTATCTGGCTGTCTGCATTAAAGCGCATCCGGAAAAGCATCTGGCAATTGTAACGAATTCGCTTCTGGCTGCAAATGAGCTGGCAGGGCTTTCTTATATCGAGCTTTTTATGGTGGGCGGACATGTAGGAGGGCATCTGGCGGCAACCATGGGAGAGATTGCAGAGGAAAGTATGGCGAAATTTCATGTGGATAAAGCGTTTATCGGTGTGCACAGCATTAACTTTGATGCCGGTCTCACTTCGATTGCGACACCCCAGATGCAGGTAAAACAGTCTATCATGAAGACAACAGACAAGGTTTTTGTGCTGGCAGACAGCACAAAATTCGGAGGCGGTTATTTATCAGTGATCTGTCCGATCAAATCCGTGTATAAGATCATTACAGATCAGAAGGTATCCAAACAGAATATCATCCGGGCGGAACGGGAAAGTGTACCGCTTGTGATTGCCGGAAAAACAGAGTAGATCCTGGATCTACTCTGTTTTTATCATACGGTATCCTACCCCGATATGAGTCTGAATATATTGAGGAGAATCTGGTCCCTGTTCCAGTTTTTTGCGAAGAGTCGCCATAAATACCCGCAGAGAGGCCACATCATTTTCCCAGTTGCTGCCCCAGATGTTCTGTGTAATGAAGGTATGTGTCAGAACTTTTCCTGCATTTCGGGAAAGAAGGCAGAGAAGCTTATACTCGATAGGCGTCAGGTGCAGCTCTTCTTCATTGAGATAGGCGCAGCCGGCGGCATAATCCACGCGGAGGGCGCCGTTTATAAAAACAGAGGATTCTGTCGGTGATTCATTTGCCATCATGGAAAGGCGTCTCTGTACTACGCGGAGTCTTGCCAGGAGCTCTTCTACAGAAAAAGGCTTGGTCAGATAATCGTCGGCGCCGGCATCCAGGGCATCGATCTTATCAGTATCTTCACTGCGTGCGCTGATAACAATAATGGGCATGGCGGACCAGGACCGGATTTTATGGATAACTTCTACACCATCGATATCCGGAAGTCCCAGATCCAGAAGAACAATATCCGGATTATGGGAGGAAGCTTCCAGGATTGCTGTTTCACCGTTTCCGGCGACCAGATAGCGGTAGTCATGTGCTTTTAAAGTGGTTGTGATCAGATTTTTTACAGATGAGTCATCTTCAACCACCAGGATCAAAGGTTTATTCATGTAGCTGTACCTCCTCGGCTGGTAATGTAAATGTGAATACAGTGCCGTGGGGCAGATGATCGGAAACCCGGATCGTTCCACCGTGGGCATTGACAATTGATTTGCAGAGAGAAAGCCCCAGGCCCAGACTGCGGCGGCTGTCGGCAATCTGGTGAGCTCCACTGTAGAACATATCGAATACCTGCTTTTTATTTTCGTCTGTAATACCCGGACCGTCATCCGATACAGTGATCACAGCCAGCTGACCTTCCTTAAAGGTATGGATCTGGATGTGAGAGCCTTTTGGGGTGTATTTAATCGCATTGTCTACAAGATTGATAAGTACCTGGACGATCAGGCGGGCATCCATTTTTGCCAGAAGAAGATCGTCCTGATGGGTTACGGTGATCTGATGTTCTCTGGAAAGACGGTTGACATGGCGCAGTGCTTCCTGGATCACTTCATCCACGAGCTCGGTTTCCATGTGGATATTCAGCCTTCCTTCTTCCAGACGGGTGACAGAAAGAAGATTTTCCACCAGATTGATCAGCCACATGGAATCATCATAAATATCCAGATACAAAGTCTGCTTGGTGGCTTCATCGAAAGAATCTCCGTTGGACATAAGATTGCTGGCATTCCCGGAGATCGAGGTGAGCGGAGTGCGCAGATCATGGGAAATGGCACGGAGAAGATTGGCACGCAGCTGTTCGTTTTTCGCCAGGATCGCGGCCTGCTCTTTTTCCTGCGCATTTTTTTTATTTTCCAGGGCAAGGGCACATTCGCCCAGAATGGAAAGCAGGATATTGTTTTCGGAGGCATCCAGAGGCTGTCCGCATGCAGCGATTCCGACAACGCCGTAAACGGAATCACTGACCCGTATGGCAAGATACAGGCATTTGGCATTGGTAAGAGTCTGGGTTGTGGCACCGGCGTGTTTATTGTTTTTTAATACCCATTCGGCAACAGAACGTTCATTTTCTGTGAGATAAGCTTCGGAAGTGTTTTGTTCCCCGGCGGAAAAGGCCAGAGGGTTTTTCAGGCTGTTTTTTTCTACAGGATAAATAATGATATCCCGATTCAAAAGCTTGGCAAGCTGATGGGCAGTAGAAGTAAGGATAGCCTTCTGATCCGCAGCCTGCTGAAGCAGCTGGTTGGTGTCAAACAAAACCTTGGTTCGAAAGGCTGCGCGGGCAGACTGTTTTGCAATTGTCTTCATCCTGGTGGTCAGTGTTCCGGTGAGAAAGGCACAGATGAACATGATAACAAAAGTGACCGGATAGCCCCGACCGTAAGCCATCAGAGTAAATTTTGGTACGGTAAATAAAAAGTTAAATATCAGTACGCTGACAAGGGACGTAATCAGGCTGTATATGCGGTTCACTGTGACAATAGACGTCACAAGTACCGCAAGAACATAAATTATGATAATATTTGACTCGTCAAAGCCAAGCCACTGGAATAAAAAGCCCAGACAGCTTGCGGCTGACAGGATCACTATACTTTTCAGAATATCGGCCACTGAAAATATAATATGCTTCCTCACCCTGTGGGGAAAGGAAACACGGTTTGAGGGCTGATCCGGTATAATATGAACGTCCATGTTGGGAGCTTTGGCAATCAGCTGTTCTGTCAGTGTCGGTTTGCCAAAGAGATGACGGCGTGTAACAGTGCTTCTTCCTATGACAATTTTTGACACACCGGATAAACGGGCGAATTCTGCAATCTGAAAAGGGATATCATCTCCATAAACAGTTTCTATTGTTGCTCCAAGCTGCTGGGCCAGATAAATATTGGTACGGAGCCGCTGACGGTCCACATCGCTCATGGAGGAAAAATCAGAGGTTTCCACGAACAATGCGGTGAAAGTTCCTTTAAAAGCATTGGCCATTCTGGCTGCAGTTCTTATGATTTTGGCATTCGACGGAGAGGAGGACAGGCAGACAAGGATATGTTCGTCTGTGTGATAATCTCCGTTACTTTTTATACGGGATGCCTCTGTCAGTTTATTTACCCGGTCTGCACAGCGGCGCAGAGATATTTCTCTTAGTGCGGTAAGCGTTTCTATGGTAAAAGTAATATCAGAGCTGGCGGGGCAGAAGCCTGTTTTTCCAGTTTCCAGTCGTTCGATGAGCTCCTGCGGTTCAATATCCACCAGTTTTACCTGATCCGCATCGTCAAAAATAAAATCAGGGATGCGTTCTTCTACCGGGACGCCGGTAATAGATGCTACCGTATCATTCAGACTTTCAATATTCTGGACATTTACAGTAGTGTAAACGTCGATTCCGGCTGTTAGCAGTTCACGGACATCCTGATAACGTTTTTGATGCCGGCAGCCATCTGCATTTGTATGTGCCAGTTCGTCAATGAGGATCAGATCAGGATGCCTTTTAATGGCGGCATCAAGGTCAAATTCATTTACCGGAGTACCTTTATATTCTGAGTGCAGAAGTGAAAGTGTTTCCAGATTTTTCAGAAGCTTCCGGGTATGGGCCGGCGTATCCGGCCTTATATAGCCGACGATGACATCGGTTCCGTGTTTTTTTTCTGTATGGGCCGCGTCCAGCATGGCATAAGTTTTTCCTGCACCGGATGCGTAGCCGAAAAAAATCTTCAGATGTCCTCTGCGGGGACTGCTGTAATTATCCTGCTGTTCCACAAGATCCCTCCTTTTGATGCAGCATAAAATTTATTATATCGTATTTTGCAGAAGTCTGCATCAAAATCCACAGTTGAATCAGATTATTTTTTCTAATGCGAATACTCAGATTTTAATTGATTAACAAACAGAGAAACCTGAGGGTTTATACTGTTTTTCTTCCATATAGCATTTACGAAGAAGCTATTGTGGCAGAGAGGAATGACCGGAAGTCCTGCAGGTTCGCAGGCCACTACATTTTTATCAAGGACAAAATGAAAAGAATGTAAAGCCTCATCGGATTCCGGTCTGGGTTCCTGGCGTATGAATCCGAGATCAATCTTTCCGTTTTTTATCTGACGTCGTATTTCTCTGGAAGATCCATAAAAGAGATTAAGTTCGCAGAAAGGTGACCGCTGGGAAAAATGTTCCAGAAGCTCATTTAAAAAAGAAACGTCTTCTGTGTGCTCAAAAGCGATAGACAGGGCAGGTCTTTCTGGCTTCTCAGGAGAATCATTCTTATTATGTTCAAAAAATGTTCCCGTTGTTTTCAGTATAAACCAGCACAGTGCAAAAATCGCGGCAACTGCACAGAGCAGAACCAGTTCTTTCATATCAGGATCACCTCTTTGTTAAAAATCTCAGTTTTTTAAATATGGAAACATTTTTGGATATCTTTGATGTTTCCAAGAACAAGCATGGTATGGTCGGCAGGAACAGGTGTATCTGACCGGATGTTCAGATTCATATCTCCATGATATTTAAATCCCATGATATTGATGTTGTGTTTATTGCGGATATCAAGCTGTCCCACTGTTTTTCCGATCCAGTTTTCCGGAATGGAAATTTCAAAAATGGCATGTTCCTCGTCAAGTTCGATGTAGTCAAGAATATGATCGGCGCTGTAACGGATGGCTGCCCACTGCGCGATCTGTTTTTCCGGATAGATTACTTCATTGGCGCCGTTTCTCAAAAGAAATTTAGCATGAACATCCCTCGCTGCACGGGATACGACCATTTTTGCGCCCAGATCGCTGAGAAGTGAGGTTGCTTCCAGAGAACTCTGGAAATTATCGCCAATGGCAACAATGCATACGTCAAAATTACTGACGCCAAGAGATTCCATAAAGCCTTCGTTTGTGGCGTCTCCAATCTGGGCATTGGTAACATAGGGAAGAGCTGCGTTCACTCTGTTTTCATTTTTGTCCACAGCCATGACCTCGTGGTTCAGTTCATCCAGCTTCATGGCAATATGCCGTCCGAATCTTCCAAGACCTATTAATAAAATTGATTTCATCATAATATTATCCTTTCTTTTTATCCAACTGTAATTTTTTCCTGAGGATATCTGGATCCAAAGGTGTTGCGTTCTGAAAGTGCTGCAAAAATAAGGGTAAGACCTCCTACACGTCCCAAAAACATCAATAAAATGAGGATTGCTTTTGAAACCATGCCAAGAGAAGGGGTGAGCCCTAATGAAAGTCCTACCGTACCAATGGCAGAGCTGGTTTCAAACAGGGCGGATATAAGAGGAACTCCTTCGATATAGCTGATTACCATTCCTCCGCCGAGAAAAAGCATAAGGTACATCATAAGAATGGTTGCCGCGTTTTTGACTGCGTTATCTGGAATTCTTCTGCTGAAAAAATGTGCGGAATCCTGTTTTCGGAATACTGCCAGAGCAGAAGAAAAAAGAACTGCTACCGTAGTTGTTTTCATACCGCCGGCTGTGGAACCCGGAGATCCGCCGATAAGCATCAGGATAATCATAAGCATCAGTCCTGTTTCTGTTAAAAGTGTCAGATCTGCCGTATTAAAGCCGGCAGTTCTCGGAGTGACCGACTGGAATAAGGATGAAAGGATCCTTTGTCCAAGAGGGAGACCGGAAAATTCACAGAAAAAGAAATATATGGCAGGAAAAACAAGAAGTCCTGCAGTTACTGTAAGAATTACCTTGCTCTGCATGTTATATTTCCGGAAATGGAGCCGGTTTTTTTTGATATCAGCCCAGGTTACAAACCCAAGTCCTCCGGTAATGATCAGAGCCATTATCGTAAAGTTTACGATTGGATTCGATGCATAGCTGGTAAGAGAAGAAAATGGTTCTCTGACTCCTATCAGATCAAATCCGGCATTGCAGAAGGCTGAGATGGAATGAAAGACAGAATACCATAAGCCTTTAAATATACCGAAATCTTCACAGAATACAGGAGCCAGAAGCAGCGCTCCCAACAACTCGATAGAGAAGCTGGTTTTCAGGATGAATTTTGTCAGACGGACAATACCGCCAACCTGATGAGCTGAAATAGCTTCCTGCATGGTACTTCTCTGCATCAGACCAATTTTTCTGCCTGAGGCCACTGCGATGGCCACTGCAATGGTTACCACACCCATACCTCCGATCTGGATCAGGGTCAGAATGACGACCTGTCCAAATTCAGACCAGTAAGTGGCTGTGTCGTGTACGATCAGTCCGGTTACACAGACTGCAGAGGTTGCTGTAAAAAGTCCGTCGGCAAAGGATGCTCCGTGACCGTCCCTGGTAGCGAAGGGGAGCATCAGGAGCAGGCTTCCCAACAGGATCACGGAAAAGAATCCAAGGATGATTACCTGAAAAGAGGTGAAATGCCGATGGTTTTTTTGTGCTGCATTTTTCATAGCGGGCTTTTGCCTCCCTTTATTTCTTCTTTATGTTGCCTTAATCATATATTAATATGCATTAATTATGTATTAGTAAGAATATGACAGCGTTAAGATTGCATAAAGATAGCAGGAGGTCATTGTCAAAAGATCAGTTTGACTGGAAGTGCAGCCAGTCAACCCAGAACAGATACTGATGCCGGGATAAAAAATATCCCGGCATATTCAGTTTATTTGAATGGAAAAGGAATGGTGGTATATTCAGGACTGGTTACGGATATCAGAAAGAATAGAAATATTCCATGTATTGGTGTAGGCTTTGCCTGCCTCAAGAGAAACCAGATTCGGCTGGGTTTCCAGATCTTCTACTACATCTTTTCTGGAGGGAAGAGAACTCCAGGGCTCGATACATACAAAGGGAGCATTTCCACAGTTCCAGATCCCAAGATAATCCATGTCAGGAAATGCGGCGCGGATCTTACGATGGTCTTTGGAACTTTCGATGGTGGCCTCTTTTGGCATATCCTTCATGACAATGGCGTCATTGGCAAAAAGTTCATGGGAAAGGGGCAGGTATCTTCCCTCTTCCAGTTCCAGAGGAACCTCTTTTTCCAGGACGAAACAGTCCTCTGAAAGAAGAATCTGCCGTGGGGCGGCATTCTTACCGAAATCAATACGGTAATCGCTGAAAGAAAGTGACGGATCCAGCGGAATATGAAAGCCCGGGTGTCCGCCGATACCAAAATACATAGTTTTTTCATCCTGATTTTCTACCTGACAGGAGACAGACAGTGCAGACCCATTCAGTTTCCATGTAATGGTAAGACAAAAACAAAAGGGCCAGATCTCCATAGTTTTTTCACTGGTCTTCAGGTACAGAGAAAGGGAATCTTCTGTCCGGGTTTTCAGTCCCATTTCGGAACCGATGAGAAAACCATGAAGAGGCATGTGATATTCTTTTCCCTGATAGGTATAGGTTTGTCGGGTAGTTCTTCCTATGTAAGGAAACAGGTTAGGACCGCTTTCTTCCCAGGAAGCAGGATCTCCCTGCCACAGATATTCGGTGCCTTTTGCATCCCGGACAGAGCGGAGTTCTCCGCCTCTGGACGAAATTTCAACGATCAGATATTGATTTCTAATGGTATAATTCATATTGATTTCCTCCCTGATATGTCATAGTCTGCTATAGTAATCTGATTGTATCATTCTGAAAGGAGGGGTGCAACCGGAGGATTGCCGCTGAAAGAAGTAAAAATTATTTTCGTAACTGTCTTGACAATATATAAAACAGATGTTATATTACAAATAGAACAAATGAAAGCCAATGGGGGATGCGAAGGTAACAGATCAGCATCTCTTTTTTGCAAGTCTTGTGAAACCGGAGGTGGAATGATGGCTAAAAGAGATTTTTATGAGGTCCTTGGAGTCGGAAGAAATGCGGATGACAGGGAAATCAAACGTGCATACAGGAAACTTGCCAAGAAGTATCATCCGGATACAAATCCCGGTGATAAGCAGGCAGAACAGAAATTTAAAGAAGTCACAGAAGCTTATAATGTACTCAGTGATTCTGAAAAGAAAAAATTATACGATCAGTTTGGGATGGCAGCTTTTGAAGAGGGATTTGAATCTGAAAAATCCTATGGAAATCAGAGCGGTTTTTATGGAGATATGGGAGATGTTTTCGGGGATATTTTTGGAAATATGTTCCACGGAGATTACGGAGAAAGCTTTCGCGGCGGATTTTCCGGAGGCGGTTTTGGAAACGGACGCTCCGGATTTCAGGATGGATTTGGCCGCAGTACCCGGTCAGGAAGAGGCAGTGACCTTCGATCAGAGGTCGGCATAAGCTTTCAGGATGCGGTATTTGGATGTGAACGTATGCTGCAGCTTTCCTCGGGAGAAGCAGGAGAAAGACCCCAGAGGCTTCAGGTTCATATCCCTGCCGGCATTGAAGATGGAAAAAGTATCCGCCTGCAAGGAAAAGGAAATCCCGGATATGGAGGCGGTCCTGCAGGAGACCTTCTGTTAAAGATCCATGTGGAGTCCAGGGCTGGCTGGGAAAGAAAGGGCGCAGATATTTATACAACAGAAGAAATTCCTTTTATCACAGCAGTACTGGGAGGCGAGGAGAAATTTTCTACTTTGTATGGAGATGTGATGTGCAGAGTTCCGGCAGGAATCCAGTCCGGAGGACGGATCCGGCTTCGGGGAAAAGGTGCTCCGTCATTGCAAAATCCTTCTGTAAAAGGAGACCAGTATGTAACGATCCGAATCCAGGTGCCAAAAACAATAAGTCCGGAGGCCGCAGAAAAACTGAAAGAGTATGACCGCGCAATGAAACAGGGGCACTCGGGAAAAAGGGGAAGTGCAGCGTAAGGCACTTCTCTTTTCTTATGGGAGGTGCCGTGGCTGCTTTACGGAAGAAATAAAGAATGTTATACTGTGTGAGAAAAACTGAGAATTAAAGGAGAAAATACTTTATGAAAATACGATTTATCCGTCACGGAGACCCGGATTATGTAAATGATACATTGACAGATAAAGGAAGAAAGGAAGCCGAACTTCTGGCAGGGACAGTGCACCGTCTGGAACTGGGGGAATGTTACATGTCACCTCTGGGAAGGGCGAAGGATACAGCGGCCTATTCTCTGGAGGCAGCAGGAAAGAAAGCGGAGATCTTGGACTGGCTCAGAGAATTTCCGGTTCGGGTAGATGTAAACAGCTCAGAGACGCTTCAAAAAGCGTATCCGGATGCTGAGTATAAAGATGGAAAGTTTCAGCCAAGGATTCCCTGGGATATCGTTCCCGGATACTGGACCTCCTGCCCGGAGTACAGTCATCCCTTCCTGTGGAGGGAATCGGAGGTGGCAGATCACAGCGATCTTGTTTCTGTATACGACAGGGTAACAGAGGAACTGGACAGCTTTCTGGAAAAATACGGATATGTAAGAGAAGGCAGTCATTATCGTGTGGTGAAAGAAAATGAAAAAACGGTTACTTTCTTCTGCCATTTTGGGATTATCTGCGTACTGCTTTCTCATTTATGGAATATTTCCCCCTTTATTTTATGGCACAGCCTTGCTTTGGCTCCGACCTCTGTTACAGAAATTGTTACAGAGGAGAGGGAACAGGGAATCGCATATTTTCGCGGACTTCGTCTGGGGGATATTTCTCATCTGTATGCAGGAAACGTGGAACCATCGTTTGCCTGCCGTTTTTGTGAGACTTATGGGAATAAGGAACAGAGACATTAATGAAAGAACTTCATAATAAATAGTATAGAATCCTGTGGAGATTTTGAGATTACACAAAATCTTCACAGGGTTTTTTAAGTTTATTTAAAGTAAGCCCCTTATACTTGGAAACTGTTACAGGAAGTATAGATGATCTGCAAAAAGCAGAATCTCCAAAATGAAGGGGGTTCTATTATGAAGAACAGACAGGCAGTAATGTTAGCGGGAATGGTGTTATGTATGGCAGCGGCTACCGGATGCAGCAGTAATACGGAGGCGCAGTCAGCAAAACAGCAGGAAAGCGGAACAGAAGATACAGAAATAGAAGCAGAAGACGCAGATGCTGCAGAGGGGAAACAAGATGGTGCAGCAGGGGTACCGGAAGAAATCAACAAAGAAAATAAGATTTTCGGGAAGATTGTTTCGGTATCTGAGGATTCCATTACAATTTCCGTAGAAGCTTCTCCGGAAAATGGAACAGAAGATGGAGAAAAAACTTCCGGGACAGAAGAAGAACAGACGATTGCATACACAAGCAGGACATTATGCATTTTGGAATCAAAATCAGGATCCCGGTTCTCACAGTAATAAGTTATCTTATGTGGCTTTATATCTGCCTCAGCAAGAATCGTATTTACTGTACTTTTATGAATGGTGGAAA